>Ga0307372_10001768_pt1 | contig 36958 bp, 33 predicted proteins | sample OX1MG_FD_202533 | JGI IMG/M metagenome (GOLD analysis project Ga0307372, IMG submission 202533) | Soil microbial communities from Risofladan, Vaasa, Finland - OX-1 | ecosystem: Environmental > Terrestrial > Soil > Coastal area > Acid sulfate soil | place: Finland: Risofladan, Vaasa | collected...
GAAATCCGGCTCAAAGAAGAACGTGTGAAATACTGGCTGGGCATTGGCGCTCAGCCCTCCGAGACGGTGCGCAGCTTCTTCGTGAAGCGCAAGCTCGTCTGATTGCTGCGGGGGAACGCCTGTCACGCGCCCACTCGTGATCTTCGGGTGAGTTCCGGGGGTGCCGGCTCACGAAGAGAGGAAGCTCATGTCGCAGGGTGGCGTGAAGGAACTCGTTGAGGCGATTGCCAAGGCGTTGGTCGATAATCCCGAACAAGTTCAGGTGCGAGCAGTCGAAGGCGAGCAGGTGACGGTGCTGGAGCTGCGCGTTGACCCGAACGATCTGGGCAAGGTGATCGGCCGGCAAGGCCGTACCGCCAAATCCATCCGGACGATTCTCGGCGCCGCAGGCATGAAGATCAAAAAACGGCTGACGCTGGAAATTCTGGAATAGCCGTATCGTGACCCGAGTCAGCCTGGCGCGAATCGTTCGGACACAAGGTCGCCGCGGTGAAGTTCGCGCGGCTCTTCTGACCGACTTTCCCGAACGCCTGCTAGTGTTGCGTCAGGCGCTCCTCTCGAACGGCAGAGGCGAGCCGCGAGAGGCGGCCATCCTCTCCTGCCGCATCGAGCCCTCCCGCCAAATGGCCGTCTTCCATTTCGAGGGCAGCCAGTCGATCGACGACGCCAAAAAACTGATCGGCTTCGAGGTCCAGATTCCCCTCGCCGACCGCACCCCGCTTCCCGCCGGCTCCTATTACGTTTCCGATCTGGTCGGGTGCGAGGCCCTCGAGAAGGGATCGGGCCGCCTGCTCGGGCGCGTCACCGGCGTTCAGTTCACCGGCGAGAAAACGCCGGGAACGCCCCTGCTGGTCGTCGAGACGCCCCAGGGCGAACTCCTGATTCCGATGGCGAGCGACATCTGCCGGGAAATCGACGCCGCCTCGCGCCGCATCGAAGTCGCTTTGCCCGAAGGGCTCGGCGAGCTGAACCGCGAGTAAGATAAGACGATGCGTTTCGACATCGTCACGATTTTCCCCGACTTCTTCACCGGCCCGCTCGATTACGGAATCGTCCGCCGCGCGCGGGAATCCGGCCTGATCGATGTCTCCCTCCACGATCTGCGGCGCTACGCGCACGACCGCCATCGCACGGTCGACGATCGCCCCTTCGGCGGCGGCGAAGGGATGGTCATGAAACCCGAACCCTTCTGGGAAGCGATCGAAGATCTCTTCGGCGCGCCGGCCAGCCAGGCGCGGAGCGCGGCGGGCACGGCCATCGTCCTGCTCTCGGCTTCGGGCCGGCTGTTCCGCCAGGAGACGGCGCGCCGCTGGTCCGCTCTCGACCGTCTGGTTCTTCTTTGCGGCCGCTATGAAGGCGTCGACGAGCGCGTGGCCGAGCATCTGGCCACCGAAGAGGTTTCGATCGGCGATTTCGTGCTCTCCGGCGGCGAGCTGGCCGCGGCGCTGGTACTCGATTCGGTCACGCGCCTGCTGCCCGGCGCGCTCGGCAACGAGGCTTCGGCCATCCAGGAATCGTTCACCGCCCCGCCGGAGGCGCCGGCCGGCGAGGCCGGCATTCTCGACTGCCCGCATTTCACCCGGCCACGCGAGCTCGCGGGCTGGGAAGTGCCCGAGCCCCTGATCGGGGGAAACCATGAGGAGATCCGGCGCTGGCGCCGCCGCCAAGCCCTGGCCAAAACAGTTCGCAACCGCCCCGAACTGCTCGAATCGGCCTCTCTGACCGGCGATGACCGCCGGATTCTGGCCGAATTGCGGCCGGAAAAGAGGGATTCCCGATGAGCGAGCTGCGGCGCTGGACGGGTCCGGCGCTGTTTATGATTGGCGTTTTGCTGTTTGGCGTCGGAATCGCGGGGATGCTGCGCGTCTCCTACATCCAGCACCCCAGCTGGACCCTGGTGATTCTGCCGCCGGTAGGAACGCTGGCCGGCTGCGCATTGCTGCTGTTTCCGCTGCTGCGCCGCCTCTCGAGCGAAGCCGGCAAAGAAGATGAGCCACCGGCCTCGCACGGCGCAGGCCCAAACCGCCGGCCGCAATCCCGCTGAAATCCCGTCCCTTGGCCCGGCGGAAAACCCGCCACTGCACGCGCAACAAATGAAGGCTTCCGCTCCTTTGCTGGAGCACCGGCAGGGTCACCGAACTGCTCACCCCGCCCCCAGCACGGCGCCGACGATCAGCGCCGAGCGAAGGGGCAAGGGAAAGGCTTCGCGCACACCACCAGGGTGATCAACAGAATGCTCACCGCATAACTGAAAACGGCGAGAACGACCCCTCCTGGGAAATGCCGCAGCGTTTGCCAGAGGTCGAGTTCGAGTCCCGCTTCGAAAAGGATGAGGATGAGCGCCAGCGTTCCGAAACCGTGCGTGATTCCCCGGAACCTTCACGGATCGATGACGTGGAAGAGCGGGCCGAGCAGCACGCCCGTGGCCATCAGTACGAGGACGTCGGGAACCCCCGTCCGCAGCACCAGGCGATTGGCGACGAAGGCCAGGACCAAAAGCCCTCCGAGCAACCCGAAAAAGGCAGTCAGGTTCATCGGATGCGACCCGCCCGGTGCTACCCGGTACTACTTTAAGGACCGGCCACGGCCACCGGTCCCCGTACCGCCGGGATCCCCGTGGCCTGCGCCCATCTTGCCGGCCCGCCGCAAGGACCCGGGCGAGAAATAATGCGCGCCGCCCTTTTCCCGCCTTATGTCCATGCGCACGGCATGGCTCATCTTATACCCGTCCCTGTCCAAACCGCCCCGGGGGAGGGGCCGCGGCTGGCAAAAGCGAAGAAAATCAAGTACCATGGGCTGGATTTTCTGCTGAAGCTGGCCCCTCCCGAACGGCCGCTGGTGGAAGGGATAGAACCCATGAGTCAGTTACTGGACAAGGCGCAACGCGCCTCATTGCGGAACGAGTTACCCGAATTCGGCCCTGGCGATACGGTGCGAGTGCACGTGCGTCTGCGCGAGGGCGAGGGCGAGAAGGAAAAAGAACGCATCCAGCCATTCGAGGGCGTCGTCATCGGCCGGAGAGGCCGCCTGGCATCGGCGTCGTTCACGGTACGGCGAGTCAGTTACGGCGTCGGCATCGAGCGGATCTTCCCGGTTCACTCGCCGTCGATCAGCCAGGTCGAGGTGATCCGCCGCGGCCGCGTGCGCCGCGCCAAGCTCTATTATTTGCGCGAACTCAAGGGCAAAGCCGCCCGCATCAAGAGTGAAGACCGGTACACCCCGCCAGCCAAAACCGGTCCGGCCCAGAAATAGGAAACAGCCCGCATCGGTGCGCGCCGGGCGCCGCGTCGCCTGTGGTAGAATCGCGCCGGATTTCGAGCCATGGGCCGATTGTGTTCGTCTCGTTACGAACGGCAGGCCCGCCGCCTCGGTCACGCACGCGTTGCCGGCGTCGACGAAGTAGGGCGCGGGTCGTTGTTTGGGCCGGTGGTCGCGGCGGCTGTCATCCTCGATCCGTCGCGGCAGATTCGCGGCCTGGACGATTCGAAAAAGCTGCGCCCGGAAAGGCGCGAAGAGCTTGCGGTTCGGATTCGTGAACGGGCGCTCGGCTGGGCCGTGGCCGAAGTAGACGCCGACCGGATCGATGCCTGGAATATCCATCGGGCCAGTTGTCAGGCGATGCTGCATGCGCTAGCCGAACTCAAAGTGACACCCGATTATCTCCTCATCGACGCCGTGCGGCTGGAAACGGCGATTCCGCAGAAGCCGCTGATTCACGGCGACGCCCGATCGATTTCCATCGCCGCCGCATCGATAGTGGCCAAACAGTGGCGTGACAGGCTCATGGACCGCTGGGCCGGCGTTTACCCGCAATACGGCTTCGACCATAATCGCGGCTACGCCACCGCCGATCACCTGCAGGCGCTGCGCCAGTTCGGCCCTACCCCGCATCATCGTTTCTCTTTCGCGCCCGTCCGCCAGGCCGGCTGCTGGGCCGCCTCCGCCATTCAAACCAATCTGCCGCTCGCCCCGGCGCGGCCGGGAGACGCGGCTGAATGAAGCAACCCGGGAACGACCGCCTGCTGCGGGTGGTGCTGGCATTTGCCTGGTTCGACCTGGGTCTGCTCATCCTGATGCTGCCCTGGTCTCACCTGTGGGAAAGCAATGCGTTGCTGGCGCGTTACCCGGGCTTGATCCCCTACATGTTTAGCGGATATATGCGCGGCGCCGTCAGCGGAATCGGCCTAGTCGATATGATCATGGCCGCCGACGCCCTGCTCGGCCGCCGGCCCACCACCGTTGCCCCGCGAAACTAACCCCGTTCTCTGCTACGTCACCGGCCGCCGCGACCTCGGTCCGCCAGAGCCCTTGAGCGCCGCGGCGGCGCTTGTCGAAACCGCCGCCCGCGTCGCCGCACTGGGCGTCGATTGGATCGAGGTCCGCGAAAAGGATCTGGCCGGCGGCCCTCTTCTTCAACTGGTTTCGCGGATTCGGACGCGGGCGGCCCCGGCGCAAGTCCTCGTCAACGACCGGCTGGATGTGGCCCTGGCCGCCGGCGCCGGCGGCGTGCATCTGGGCGAGGAAGGGCTGCCCGTTGCCGCTGTGCGCGCCTGGCCCGGCGAGCGCGCCACAGGGCACTTTCGGATCGGCAAATCCTGCCACTCGCTCGACGCGGCCCGTGCGGCCGAAACCGACGGGGCCGATTACATCTTTTTCGGCCCGGTTTTTGCCACTCCCTCGAAACTCGCCTACGGCGCGCCCCAGGGAACGGGCCGCCTGGCCGCCGTCTGCCGCGCGGTCAAGATTCCGGTCATCGCCATCGGCGGAATTTCCCCTGAAAATGCGGCCGAATGCATCGCCGCCGGCGCCGCAGGGTTGGCCGCCATCCGCTGCTTCCAGCAACCGGACGGCCTGGCCGACCGCGTCGCTCGTCTGCGGGCCGCCGCCGGCGTCTGAACCGCTCCGCGCCCGGGACGCAAATCCCGGGGCCGCTTCTTCGGATTCCCTTCGCCGCACGTTACAATCGCCTTTCGCTTATGGAACGAGAACTCTTCGGCACCGATGGAATTCGCGGCGTCCCCGGCCGCTTTCCGCTCGACGACGCAACTATTTACGCCGCCGGGCGCGCGCTCGGCGAATTCGTGGCCCGGCAGGATCCGGCCGGGAGCCTGCGCGTGCTCATCGGCATGGATACGCGCGAATCGGGACCGCATCTGTCCGCGCTTCTGGCCGCCGGACTGATTTCGGCCGGGGTAAGGCCTGTTTCAGCCGGTGTGATCACGACGCCGGCCGTATCGGCCCTCGTGCGGGCGGGGGGCTTTGCGGCCGGGGTGGTCATTTCCGCTTCCCATAATCCGTTCACCGACAACGGAATCAAGCTTTTCAACTTCAGCGGCATGAAATTTCCCGACCTGATCGAGGATCAGATCGAAGCGGAAATCCTCGGCGCAAACCGCGCCATGCCGCCCGGCGCCGATTCCGTCGCCGCTGCGGACAGCGGACCCCTTCTCACGGCCAACCGGCAATTCGCCACCGCATATCTCGATCTGTTGCGCGCGCGAGCCGATGGCCAAGCCCGGCTCGACGGGCTATCGGTCGTTCTCGACTGCGCCAACGGCGCCGCCAGCCGGCTGGCACCGGAACTCTTCGCCTCGCTGGGCGCCCGCGTCATCACCCTTTTTGCCGCGCCCAACGGCCAGAACATCAACGCCGGCTGCGGCTCGCTCCATCCCGAGGCGATGTGCCGCGCCGTGGTCGAAAAAGGCGCCCACCTGGGCGTCGCCTTCGATGGCGACGCCGACCGGGCTATTTTTTCCACCGCTTCGGGACGGGCTGTCGATGGGGACGGCGTTTTGTATCTCATGGCGCGAGCGTGGAAAGCGGCGAGGCGGCTGAAAGGCGGGGTGGTTGTCGGCACCTCGATGACCAATCTCGGCCTGGAACGCGCCCTGGCTGGGAAAGGAATTTCCCTGATTCGCGTCCCCGTGGGCGACCGCTATGTCCTCGAAGAAATGCTGCGCCGCGGCGCCAATCTGGGCGGCGAACCCTCCGGCCACGTGATTTTCCTGGATGACGGACCGGCCGGCGACGGCCTGGCGACGGCCCTCAAGCTCGCCGCTGCCGTCGTCCGCGACGATTCGCTCGAGCATCTGACCCGGGGACTGGTTCTCTACCCGCAACGCATGATCAACGTTCCCGTCAAGCGCAAACCGCCTCTCGATTCTTTGCCCAAGGTTTCCCGGCTCCTCCAGCAGGCCCGCGCCGCGCTCGGCGAGCCGAATCGCATCGTCCTCCGCTACTCGGGCACCGAACCGCTGGTCCGCGTCATGGTCGAGGCCGAAAACGAATCCGAAGTCGTCCGCTGGGCAACGGCCATCGCCGAGGGCCTTCGCGCCTCGATTGGAGGCCAGGAGCGTCATTCCGGCTAGCTCGCATCCCCTCCCCCTGGCTCGCTCGGCGCCTTCATGCCCTTTCCGGTTACCTCCCTCCAGCTGTGGACGAGCGCAGGAATAGCGACCACGAAGACGAACAGCGCGATCACAGCGTATCCCATATCTAACGGCCAAGAACGGCCGAGCCCCGCGGCCATCGCAATCCCTGCACCCATGAACAAAAAGCCGCCGGAGTACAACATCCTCCCGCCGGCGCGGGCGCCAAAGCGCCTTACGTCTTCCTCGTTGAGACCGCGCACAAACCGCATGCCAAGGGCGAACGCTGCGCTCACCGCCGCTAGCGTCACGATCGTTCCCAACCCGAAGAACAGCCCGGGCAAAAAGCCTAACCACGCGCTCGGCATCGCCGGCGCGGCAACTGCATTGACGAATAACGCGAATCCTCCCACGCCGAAACCGGCAATGAAACCGTGGATCAGCGTCCATCGCATCGGGAGCGATTGTCCTTCGCGATTTGCGGTGTGGTGGCGTTTCAGCACCGCCGGCGCCTGTTCCATATCTTCCGGCGATCCGTGGTGATGACCGAGCAGATGGAAATGGCCGTAGCGCTTCTTGCCTGTTAGCAGCCAGCCCGCCAGCGACATCGCTGCGCCCACGACGATGTAAACGGCCGAGTTCACAGACGGCGATCGCAAGAACGGCGCGAGCGCCAGATAGGAAAGTTCCGACAAGATCATCCGCTGAACCGTGAACGCCCCGGCGAAACAAAGGCCCGTGCGCATCCCTCGCGTGCCGCTGCCGCTGCCGATCGCGTAGCTAAAGGTGATGGGCCAGGTATGTTCGTCGGGCAGAATCCCGTGAAGCAGACCGAGCAGGAAGCAGTATGTGAGTATCGAGCCTATATCGAGCCCCTGCCGGGGCAGAATGTGCTGCAACGGTTGCTTGCCTCCCGGGTGGCGGGCCTTGGGAGCGAAAAAAACGCAGGCATCGTCGAACCCGCGCGACCCATACGCTCGTTTGGCTGCGCCGGCTTTTTTCAGCCGGCAAAAAAACGAGCGACTTACTGCCTAGTGGCTCTCACGACCAATCAACAGGGAAGGCTCCTGACGCGCGTGCGGCGGATGGGGCGACAGCTTGAGCCCATCGTGCGTGCCCTCGAATCCTAGCAGAAGTGCGCCTGCGTCTTCCAGCTCATGGCCGCTTGCCGCGGCGCCCCCAACGGCCTGACGGCCGAAGAACTGATCGAGGATATTCGGACCTACTTGCAGCGAGTTCGCTTCGAGGCGCGGGAGGGAACAGGACCATGGCCTTCGCGTTCCCGTTGACGGCAGATTCGCCCGTTGCCGCCGCGCAGTCAACAGGTTTCCCTCCTGCTCGCGCAGGCCGCTTAGGCTAGATCGAAAACGGCGCTCTCAAGACTCTCTGATGGGCAGCCACAGCCGATGTTTTTCGGATTACGGGCTGCGCACGTTCGAGCCCGGCGAAAAAAACCGATCCCGCTACTGGCCGCGGTTCCGCAGCCCGAAGACGGACAGCGTGGTAACGTCGCCGATATTGGGTCGAATGCGGCCGTACACCCCGCCGCCTCCGGAAACCACGGCCACATACTGGGAGCCGCCCGCCAGATAGGTGATCACCCCCCCCTGCACCGCATTGTGCAACGGGTATTGGTAAAGCATCTTCCCGGTCCGCGCGTCCATCACGTCGAAATCGCCGTTCAGTTCTCCGGTGAACACGAGGTTGCTCGCCGTCAGCGTCAGCCCCCCGACCATGGGCTGGGGCGTCGGGTGGCGCCAGACCATTTTCCCCGTCGAGGCATCGAAGGCCGTCACCCGCCCGTGCGCTTCGGGCCAAGGGTCGACCTTGTGCATGCCGCCCCAATATTCCCCGTAAGCCTCGGCGTGCTCGGCGCTGGGCTTGGCGGTGGCCGCCGCCATGGTCGCACACCACTCGACGCTCTGCACCACGATCAGGTTCAGCTGCGGGTTGAAGCCGCTGCCGCTCCACAACTGTCCGCCGAGCGGGCCCGGGCAGACGTGCACGGGCGTGGTGGTCAGCTCGGCCTGGTTGTTGAGTTGGGTGGCGAAGGGAACGCTGTAGATCAGCTTGCGCGTATGGCGATCGAGAACGCTCAATATGCCGTTCTTGCCCGTGGTGGCGACAACGGACCGCAGTTCACCGTCGATCTTCGTCTCGAAGAGCGGACCGGCGTGCGTCTGGTCGTAGTCGTGCGTATCGTGCGGGATGAACTGGTGATACCAGACCAGACGCCCGGTTTGCCCGTCGAGCGCCATGATCGAGTTCGTGTACAGATTCGCGCCGGGCCTGCCCACGCTATAGAGGTCCGGCGCGGCGTTTCCGCCCGGCACGTACAGCAGATCCCGCTTCGTATCGAAGGTGAGCTCGGTCCACAAATTCCCGCCGCCGTGCGTGCGCGCGGCCGGATCCGGCCCCCAGGTCTCCGCCCCGGGCTCGCCACCCTGCGGCACGATGTGGAACTTCCAGACCGGCGAGCCGTCGCTCAGCTTGTATGCGCCCACCCATCCGCTGCTGGCCCACTCGGCGCCCGCCGGCCCCACGTAGATGAGCCCGCCGTGCACCAGCGGCACCATGCTGATGAAGTAGCCCTTGCGCGGGTCGGCGATCTGCCGCGCCCACACGATGCGGCCGTCCTTGGCGTCCATCGCAATCAGATAATCGTCCGGCGTGCCCCGAACGATCTTTCCGTCGGCGTATACCGCGCCGCGATTCCTGTCGGTATGGTCCGGCTCGGGCCCGCGCGGCGTCCACTTCTCCAGCCATTTCACCTTGCACGTGGAGGCGTCGAGCGCCACCGTATCGTGCGCGCTGGTCGCGTACAACACGCCGTCCCACACCACCGGCGATGTCTCAGACGTCTGTTTCTCCGGAAACGCGTAGTCGCACACTTTGCCCAGCCGCGGCGCGTCTTTCGCCGTAATTTGCGTGAGCGGGCTGAACCGCGTGGCTCGCAGCCCATGGTCAGGGTCTGGCCAATTGCCTTTCGTCGCGCTTTTCGCCGTCCGGTCTTTCGGCTTTTTCGGCGCGCGAGCGCTGGCGCTGGCCGTCGGCGCCAGATTTGCAAACACAAAGGCCAGAACAAGAGTGGCAATCGGCTTCATCCCCGTTCCTCCTCAGCGTCGTGAACCGACGGGACTTCGAATGCTTCATCTACAATTCCTGCGGCCCTCCGGCCACAGGCCGGAAACGCCGCGCCGGGAAGCGGGATTTTCACCTTCCCGTCCCGGCGGCGAAGAAGTATACACCCCGCCACGCCGCCCGCAACGGGCCTAACTTGTTATGGCTCTTATGTTTTGTGGTAATGCCAGGGCACGTGCTTGGCTCGCCGCCGGGCGAATCAGGCGCGAAAGAGGGCGGCGATTCTGGCCTGGATGGCCTCGGCGGCCGCTTTTTGGTCTTCGGCCTTCAGGATGGGCCGGCCAACGACGATGTAGTCGGCGCCGTTGCGAAATGCCTCTTCCACATCCACCGTTCTCTTCTGATCGTCCACGGGACGGTTCGCGCCGGGACGGATTCCGGGGGTCACGATCAGGAACTTGTCGCCGAATTTTTCCCGCAGCGCCGGGGCTTCGATGCCCGACGAGATCAGGCCGTCGCACCCGATTTCGAGGGCCCGCCGGGCCCGCGATTCCACGACCGCTTGGATGTCCGTCTGGAATCCGAGCGACTTCATGTCCGCTTCATCCAGGCTGGTCAGGACGGTGACGGCAAGGATTTGAATCCCGTTCTTTTCGGAAACCGCCGCCCGCAGCATCTCGTCGTTTCCGTGCACGGTGGCGAACCTGGCATGCCACCGGGTGAGTTGTTTGACTGCGTTCTTCACGGTTTGGGGAACGTCGAAGAATTTCAAATCGATGAATATCTGCTTGCCCCTGTCGCGCAGCCACTCGGCCAGCTCGAAATAGCCGCCCGTCATGAAGAGCTGCAGCCCCAGCTTGTAGAACAGCACGGAATCGCCGAGGCGCTCGACGACCTGCCTCGCCTCGTCGACCGATGGAACGTCGAGCGCGAGAATCAGCCGTTCGCGTGGCGGAATCTTCTTTTGCGAGAGAAATTCTACCGCCGCCATTTCAGAATCGCCGGTCTCGGGGGTCGGAGCTTCAGCTCCGACATTGACAGCCTATATTTTCGGGGGCTTTAGCCCCTGAAGAGCCGCCTCGGGTTGAGACCGGCCACGCCCCTCTCTAGCTGCAGCCGGAGGTCGAGCCGCAGTTGATGCACTTGTAGCATCCGCCGTTGGGCACCATCAGCATGCCGCATTCCGGGCACGACGGCGCGTCGGCCGGCGTCGCCACCGGACCGGCGTTGGCAACGGCCGGTGCAGGATGCGTGCCTGCCGCTTCGGCCGGACGGGCCGCGGCGGCCGTCGAAGACTGCCCCGCCGGAACCACCAGGTAATCGTGCGAGATGAATTTGCCGCCCAGCCAGCGGGCTACGTAATCGAGGATCGATTTGGCGAACGGGATTTCCGGATTGCCGGTATAGCCGGAGGGCTCGAAACGCGTATTGCTCAGTTTGTCGACCAGCGCCTTGAGCGGCACGCCGTATTGCAGCGCGATCGAAACCGACATGGCAAAGCCGTCCATGATGCCCGAGAGGGTCGAACCCTCCTTGGCCATCTTGATGAAGACCTCGCCCGGCGCGCCGTCGGCGTACATCCCGACGGTCAAATAACCCTCCGTGCCGCCGATCGAGAAGCGGTGAGTGATCGAGTGGCGTTCGGCGGGCAGCTTGCGACGCTGCACGCGGGAGAAGAGCTCACGCTGGCGCTCGTCGGTGACCGGAGCCGCGGCCACGGGGGCCGGCGCAACCGCTCCGGCAGCCATGGGTGCGGCGATGGCGGCCGGAGCCGCGGCCGTCGCTTCCTTCTTCGTTTCCTTCTTTTCGCCGGCGGCGGAAAGCGGCTGCGAGCGTTTCGAGTTGTCGCGGTAGATGGCGACCGACTTCAGGCCCAGGCGCCAGGATTCGGTGTACGCCTCCATGATGTTCTCGACCGTGGACTCCTCGGGCATGTTGATCGTCTTGCTGATCGCGCCGGACAGGAACGACTGGGCGGCGGCCATCATGCGCAGGTGCCCGCGCCAGCTGATCGCGCGGCGGCCGCCGGCCGGCTTGAGCGAGCAATCGAAGACGGCCAGGTGCTCCGGCTGGAGGCCGGGCGCGCCCTCGATCGTACCGTGCCGGTCGATGAAATCGACGATTTCGGCGACGCGTTCGGGCTCGTAGCCGAGCCGCATGAGCGCCTGCGGCACGGTGTTGTTCACGATCTTCAGCACGCCCCCGCCGACCAGCTTCTTGTATTTCACCAGCGCCAGATCGGGCTCGATTCCCGTCGTGTCGCAATCCATCATGAAGCCGATCGTGCCGGTCGGAGCCAGCACGCTGACCTGGGAGTTCTTGTAGCCGTATTTTTCGCCGGTTTCGAGCGCCTGATCCCAGGACTGCTGGGCGGCGCGCAGCAGCGCCGGCTGCACGTTTTCCGCATGGAGCGAGCGAAGCGAGTTCCGGTGCATGCGGATGACATCGAGCATCGATTCGCGGTTCGGCTCGTAATCGGCGAAGGGACCCTTCCGCTCGGCGATGCGCGCCGACTGCGCGTAGGCCTCCCCGGTCATCAGGGCGGTGACGGCGCCGCCCAGGTCGCGCCCGCCGTCGGAATCGTAGGGGAGCGCGAGCGACATCAGCAGCGCGCCCAGATTCGCGTAGCCCAGCCCCAGCGGGCGGAAACGGTGGGAATTGCCGGCGATTTTCGGCGTCGGATAGCTGGCGTTATCGACGAGGATCTCCTGGGCCGTGATCGTGATATCGACGGCCTGGCGGAACGCCTCGACGTCGAATTCGCCGTTGGGTTCGAGGTATTTCATCAGGTTCAGCGAGGCCAGATTGCAGGCCGTATCGTCCAGGAACATGTATTCGCTGCACGGGTTCGAAGCGTTGATCCGTCCCGAAGCCTTCGAGGTATGCCAGCGATTGATCGTCGAATCGAACTGCATCCCCGGATCGCCGCATTCCCAGGCGGAAATCGCCATTTTGCGGAGCAGATCGCGCGCCCGGTAACACTCGGCCGGCTCGCCGGTGGTCACCTTGCGCGTCCACCACTCGCCGTCGCGCGAGGCCGCCTCCATGAATTCATCGGCGACGCGAACCGAGTGGTTGGCGTTCTGATAGAAGACCGAACCGTAGGCTTCGCCGTCGATGCCCGAATCGTAGCCGTGCTCGATCAGGATCTTCGCCTTGCGCTCCTCGCGCACCTTCGATTCGATGAAATCGACGATGTCGGGATGATCGACGTTGAGGATCACCATCTTGGCCGCGCGGCGTGTCTTGCCGCCGCTCTTGATCACCCCGGCAAAGGAGTCGAATCCCCGCATGAAGCTGACCGGCCCGCTGGCCGTGCCGCCGCCGGAAAGCGGCTCGCGGCTCGAGCGCAGAGCCGAAAAGTTGGTTCCCGTTCCCGAGCCCCACTTGAACAGCAGCCCCTCGCTCTTGGCCAGGTCCATGATCGAGCCCATGTCGTCGCGCAGCGATTGAATAAAGCAGGCCGAGCACTGGGGCTTGGCCTGCACGCCCACGTTGAACCAGACGGGGGAATTGAAGCTCATTTTCTGCTCGACGAGCAGGTGCGTCAGTTCGTCGCGAAAGACGTCGCGCGAGCCGTCGTCGGCAAAATAGCCGCCCTTCTCGCCCCAGGCGACGATCGAGTTCACCACGCGCCCGATCAATTGCCGGATCGAGCTCTCGCGCTCGCTCGTGCCGATGCGGCCGTGGAAATATTTCGACGCGACGATGTTCGTCGCGGTCTGCGACCAACTCTTCGGAACTTCGATATTATCCTGGGAAAAAATGACCTGCCCTTTTTCGTTGGAGATCAGCGCGGCGCGCCGTTCCCATTCCACGGCGTCGAAGGGCGAAACCGAGCCGTCGGTAAAAAAGCGGTGAAATTCGAGTCCGGGATGCGCCTCGGTCTGGACCTTAGCCCGGTTGACAACAATGTTTTCCTCAGCCATCAGCGATTTCCCCCTTTTTAGGATATGGATGTGCGCTCGACCGGGAAGAAGGGGTGAAAAGGAATCGCGGCAAATGCGGTTCAATTCCATTGTAACTCGAAGTCCCCCGGAGAGCCCGTTCCGCCGGTGCGCGGAGTCGGCGACGCAGCAAATTGCTTTGCGGGCAAGAGTGTATCGCTTGTAAGGAAGGTGTCAAGAGTTTCTCACCATTCGTTGTCGCATTGGGGTCACGAGCCACCATATATAGCGTTGCGCATGCAAGCCCCGCCGGCCCGTTTTGCCGGCGGCGCGCCCCGTTCCGGGCATCGGCAGCCCGCCTCCGGCAACCCCGTCCCGGCGGGTTCGATCTGATACTCTGATAGCTCCAGGGGTTGCGTCATGCGACGGGCGTTCGGGGCAATCATTCTGCTGGCGGCGATGCTCGCGCCCGGCGCGGGCCGGGCCGGGCAAAATCGCGCTCGCGAGCTGGCCGAACGCACGCTCGCCAATCAGCACAAAGACGATGCCGTCATCAACGATTACGAGCGTGTCGAAGAGCGCGTCTCCTACGAAGATCATTCGGTCAAATCGGACCAGACCTATCGCCTGGTTCCCACCGGAACGGGCCGGGTGAGCCTGCTGCTCGAGCGTGGCGGCCAGCCGGTCGATCTGGCGACCTACCGGAAGGAGATTCGCGACTGGCAGAAAGCCATCGAGATGGCGCTCGATCCCGAGAATCCCGCCGAGGGGCGGGCCGTGGCCAAGCGCCGGGAACGCGACGGCAAGCGGAAGGAATTAATCGACGCCGTCGGACGCGCGTTCGATTTCCAGTGGCTGGGCGAGAAAGTGGTGGACGGGCGAAAGCTGGCCGAGATCGGACTCGATCCCAACCCCTCTTTTCAGCCCACCTCCCGCGAGACCGAAATGCTGCGCCACGTTCGCGTCACGGTCTGGATCGATGAACGCGCCGCGCAGCTCGTGCGGGGGCGCGCGGAGATCATCAGCCCCATTAGCATTGTCGGGGGAATCCTGGCCCAGATCTATCCCGGCGGGTGGTTCGAAATCGAACAGGCGGAAGCCGCGCCCGGCCTATGGGTTCCCCGGCGAATCGAGTTCTCGATTCGCGGACGGATACTGTTCGTCTCCGTCAGCCAGCACAAACTGATCAAGGCCTGGGGCTACCGTTACGTCGGCTCGCCGCAGCAAGCGCTCGAACTGGCGCGCCAGGATATGGCCCGCAACGCCCTGTTTTCTCCCAAACCCTGAAGCGCGGACGAGCGCGGGAGGCGTTTCCGCGCGCCCGTCCCGCTTCGATCGGCCGCTCAGGAAGCGGCCGTCGCGGTTCCCTTCTCGATCGGCGCGCCCACCAGGTTTCCCCACTCGGTCCACGATCCGTCATAGTTGCGCACATTTTCGTGGCCGAGCAGGTACTTGATCACGAACCAGGTGTGCGAGCTGCGCTCGCCGATGCGGCAATAGGCGATCACGTCCCCGCCCGGCGCCACGCCCTTTCCCTGGTAGATATTCTTGAGGTCTTCGAGCGACTTGAAGGTGCCGTTTTCCTGGACGGCCGTCGACCAGGGCACGTTGACCGCGGTCGGAATATGCCCGCCGCGCTGCGCCGTCTCGGTCATTCCCGGCGGGGCAATCACCTTGCCGCTGAATTCGTCGACCGAGCGCACATCGATCAGGTGCGTGCGGGAACGCCCGTTCACGACGGCCATCACGTCGTCGCGAAGGGCCCGCAAGGAGGCGTCGGGTTCGGGGCCGCGGTAGGTGGACGGCTTCGGCTGCGGAACTTCGGTGGTGACCGGGCGTTTTTCGGTGAGCCAGAGCTTGCGGCCGCCATTCATCAGGCGCACATCGCCATGGCGGTAATATTTCATCTGCCAGAAGGCATAGGCGGCGAACCAGTTATTGTTGTCGCCGTAGAGAACGACGGTCGTTTCCGGCGTGATGCCCGAAAGCGACATCAGGGATTCGAATTGGGCTTTGTCGAGAATGTCGCGGCGAACCCCGTCCTGCAGCTGGGTCTGCCAATTCCATCCAACCGCGCCGGCGATGTGACCCTGTTCGTAGGCGCTTGTGTCGACGTCGACTTCGACCAGGCGAAGGGTTGCGTCGCTCAAATGCTCGGAGACCCACTGGGTGGAAACCAGAACCTCCGGATGTGCGTAGTCTCCCATAAATAAAGCCTCCTCTTCTGATGGGAATGGAAAGGACTCGAAGGGCTTACCATACCCCAGTTCCCAGGCACATGCCAGCCCTCGGCCCGAGCCGGGCGACGCGTCGAAGCCGAATGGGCTCAGGAAACGGGGAAACCGCTCAAACCGCTTTGAGCTCGCCGCCGGTCGATTCGTATTCGATGCGCATGAGCCATTGCGGTTGCATGGAATTCTGCTCGAGCCAGGCCGCGGCCGTTTCCGCATCGGCCGCTTCGATCTCGGCCACCATCTTGCCTTCCAGAAAATTCCAGGATGTGCGCCGGAGCGCGACCGGTCCCGCGGCCGCCGAAAGATCGCGAACCAGCGCCTCGGCCCCTTGCCGCGTCATACAGGCCAGGATGTGCAGCGACAGATAGCGTGGCATGGCAGCTCCTCGCGGAAAAGTCTAGAACGGGGTGACGACGAGGAAAATATCCTCGAGGCTCGGCGTGATGTCGTCGCCGACGATATTGCTGGCGAAGGACAGAAAGACGCCGAAGTGGGCCTGGGTGGTGATGGCCGGATAGAGACTGTTGCCGTTCCCGATCGGCGCGCCGCCGGCAGCCACCGAAATGAGCACGGTGCGCGGCGTGCAACCGGAAGCGCCCAGGCAGGTATCGCGGGCGTAAATCTGCTCGAAACCGTTGGTCGCGGAGGAGATCAGATTCGAAGACGGGGAGGCAAACAGCACGTAACGGCCCGTCTGGTCGGTCTGTGGATTTTCGGCCAGGGCGTTGGCCGGCGATGAGCCGTCGGTCGCCACCGAGACAAGCGATGTCGTCGGCGTGCAGGAAGAGGCGCCGACGCACATGTCGCGCTCGTAGATCTGCTGCGGCGTTCCGGCAACGAAACCGGCCCCGATCAGGTTGGTCGCCTGGGAGCCAAAGACGACGTAGCGTCCGTCCGAGCTGATGGCGGGCTCGCCGCTCGCGCCGTTGCCGGGGCTGGTTCCATCCGACGCGATCGAAACCAGAGAGGTCGAAGGCGTGCAGGAAGTAGCGCCGATGCACGTGTCGCGCCAGTAGAGCTGCTGCGTTGCCGAGCTGGGAATACTCACCAGATTCGTGGCCGTCGATTGAAAGGCGACGTAGCGTCCGCCGCTGGCCACGACGGGCGAGCCGCTCGTGCCATCGGCCGGGGTCGAGCCGTCGGCCGCCACCGAGACAAGCGTGGTGGAAGGCGTGCAAACGCCCGAGGCGTTCAGGCAGGTATTGCGCAGGTAGACTTCCGGCGCCCCCGTCGTGGCGCTGGAAACCAGATTGGTCGCCGTCGAGATAAACGCAATGAACTGGCCGTCGGCGCTGATATAGGGCTGGGTGTTCGATCCGTTGGCGGCGGAAACACCGTCGGTCGCCACCGAGACGAGCGTGGTGGAAGGAATGCAGCCGCTCGCCGCTCCCAGGCAGGTGTCCCGCAAATAGATCTCTTTGGCGCCGGTGGTGGCGGCCGTCGACAGGTTGGTGGCGGCGGAGCTGAAAACGACATATCGGCCGTCGCTCGAAATCGACGGCTCAAGAGAATCCGCGTTGGCCGCTTCGCCGTCATTGGCCTGGCTGATCAGAGTGGTCTGCGGGACGCAGCCCGAACTGATGCCGAGACAGGTGTCGCGCAGGAAAACACTGGCGGCCCCGTTCGCCAGATTCGCCACCAGGTTTTGCGAGACGGAGCTGAAAACGATGAAACGGCCGCCGGCGGCGATCACCGGGCCCGAGTTGCCGAGGTTGCCGATGCCGTTGTTGGCCTGGGCGCCGTTGGAGGAGACGTCGACAAGCGCCGGCAAGCCCTCGCCATTCGGGCCGGGAATCACCTGGAAGTAGGCATCGGCGGAGGAGCCGCCGCCCGGCGTCGGATTGAAGACGGTGACGAACGCGGTCCCGGCCTCGGCGAGCTGCTGCGTGCTGACCGTGGCGGTGAGCTGTTGGGCGGCGACGTCGTAGCTGGTGCTGATCGGCGCGCCGTTCCATTCGATCACGCTGGTGGACTGGGGACAGGAGGTGCTGCTCGTCGTCACGCCGCCCGTAGTGGTCGTGGTCGTGGTCAGATCCTGACACGAAAAACCCCTCCCCTGGACCGTGAGCGTGAAACCGGCCGCGCCGGCAACCGACGTTGTCGGCGTGATCGAGCTGATGACGGGGATGGCGTTGTCAACGAGGAAATCGAGGCTGTTCGAGAGCCCGCCGCCGGGCGCGCCATTGAGCACGGCCACCTGAATGGCGCCGGGATCCTGGAGGTTGGTTGCCGAAACGGCCGCCTGGAGCTCGGTATTGTTGACGTAGGCGGTGCTCAGATTGGCCCCGTTCCACGTGATCACCGACGATTGCGTAAAATTCAAGCCGTTCACGGTAAGGGTGAATCCGTTGCCGCCGACCATGGAGGCCGCGGGCTGAAGCGTGCTGATCGCCGGGACCGGGGAAGTGGCCGGATTGACCGCAAAATTTACCTGATTCGACTGGCCGCCGCCGGGGCCGGGATTAAACACCGTAACCTGCGCCGGACCGGGCTGGGTGATGTCGCTCGGGTTGATGGTGGCCTGGAGCTGATGGCTGTTGACGTACAGGGTGGTCAGCGCCCTGCCATTCCAAATCACAAATCCGCCGAAAACGAAATCTTTGCCGTTGACAGTCAGCTGCAGGGTTGCCCCGCCGGCCGTCGTGAAGTTGGGCGAGAGCGATTGGATCGATGGCACCGGGTTTTGAATCACCTGATTGCAGCCCGCCAATAACAGAAGCGCAGCCGCCAAAATCGATCCGCCCACGACCCGACTTACCGATTTCACCCGTTTCCTCCGACCGTTTCCGGCGCAGCCTGGCCGCGCCAAGAAACCCAAAGATAGCATATCCTCTGCAAGGCACGGCGCCGCCAGCCGGCGAGCCGATGTGGCGAACATTTTCCCGGCGGCGGATACACGCGTGAGCGGGTAAAGCCGGTTCCGGCCATTTTCACAGCCCGTCCGAGTCCGCGTGCTGGTGAAAAACGGGGCGGCAAGTGTCACACGACGGCGGCAAAACTTCAAGAAAGCGATCTGTTTTCAGCCTGTTTCCCATTGATCGCGTCACGGATTCCGGCCCTGCCGAAGAAAGAGGGCAAGCGCGGCAAGAAAAAACACTCTCCCGGGCCACCGTGGCATGAAAAATCGCCGTCAGCGGGAACAGGGCCTTATGTGGAATCCTTATGTGGAATCGAGGGCTGGCGGAACGCGTGTCTCAACGGAAGCAACGGGCCGAAACCGAGCACACAGGGCCCGGGTCCGCACGATGCCATTTACTGTATAGTAATTGAGGCCGGTCTATATGCCCGTGGGGACGGTTATGAAATTTGCGAGGCCTCTACAGTGGCTATCGATTCTCGTCCTGGGCGGATTCTTGCCGGTGGCCAGCATTGCGCTCGCCCGGGAAAGCCACGCACAAGCCGCCGGCCAGACAGGCGGCGCGGACCAGACCCAAACGACAACCACCCCCGCGAAGAAGCCCAGCGGCGTCTGGCACCACTTCGGCGAGGAAAACAAGGCTTCCCGCGCGCAGCCGCGGCCGCGGCCGGCTCAGGCGAGCGGCTGGCATTACTTCGGACCCGCCGGCGGGCGCTCGGCCCCTGCCCCCACCACGCCCAACGCCGCTCCTCGGATTCCCAGGGCCCCTCCTCGCAAGCCCAATCTCGCTCCTCACACTCACAAGGCCCCTCCTCGCACGTTGAGAAGCCAACGTCCCTATCGCCCCATCACGACTAGCGAAATGGAACGGCGCATGTTCGAACTCATCAATCGCGACCGCTTGCGCTCGGGCGGGGGGCGCTTGCGGCCGCTGCGGTGGAACGAGAAACTGGCCGGGGTCGCGCGGGCGCATTCGCTCGACATGGTCCGGCGCGGCTATTTCGGCCACATTGCCCCGGACGGCAAATCCATTCTCGACCGGCTGAACAACGCCGAAATCGCCTGGAAAGGGGAGGGCGAAAACATTGCCATCGCCCAAAGCGTCGCCGAGGCGGAAACCTCCTTCATGAACGAACCCCGCTTCCAAAAGAATCACCGCTGGAACATCCTGAACCCGAAGTACACCGACGTGGGCGTGGGAATCGTGCGCGGGGCAAACGGCGAATATTACATCACGCAGGATTTCATCGAAAGCACAACGGGCCGGTAGACGCGAGCGCCGGCTGATCCGCGTTCTTCCCCTGCTTGTTCTGCAATGGGCCGGTCCATACGGCCCCGGATCTGCGCGTTTGTGCCGTCGGGCCGCTGCCTATAGCCGCTACGGATTCTTCGCGGCGGGTCGGGATGCTTGGGGAGCCGTGGAAGGCGGACGGCAGCCCTACCCGGATGATACAATCCTCCGAATGGCGCCTGAGCTGGAAAAGGAAATCATCATCGGCACCCTGAGCACCTTCTTCGGCGCCTTTTTCACTGGAATCCCAGCCTTTCTACTGTTCTGGTGGACCTGGCAGCGGGACCAGGAGCGGCTCGTGGTCCAGAAGCTGTTATCGTTTGCGGAGACTGTCAACGGCGGGCGCGTTCGGTTGAGGGACGGAGACGGGCCGATTCTCGATATTCTGGTCCGGAATAGATCCCTGTTCCCGGTCCGGATCAGCGCCGCGGGGTTCGAAGTCGACGGAAAGGTGATCCAGTTGCAGCACCCTAGCGCCCCGATGCCGATGAGGAAAGATCCAGACCATGGGGCGAGTCGGCCCTACGTCGTTAACGCGGATGATGACCCTTGGGAGCTCGCGAGCCAGCGGCGCATGGTCATCTCGGTGACGGATCGGACTGACAGGAATGGCCTCGGTGACGCTCTCCGCGCCGCCGCTGAGACTCGCCACGTCTCTGAGGATTGCGTTCTGCTAAGCAGTTCGGTCGCCGCTCTTGTTGCGCTGGAGAGCGGCAAAATTTTCACCTCTCTGCCGCTAGGGAAACGCATCTGGCGGCGCGTCCTACGCGTCGGACGGAGGGCCGTCGGTAGCGCCCAGATGTTCATTCCCAGCCTGTAGGACGGGGCCTCGTCGGCCGCTGAGGGCAACCGTCATGCAATGACTCCGGAAGACTTCGAGCATCCTTGCGCAGTCGGGTGGGCGGAAATGTGCCCCTGCGGCTGAAAGGGAGAAGTTATCGAAATGGAAGCAAGAGGCCGCAGGATTCCCTTTCGAACCCGCTGACTTGCCTTACAATCGCGACTGCAGAGACAGCGTAGCCGTTCCCCCCTTCCAGACAGCAGGCCGTCATTTGAAGATTCGAACGAAACTCCTGTTGGTGCTGGGCGCTATTTCCCTTCTCACACCCGTTGCGGCCTACGTCGCCCTCACGGCCAATCCCCGCATCGCCTTCGCGCTGCGCATGAACGAATACCAGACGCGGCAGGAGATCATGGCCCAGCAGCTCAAAAGCGACCTGGGCGCCATTGACTCGGCCCTCGAGGAATCGACCGCGGCCAGCTACCGCGGCCAGGCCCAGGCCGGGAAACGAAAAGAGGCGGAACGCCAGCGAAATCTCGCCAATTCCGCCTTGCGATCGAGCGTCGCCGCCTACGAAGCGGACCTGCATGCCATCGCGCGGTCCGAGATGCAGCAGGCCCATGACATACGCGCCGGCGGCCGTCCCACCAGCGCCGATTCCGTGGAGCAAAAGGAAACTCAGGCCCTGAAGGATTTGGAGGGTTCCTCCCCCGGCCTCCAGGCCGGGATCGCTCAATTCCTGGAGCTTTCCGGTAGCGGCTCGGCAGCCGAGGGCGATTTTGTGCAAAACACCCTGGAGCCGCAGCTCCGGGAAAATCTCTTCCGCACCGCCCAGGAACTCACATTCGAAACGGGCCGGGCCGGCCAGGAGTACCGGAAAGATATCGATATGTCCCTTGCCGATTCCTACAAGGAGACGTTGTGGATCGTCATGCTGGGGCTGGCGACGGGCGGCGGGCTCACGCTGATCGTTTCCCGGGCCATCCTCACCCCGATCCGCAAACTGCGGGACGCCGCGCAGCAGTTCGGCCGCGGGAATATGGATATGAGAATTTCCCGCCATTCCCGGGACGAGCTGGGGGAAGTCGCGGAGTCCTTCAATTCCATGGCCGACAATCTGACGCGGCTCATCGGCGAGCGGCAACAGGCGCAAGAGGAGATGGCCTCGGCCAACCGGAAACTCCATATCTCCATGACGGAACTCGAATCCCGGAATCGCGAAGCCGTCACCCTGAGCGAGATGGGCGACCTGCTGCAATCCTGTTTCACGATCGCAGAGGCTTCCCGGGTGATCGGCGCCTCGGCGCGGCATTTATTCCTCGGATTCTCGGGGGCACTGCTGGTGTTCAGCTCGTCCCGCAACGTCCTGGAAGTGGCGGCCACATGGGGTTCGAATCCCTTAACGGAGGGCGTTTTTGAGCCGAATGACTGCTGGGCGCTGCGACGGGGACGCCTGCATCTTTCCCCCGGCGAGCAGGGCGGCGTGCGCTGCGCCCATTTCGGCGCCGAATCCCGTCTGCCCGGACTTTGCAAGCCCTTGATGGCCCACGGCGAAACCCTCGGCGTCCTCTCCCTGGTTGCCGATGGGAATGGAGCCGCCGGGAGTGCCGATTCCATTTCCGGATTCAATGAGGCGCTCGCCCGAGCCGTCGCCGAACAGGCGGGACTGGCCTTTGCCAATCTCCGGCTTCGCGAAAAGCTGAGCTACCAGTCCGTCCGCGATCCGCTGACCGGACTATTCAACCGCCGCTACCTGGAGGAGACCCTCGAGCGCGAGCTGCCGCGCGCCATCCGGAAAAATCGCGGTCTCGGGGTGGCGATGATGGATGTGGACCAGTTCAAGAAATTCAACGACATATTCGGTCACGATGCCGGGGATACGGTCTTGCGGGAGCTGGGGGATTATCTGGCGAAATTCATCCGCCACGGCGACATCGCCTGCCGCTACGGCGGAGAAGAGTTCCTGCTGGTCCTTCCCGAGTCTTCGCTCGAAGAGACGCGCCAGCGCGCCGAGGAACTGCGCGCCACGTTTCAGCAATTCACGATCAAACACAGGGACACCGTACTCGGCAAGGTAACGTTGTCGCTGGGAGTGGCGGCCTTCCCGGAGCACGGAATGACAGCGCACGAATTGCTGGCGGCGGCCGATGCGGCCCTGCTACAGGCCAAAGCGGACGGGCGCGACCGCGTTCTGGTCGCGCCCGTTTTTTCCGGTCACGCGGACTAGCCGGCGATGCCGGCGCGCGTGCTTACTTCTTCTTAGCGGCCTTGGAGGAGGCGGGCGTGGCCGGTCCCGCAGCGGGCGCCGCTGGAGCAGGCGTCGGCGCCAGGGCGGTGTTTACCTCTGGCGGCAGTTTCGCCGCGTCGGCGACCAGCAAAGCCACATCCCACATCTGCTGATCGGTCAGCAACTTTTCGAATGGAGGCATGCCGCTCAGGCGGATCCCGTTTTTGATTTTCCAGTAGCTTTCGCCCGGCGTGTTGTCGGTGACGCCGAAGTGCATCGTGGCGGGATTGAAGTTCGGCGGACGATTGAAAAGCTGCGTGGCATGCGGAAACATGATCGGCCCGACCGGGGAAAGATCATTGGACCCCAGGCCGTGGCAGAACTCGCAATCCTGCTTGTAAACCTTGGCGCCCTCGAGCAAATTGGGCGTAGTGGCTTGGATCGGCACCACCTTGGGCGCGGACTCCTGTAGGCGCAAGTGCAGAGCCTTTTTGGCGAAATACGTTTCAAATGGCATCGGCTGGGCCGTCGCCGCGACCGGCGCCGCCCCTGAGGTGAGGTAAATGTAGGCACCGCCTGCTATGAGCAAAAATCCAACGACGACTCCCAATATAAAACGCCCCATGTTGTATGGCTCCTTTTGCCGCGCACTATGGCGCCGCCTAGGATAAACCTTTCAGGCCGCCTGTATCAATTTCCACGTGAATATAGCAAAACCGGCGTTGCCCGGACAGCCAACCGGGCCGCCGGGAGCTCACGCCCCCTTGATCTGGCCCGCCCGGCGGGCCGCCCCGGCCGCATCCCAGGCGGAGAAGAAACGAAAATAGAAATAGATGTTCGTGAACATGGCCCCGGCGTAGATAAAGAACGGGAGCGCGATTTCCGCCGTTTCGAACATCCAGCCGGTGAACACGATTCCGGCCGAACCGGCCGCCAGGCGGGCGACTTGATTGGCCGCCAGGGCGCGGCCGCGCTCATCGCGCTCGACCATGTCGACCAGAGCCGCCTGCTGCACCGGAACGGCGACGACGCGGAGCGCGGGGGTCAGCAGGTAGATGACGAGCGAAACCGGCAGCCAGCGCGCCAGCGGCATCAAGACGAGCAGCACCGAACCGATGCCTCGCGTCCAGGCGACCGTGCGCACGAAACCGAGCCGGCGCTCGAGCATGGGCGCGAACAGGATCGTGATCGCCGCGAGCAGCCCCGCCGCGAAACCGTAAACCGCCATTTTCGATTCCGGCAGCGAGTAAACCAGAACGAAAAACGGAATCAGGAAGGGAACGACCAGCCCGCCGGCGAGTCCGTTCAAGAGCGCGGTCACGGAAAATTTGCCGATGGTCACCTTGCTCGGCAGCTCGCGCAGCTTTCCCCTGGTGCTGACAATGCTCAACAAGGGAACAAAGGGCAGCCCCGCCAGCGAAACCAGAGTGGCCACGAGAAAAGCCTGATGCACGTCGAAGAGGCGCGCCATCAGAACGCCGAGCGAGCCGAATGCCCCGCTCATGAAGGCAAAGGTGGAGAAGTAGTAGGTTCGCTTGTCCCGGTGCGACATATCGGCGATCACGGCGCTCTGGATCGGCGCCGAAGCCCCACCGATACCGCCGCCGGCGAGCGAGCCGGTAGCCGAAAGCCCGCCCACGGCCGAAGCCACGATCAGCACGCCCAAACGGCCCGAGAGAAACACCAATACCCCGCACAAGGGAAGCAACGCGCCGGAAATAAACAACGCCCTCTTGCGGCCCCAGATGTCCCCGAGCAGCCCCAGCAGCAGACCGAAGACGGCCGTGCCCGCCGCGCCGGCCACGTAAATTAGACCGAGCGCCAGCGGCCCGTATTTCAAGCGCTCGAGCACAAGGTAGGGGAAGGCGATCATGATGATGCCGGCAGCGACGCTCCGCGTGGCGCGGAACAGCGTCAGAAAAATGAAATCCTTCCGGCTCATCGCCACCTTCCGGACGGCGCCTGCGCAAAGACGGGCATGGGCCGCCAAGGGAGAGTTTAGTCGTTCACGGAGCGCCGGAAGCTGTAAACTTCCGGGACGGATGCGGATGCCGGCATCCCCGCTCGCCGCCCGTCAGGCATACGGAGAGACGCCATGGCCGCCAAAAAAGGTACAAAACCGGGGTTTCCGCTGCGATGGGGCTGGATGGCGGTCCTGGCGGGCGCGGCGCTGGCCGCGCTCGAAACGCGCGAGCTGATCACGCTCGTCGGCTGGGAGCGCACCCTGCCGTTTGCCCGCGCTTTGCTGGTGGGCGCGATTGCCACGGCCGCAATGACGCTGGCCGCCCTCCTGCTGATCGTCGCGCTGGTTGTCATCCCCCGGACGCGGAAATGGGGTCTGGCGCTGGGGATCGCCTGGGGCGCGATCGTCACGGCATCGTCGCTCTGGGTGGCCGTTGGACCGTATGTGAAGAACCTGTGGCAGGAGCTTCTGTTCCGCGCGCACCTGACGAGCGTTCTCGTTCAGTACGAGGCCGTTAGAAGCCCCCAGCGGCGGCTGACGGACTGGATTGCGGGCCTGGGCGCCCTGCTCGTCGCCTCATCGGCGAAGGGTTTTGCCGATCGGCCGCGCGATCGGCTGGACCTGGGCATCATCATGATGAGCATCTTTTACGCGGCGTTTTACTATCTGGCGATCGCTATCGTGGCCCGCCTGGTGACGCCGCACTGAACGCGGAAGCGGTCAGACGTCGAGGAAGACGCGGGCGGTCCAGCCCTCAGCGCTCGGGCGGACCTGAAATTGATGGAGCGTGACGGCCTTGATATAGGTTCGGGCGCGGTGGCGCGAGCCGTCGAAGCGCTCGCCCCAGGCCGTTCCGCGCACGGCGCCCCGGCCCAAATCGTTCACCTCGAAACGCCTCAGAATCAACCGCTCGGAATCGGCCAAGGCGAGGATGGCGGAAAGCCAGTCGTAGAGCAGCGATTCGAGATCCTGCCCCTCGGCCTGGATTTCGCGTTGCAGGGTCTCGCCGGCCCCTTCAAGCTCCCAACCCAAGGACATCATCGCCAGGGCCGCATGGGCGAAGAGTTCCTCGATCGTGCGCCCGTGGGCGAGAAAGCCGACGTCGGCCGGGTGCTCGAGAATCTCGAAGGGAGCGGGTTCGCGTTCCACGTCGCCCCAAAATACCAGATTGCGGTGCGCCCGAACCGCCCAAATGAACCGGTGGATAGGCCACGGGCGGGCGAAAGGCTTGGGCCTGTTGTCAAAAACGAGCCTCATCTGTAAGCTTGGGCTTCCCTAGCGGGACAACTATGGGCAACATTCGCGTCACATTGCTGGACGGTAAATCGGCGGAAGTGCCGCAGGGCGCGACGCCGGCGGAAGTGGCTCGCCAGCTGGCCCCGGAGATGGAGCGCGAGGCGCTGCTGGCCCGCAGCGAGGGCGAGCTGATCGATCTCAATCGCCCGCTCGAGCGCGACACGACGCTCCAGCTGCTGACCGCGAGCGATCCGGAAGTGCTCCCCGTCTTCCGCCATTCGGCGGCCCATCTGATGGCCGCCGCGGTGCTCGAACTTTTCCCCGGCGTGAAATTCGGCGTCGGCCCGCCGATCGATTACGGCTTTTTCTACGAATTCCAGCGCGAGGAGCCGTTCACCGCGGCCGATCTCGAGCGCATCGAAGCGAAAATGCGGGAGATCTCCGAGCGCGACCTGCCGAACCTGCGGCGTATGGTGCCCAAGCAGGAGGCCATGCGGCTCTACCGGGAAGCGGGGCAGCCGTTCAAGTGCGAGTTGGTCGAAGAAAAGGCCAGCGATCCGCTGGTTTCCCTCTATAGCACGGGACAGTTCGTCGATTTCTGCCGCGGACCCCACGTGCCCTCGACCGGGCGCATCCGCGCCTTCAAAGTGATGAGCGTCTCGGGCGCCTACTGGAAGGGACAGGAGGGCAATCCGCAGATGCAGCGGATCTACGCCGCCTGTTTCCCGACCGAGGAGGGGCTCGAGGCGTTTCTCCATCAGCTCGAGGAAGCCAAACGGCGCGATCATCGCCGGCTCGGCACCGAACTCGGTCTTTTCAGCATCGAGGAGGAAGCCGGACCCGGGCTGATTTTCTGGCACCCGAAGGGCGCCCTGGTGCGCAAGGTGATGGAGGACTGGCTGCGGGACGAGCTGCTCGCGCGCGGCTACGACCTGGTGTTCACGCCGCACGTGATGCGGCTGGGGCTGTGGGAGACCAGCGGCCACGCCAATTTCTACCGGGAAAATATGTTTGCGACGATGGAGGTCGAGGACGCCGCCTACCAGCTCAAACCGATGAACTGCCCGGGGCACATCCTGATCTACAAGTCGCGCCTGCGCAGCTACCGGGAGCTGCCGCTGCGGCTGGCCGAGCTGGGAACCGTTTACCGCTACGAACGCTCGGGCGTGCTGCACGGCCTGTTGCGCGTGCGCGGGTTCACGCAGGACGACGCGCACATTTTCTGCACCCACGACCAGATCGAATCGGAAGTGGAGGCGTGCATCGATTTCGCCCTGGCCACCCTCAAGACCTTCGGCTTCGAGAAATTCCGGATCGAGCTTTCCGTTCGCGACCCGGCCCGTCCGGAGGATTACGCGGGCACCGTCGAGGATTGGGAGCGCGCCGAAGGGGCGCTGGTATCGACTCTCGAACGGCTCGGGATGCCCTTCACGCGGATGGAGGGCGAGGCGGTTTTCTACGGGCCGAAAATCGACGTGAAACTGATCGACGCGATCGGCCGGCCCTGGCAGCTTTCGACGGTGCAGTTCGATTTCAACCTGCCGCGGCGCTTCGGCATGGAGTACGTCGGCGAGGACGGCGGCCGTCACCAGCCGCTCATGGTGCACCGGGCGCTCTGGGGCTCGGTCGAGCGCTTTTTCGGCATTTTGATCGAGCACTACGCCGGGGCGTTCCCGCTCTGGCTGGCGCCGGAGCAGGCGCGGGTGATACCGGTAAGCGCGAAGGCGATGGAATACGCGCGCCAGGTGCGCGACCGCGTGCGGGGCGCGGGCATCCGCGGGAGCCTCGACGAGCGAGACGAGCGTTTGCAGGCGAAGATTCGCGACGCGCAGATGGAAAAAGTGCCCTACATGCTTATCGTCGGGCCGAAAGAGGCGCAGAGCGGGAGCGTGGCCGTGCGTCACCGCAGCCGGGGCGACCTCGGTCCGCGGCCGCTCGAAGATCTGCTGGCCGATTTGCGGCAGGAAACCGCCACCCGCGGGACCGATGGAAACGAGGCTGTCTAAGGCGCGCGGGGCATATGCTATACTTTGGCGGTCGCTTTTTCGTCGTTCGCGAGACCTTAAAGGGAAAGGAATGCACTTCATGGAGGTAATTTCCCATCTTTGATCGAAGCCGGCGCGCGCCGCCGCCCCCCCGTATCCGGGTCAACGAAGCCATTCGAGCGCGAGAAGTTCGTGTGATCGACGACGAAGGGAACCAGCTGGGCGTGATGCAACCGTTCGAAGCGGTGCGCCTGGCCCGTCAGTCGGGGTTGGACGTGGTGGAGATCTCGCCCACCTCGAACCCACCGGTCTGCAAGATCACCGACTACGGAAAATTTCTGTATCAGCTCAGCAAGAAGGCCCACGAGCAGCGCAAGCACCAAAAGGGCCAGCAGATCAAGGAAGTGAAGTTCCGGCCGATGACGGCCGAGCACGATTATCAGGTGCGGAAGAACCAGATTCTGCGCTTCCTCGACGAGGGCTACAAGGTCAAGGCGATGATCTTTCATCGCGGGCGCGAAATGGCCCACCAGACCGTTGGCCGCGCCAAGATGGAGCGCCTGTTGAAGGATATCGCCGAACACGCCCAGGTCGAACTCGGGCCACGCATGGAAGCCAACATTCTGTTGGCCCTGCTGTCACCGAAGAAGGGCGCGCCGCGGGTTGCGCAGCCGGACGCCTGAATCGAGGAATCGATGGCCAAGAAATTGAAACTCAAGACGAAGCGAGGGGCCGCAAAGCGTTTCAAGATCACCGGCTCGGGCAAGATTCTCCGCGCCCGCGCCGGCAAACGCCACCTGCTGGGCACCAAGGCATCCAAACGCACGCGCCGCCTCCGCAAGAACATTACGGTGAAAGGCGTGGATGTCCGCGAAGTGCGCCGGATGCTACCCTACGGCCGCTGACGCGGTTGCGCATTTGCCGCGGATCACTAAAAAGAGAGACGACGCATGCCTCGAGTCAAACGTGGTACCAAGCGCCGCGCACGGCGCAAGAAGCTGCTGAAACATACCAAGGGATTCTTCCTTACCAAGAGCAAGCTCTACCGCTCGGCCAAGGAAGCGCGCGAGCGCTCGCTCCGCTATAGCTTCCGCGACCGCCGCGCGCGCAAGCGCCAGTTCCGCACGCTCTGGATCCAGCGCGTCGGCGCCGCCGCCCGACTGAACGGGATCAGCTACAATCAATTGATCTCCGGCCTGAAGCACGCCGGGATCGATCTCGACCGCAAGATTCTGGCCGAGATCGCCGTCGCCGACGCCACCGGCTTTGCCGAACTCGCGAAGCAGGCGCGCGCCGCGCTGCCCGGCAAGGCCGCCGCCTAGGCGGCTCTCCCCAAAAACCGCTCTGGATGTCATTCCGAGCGAAACGAGGTATCTCTCCGCGCGTCGGGCGACCGGGCTTTGCCGGATTCGCCCGTCGTCACGCCGGGATTCTTCGGGCACGCCTGACCGGATGCCCTCGGGGTGGCCCTGCCCTTGCCTGGCGGACGGACAGGCGATGGAAGGCGATTCCGAGCTGTCTTGCTATAATCGATCCCCTTTTGCGAACGTGTTGTTTTTCCCGTTGAGCCAGCGATGACGGAGAAATTACAGATCGTCGAGCGAACGCTCGAACAACTCGGCGCGACGACGCCCGAGCGCGTCGCCGAGCTGTTCACCGAGGTGCGCGCGGTGTTCGACCGCTCGATGGGCGCGGCGACCGACGAGGCTTCCTGGAAGCAGTGGCGCGACGGCTGGCTGGGCCGCACCGCCGGCGCTCTTTCGCTGATCACCAGCCAGTGGCTCAAAAGCGCCGGACCCGCGTTGAAACCGAGCGTCGGCCGCGGGCTGAACGAGCTGCGGGGACACATCGAGCGGGCGATCGAGGAGCGCCGGTCGGCCATTGAGGCGCAAGCGGCCGAGCGAGCCGCCGCGGCCGAGCGGATCGATCTGACGCTGCCCGGCATCGAGCGGGTGATCGGGACGCGACATCTGGTCCAGCAAACGCTCGAGGAGATCCAGGACATCTTTCTGCGCCTCGGCTACGCCATTGCCGAAGGGCCGGAAATCGAGACGGCCTACTACAACTTCGAGGCGCTCAATATCCCCGAATTTCATCCCGCACGCGAAATGTGGGACACGTTCTACGTAGGAGGGCCCACGGCGACGCCGGGCAAGCTGGTTCTGCGCACGCACACCTCGCCGATGCAGATCCGCATCATGGAGCGGCAGCCGCCGCCGGTGCGCGTGATTGTGCCGGGCAAGGTCTACCGGCGCGACAATCCCGACGCCAGCCACCTGTTCATGTTCCATCAGATCGAGGGCCTGGCCGTCGATCGCGATCTCACCTTCGCCGATTTCAAGGGCACCATCGAATTTTTCGTGCGCGAATTCCTCGGCCCGAAGGCGCGCACGCGCCTGCGCCCCAGCTATTTCCCATTCACCGAGCCCTCCGCCGAGGTCGACGCCACCTGCGTCGTCTGCGCGGGCCGCGGCTGCCGCACCTGCAAGCAGACGGGCTGGTTCGAAATCATGGGCGCGGGGATGGTCGATCCGTCCGTGTACGGCTTCGTCCATTACGACGCGAAGAAGGTTTCCGGATTCGCCTTCGGGATGGGCGTCGACCGGCTGGCGATTTTGAAGCACGGCATCGACGACATTCAGGTGCTGGTCCAGAACGACGCCAGGTTCCTGCGGCAGTTCCCCTAGACGCCTCGCGGCCGGGGCGTCGAGGCCGGGGAAATCCGGCGCCGGCACGGTATAGAGAACAGACATGAAGGTCCTTTACGACTGGCTGAAGGAATTCGTCGACATGCGCGCGACGCCCGCCGAGCTGCGCGAGCGGCTTTCGCTCGCCGGCATCGCGATCGACGCCATTGAAGAGTCTTCCGCCGGACCGGTTCTCGAAGCCGAACTCACGTCGAACCGGCCCGATGCGCTGGGCCATCGCGGGTTCGCACGAGAGGTCGCGGCGCTCGAGCGAGGCCGCCTGAAGCCGTTCGGGATTCGCCTGGGCGAAGCGGCCGAGAAGACGGCCTCGGCCACCAGCGTCGCGATCGAGTGCCCCGATCTGTGCCGCCGCTACACGGCGCGCGTGATTCGCGGGGTGCGCGTCGGGCCCTCGCCCGATTGGATGAAGAGGCGCCTGACGGCGCTCGGGCAGGATTCGATCAACAACGTCGTCGACGCCACCAATTACGCGATGTACGAACTCGGCCATCCCCTCCATGCCTTCGATTACGACCGCCTGGACGGGCATTGCATCGTCGTCCGCCGCGCGCGGCCGGGGGAAACCATGCGCACGCTCGACGGGGCCGAGCGGGCGCTCACGCAGCAGATGTGCGTCATCGCCGACGCGGCCCGCGCCGTCGCCATCGGCGGGATCATGGGCGGCGAAGCGACCGAGATCGGAAACGAATGCCGCAACGTGCTGCTCGAATCGGCCTGGTTCGATCCGGTTTCGATCCGGCACACGTCGAAGGCGCTGGGCTTGCGCACGGAGGCTTCGGTGCGGTTCGGCCGCGGGGCCGATCCGGAAATGGCGGAGCTGGCCTCACGGCGCACCGCGCAACTGATCGTCGAACTGGCCGGCGGCGAGGCGCTCGCCGAACCCGTCGACGTCTATCCCCGGCCCGCCGAAGAGCTGACCATCGAGCTCGGCCGCGCCGAACTGGTTCGCGTTCTCGGCACCGATATTCCGGACCGCGAGATCGAGGCCATTCTGGGCTCGCTCGGCTTCGCGCCCGAGCGCTCGGGCGAGGCCGCACAAGCCCACTGGCGCTGCCGCCGCCCGAGCTGGCGGCACGACGTCTCCCGCGAAATCGACCTGATCGAGGAGGTCGCGCGGCTTTACGGCTACGACAGGATTCCCTCGCGCCTGCCCCCGTCGCGTCAGCCCGCTTCGTCCCTGCCTCACGCCGCCGCGCTCGCTCGCGTGCGCGAACGCCTGGTGGCGCTCGGGTATCAGGAATTCGTCGCCATCACGCTGGTCGATCCCGCGCGCGACGAAATGTTTCGCCCGCCAGACGGCGAACCGGTCGTGCTGGCGAACCCGCTCTCGGAAGACGCCTCCATCCTCCGCACGTCCGGGATGATCAGCCTGCTTTCCACGCTCGAATGGAACCTCAACCGCGGCCAGCGGAATTTGCGCCTGTTTGAAATCGGGCGCAGCTACCGGCTCTCGCCGGCGGGCAAGCCGGTCGAGACGCGCGTGCTCACCCTGGGGCTCACCGGCCTCGTGCGCGAAAAGGGCGTTTGCGACCGCGAGGCGGCGCGAGCGGTGAATTTCGAGGATTTGAAAGGCGACATCGACGCGCTCGGCGAGCTGTGCGGCGGTTTCGCCTGGCAGGCGGGAGGACCCGGCTGGCTCGAAGCGGGACTGGCTGCGCGCCTGAAGCTTTCGCTCGACGTGGTTGGCGCCGAAGCGGGACTGGCCGGACAGCTCGGCCGCCGCGCCGCCGAGCATTGGAAGCTGCGCCAGCCCGCTCTGGTCGCTGAATTTTCGCTCGAAACACTCCTCGAAGCGGTCGAGCGCGCCCGCGGCCGCGGGCGTTTCCGGCCGATTCCGCGCCTGCCCGCGGTCGAGCGCGATTTCTCGCTCCTGCTCCCCGAGGGAACATCCTTCGGCCAGGTGCGCGAGGCGATCGCCGGCGCCGGCATCGCCGAAATCGCCGGCATCGCTCCGGTCGATCTCTACCGCGGCGGCCAGGTCCCGCCGGGGCAATATTCGCTGTTGGTGCGCGTGCGGTTCCAGAGCGCCGAGGAAACGCTGACCGAGGCGCACCTGGCCGAATTCAGCCGGCGCATCCTTGAAAGTCTCGAGGCGCGCCTGGGCGCCACGCTCCGCGCCAGGTAACCCTTCAACCCCCGCCGAAGTTCCCGAATCGAGCACTGCCCCGCGGCCACAACGACGCCGTCATTCCGAGCAGCTTGCTGGAAAAGCCCCGCGGCATGTCATTCCGAGCCGTCCCGGTCCTGAACCTTCGGGATTCGGGGCGAGGAGGAATCTCTCCGAAAGGATTTCCATGCGGCCGCAGAGATTGCGAAGCGTCCCGGCCTGCCGGGACGCTTCGCAATGGCCGATGGCGACCGATGGCCGCCGGTCAGTTTTGCTTGAGGAAGTTGCGGAGAACGGCGGTGAGAATGCCGCCGTTGCGGTAATAATCGATTTCGATTTCCGAATCGAAGCGCGCGACGGCCTGAAAATCGCGGCTCTCGCCGCCCGGACCCTTCGCGGTGACGGTCACTTCGGCGCGCGGGTGAATCCGGTCGCTGAGGCCCTTGACGGAGAAAACTTCCTGGCCCGTCAGGCCGAGCGAAGCGGCGCTTTCCCCCTGGCGGAACTGGAGCGGGAGAACGCCCATGCCCAGCAGATTGCTGCGGTGAATGCGTTCGTAGCTTTCGGCGAGGACGGCTTTCACCCCCAAAAGCTGCGTGCCCTTGGCCGCCCAGTCGCGCGAGGAGCCCGAGCCGTATTCCTTGCCCGCAATAATCATCAGCGGAACCCCCTCTTCGCGATAGCGCATGGCCGCGTCGAAAATAGCCATCTGCTCGCCGCCCGGAAAATGAAGGGTCAGGCCGCCCTCGGTTCCCGGGAGCAGCCGATTTTTCAGCCGGATGTTGGCGAACGTTCCGCGCACCATCACGCGGTCGTTGCCGCGGCGCGAGCCAAAGGAATTGAAATCGTGTTTGGCGAGGCCGTGTTCGACCAGGTAGCGGCCCGCCGGGCCGTCCTCGGGGATGTCGCCGGCCGGAGAGATGTGATCGGTGGTGATGGAATCGCCCAGCAGGGCGAGGACGCGGGCGCCGCTGATGTCGGCGATCGGAGCCGGTTCGGGAGAAAGATCGGTGAAAAACGGCGGCTCTTGAATGTAGGTCGAATCGTCGCGCCAGGGATAGAGCGCCCCTTCGGACACGGGGACGGCTTTCCAGGTCGGGCTCCCCTCCCAGACGTTCCCGTAGACCTTGCGGAACATCTCCGGCCGCACGGCTTGACCGATGGCGCTCGAAACTTCCTCCTGCGTGGGCCAGATGTCCCGCAGATGCACGGGGACGCCGGAGGCGTCGCGGCCAATCGGCTCGCTCGACAGGTCGATATCCACCCGGCCCGCCAAGGCGTAGGCGACGACCAGGGGCGGCGAAGCCAGGTAGTTGGCGCGAACCAGCGGATGAACGCGACCTTCGAAGTTCCGGTTGCCCGAGATGACGGCCGCGGCCACCAGATGATTTTCCGTGACCGCTTTGGCCACCTCCGGCGGAAGCGGTCCGCTGTTGCCGATGCAGGTGGTGCAGCCGTAGCCGACCAGGTTGAAGTGGAGCTTCGCCAGGGGCTCGAGCAGGTTCGCCGCCTTCAGGTATTCGGTCACCACCTTCGAGCCGGGCGCCAGGCTGGTTTTCACATAGGACGGCACCCGCAAGCCGCGCGCGACCGCTTTTTTCGCGAGCAGGCCGGCGGCCACCATCACGGAGGGGTTCGAGGTGTTCGTGCAGGAGGTGATCGCGGCGATCACGACGGCGCCGTGGCCGAGCCGGGTCGAAGCCCCGTTCGCGCCCACCGTGGCGCTGCGGGCCAGATCGTCCGGCGAGAGGCCGAAGCCGCGCTCCTTGACCGGCGCGGTGAGAGCCCGGGCGAAGGCGGTTTTCATTTTCGTCAGCGGGACGCGGTCCTGCGGGCGCTTGGGGCCGGCCAGGCTGGATTCGACCGTGCCCAGATCCAGCTCGTCCGTTTCGCTGAATTCGGGATCGGGCGTGCCGTCGGTGCGGAAGAGGCCCTGCTGCTTGGCATAACGCTCGACGCGATCGACCTCTTCATCGCTGCGCCCGGTCTGGCGCAGATAGCGCAGCGTCTCCTCGTCGATCGGGAAGAAACCTATGGTCGCGCCGTATTCCGGGGCCATGTTGGCGACCGTCGCGCGGTCGGCCAGCCGCATTTGGGAAAGGCCGTTGCCGTAGAATTCGACGAATTTGTCGACCACGCCGTGCCGCCGCAGCAGCTCGGTTACGGTGAGCACCAGGTCCGTGGCGGTCACCCCTTCGCGCAGCTTGCCGGTCAGCTTGACGCCCACCACGCGCGGCGAGAGCAGGTAACAGGGCTGGCCGAGCATGGCGGCCTCTGCCTCGATTCCGCCGACGCCCCAGCCCAGCACGCCCAGGCCGTTGATCATCGTCGTATGTGAATCGGTGCCGAGCAGGGTGTCCGGGAAAAGAACCATGCCCGATCCGTCATCGCGCGCGATGACGCCCTTGGCCAGAAATTCCAGGTTGACCTGATGCACGATCCCCGTCGCCGGGGGGACGACTCGGAAATTCGAAAACGCCCGCTGTCCCCACTTCAGAAATTCGTATCGCTCGCGGTTGCGCGCGAATTCGATCTCGGCGTTGCGCTCCAGGGCGGACGCGACGCCGAACACGTCGACTTGAACCGAATGATCGATGACCAGATCGACCGGGACCAGCGGGTTGATCTTCGCGGGATCGCCGCCCAGGCGCTGCATGGCCGATCGCAGGGCCGCCAGATCGACGACCGCCGGAACCCCCGTGAAATCCTGCAGGATGATGCGGGCCGGCTTGAAAGGAACTTCGGGGCGAGTCGAGGCGTCGGGCGCCCACGCGGCCAGCGCGGCGACGTCCTTTTCACTGACGAGTCGGCCGTCGCAATGGCGGAGCACGGCTTCGAGCAGAACCTTGACGGAAAAGGGCAGCCGGGAAACGCGGCCGAGCCCGGCTTTTTCGAGCGCCTCCAGGCTATAGATCGAAGCGGGGCCCGATGCGGTCTTGAAGGCAAGGCGCGCATGAAATGGATCGTACTGCCGGCCTGAAGCGTTTTCCGTCGCCATCGTATTCATCCTCTTCCCTATAGGAGTTTTCGGGACAAAAAATCTTTTGCGGCCGACCATCGCCCCGGGAGAAAGCTGTTGCCGCCGCCGACCAGACCGCTGAATTTTTCCGGCCCGGCGATTCGCCGGCCGCCTGCGGCGCCACCACGCCTATTCTAGCAGTCCTTCGCCGCCGACCGGCAGGCGCGCGGAAGGATTTCGCGCCCGGGCCAAATCGCCAAAATTCGTTGCGCCGTTCCGGCCCGCCCGGCGGCCGGCATGGGGCAGACTTGCCAGCCGGCCGGACCAATCGCAGAATGGAGGGGCATCCGGGCGGGGCATTGTGAAGAACATTCAGGTTCAAATCTTTGACAAGACCTACACGGTGCAGGGCGATCTGGACGAGGCGTACGTGCAAGACCTGGCGCGCCGGGTCGACGAGAAGATCCGCGCCATCGCGGACGTTTCCGGATCGGTGGACAGCGCCCGCCTGGCCGTGCTCGCCGCCCTGAACCTCGCCGACGAGCTGGAAACCTACCGCAAGGAGCGGGGGGAATTGCGCCGCCGCGTCGAGCGATGCGTGCGGCTGGTGGAATCGGCGCTCAAGCGCCCGGACTGACGCCTCGCGGCGTGTTTCCCCCCGGCCTGCTACAATGTTCCGGCTTTCGCGTGTCCCGTCCCGGTTCTTGACTCCATGCGCTTACTCTTCATCGGGGATATCGTCGGTTCTCCCGGCCGCCGCGTCATTGACGAACGGCTGGCGGATATTCTTGTGCAGGAACAGATCGACCTGGCCGTGGCGAACGCGGACAACGCCGCCGGCGGCTTCGGAATCATTCCGCGCCTGGCCGAGGAGCTGCTCGCATTGGGGATTGAAGTGCTTTGCGGCGGCAACCATATCTGGGACCGGAGGGAGATTCTCGACTACCTGCCCCACCAGCCCCGCCTGCTCCGCCCGGCGAATTTCCCCGGCGGCGTCCCCGGCAGCGGGCTGTTCGTCGGGGAAACCCGCCGGGGCCTGCCCTTTGCCGTGCTCCATGTGCAGGGCCGCACCTTCATGCCCGCGATCGATTGCCCGTTCCGCGCGGCCGACCGGGAACTCGCGCGCCTGCCGGAAACGGTGAAAGTGATTCTGGTGGACGCGCACGCCGAGGCGACCAGCGAGAAGCAGGCGCTCGGCTGGTATCTGGACGGGCGCGTGTCCGCCGTCGTCGGAACGCACACCCACGTCGCCACCGCCGACGAGCGAATCCTGC
>Ga0307372_10001770_pt1 | contig 36943 bp, 39 predicted proteins | sample OX1MG_FD_202533 | JGI IMG/M metagenome (GOLD analysis project Ga0307372, IMG submission 202533) | Soil microbial communities from Risofladan, Vaasa, Finland - OX-1 | ecosystem: Environmental > Terrestrial > Soil > Coastal area > Acid sulfate soil | place: Finland: Risofladan, Vaasa | collected...
CCGTGACATCGTTCAGCACCCAGAAGCGGTATGGCTTCATCAAACCCGAAGACGGCGGCACGGCGATCTTCGTCCATATCTCGGCTGTCGAGCGCGCCGGAATGAAGACGCTCACGGTCGGGCAACGTCTGGTCTACGAGGTCTCGTTCGACGAGGGCGAGCGCTCGATGACCATCATCGGCTTGGCGCCCTGACGCGGCCGGCATCGGGGGGCGAGCATGGAACGTGAGACCGCAGTCGACCGGCTGGCGCGCGAGACCATCGAGGCCTACGGACGCAGTGCCGGGATCATCGCCGACCAGCGCGCGGCGAGCTACATCGCGACCGGCGATCTCGGCAAGTCGCGCGCCTGGCTCGAAACCGCCGCGGCGATCCGCCGGCGCGGCACCATGCATCCGGCGCGGTCAAGCTAGTCGCCCTCCGGCGTCTTCGGCGCGTTGTCGGGATACCACTGGCCCTTGCGCATGCGTGAAATCAGGATGCTTTCGTAGAGCCCCGCTTGCCGGAACGGCTCGTTCGCGACGAAGGCGTCGGCCGCGGCGCGGTTGGGCACGTTGATGAGCGCGACGCTGCCGACCCGCTTACCGGAATCGTCGGTGAGCAGCGCGCCGCCGAGGACGAGGATGTCCTGGTGCTTGGCAAGATAGGCCAGATGCTCGTCGGTCTTGGCCTTGCGGATTTCGGCCGCGGCCTCCGGCCGGTCTCCCTGGACTATGAGGTAGAGCATAGCGATCCTCGTACGTAAACGTCTTGTGCGCGGCCGGTGAACGGTACGAAGCTTATCAATCCGCGAGTCCCAAGAAAATCAGCGCTGCCCGATTGAGGCACAGCATGTCCTCGTCGCCCAGCCGGCCGATGCGCCGGCCAAGCTTGCCGCGCGGCATGGTCGTGATCTTATCGACCATGATGCGCGAAAACTCGGCCAGCCCGTTCGTTCCGGTCGGCGCAATGTCGAGGCGCAACAGCGGCGCGTCGCTCGGGTCGGTTGTGAACGGGCAGATCGTGACCGAATCAGTATCGAAGCGGTCGGATTGAAGGACCACCACGGGACGGGGCTTACCGGCGTACGCACCGCCGGAGCCCGTCCAGATTTCGCCGCGGATCATCCGAGATTGAATTCGGAGATCGCGTCGACGAAGGCTTGATCCTCGGCAGCGTACGGGCTTTCGGCGACCAGCCGCGACTGGCGGTGCGCTTCCGCTGCGAATTCGGCCGAGCGGGTGTCGGGCACCCAGATTTGGATCGGCCGCAAGCCCTGCGCGCGCAGTCGCGCGCGGTGGCTGCGCACCTTGTCGCGCGAGGACGCGGACTTCCGCTTGGATGCTGATGACATCGCCATGAACTCAACTGTTACATGTAACCTAATGGCGGCGGCGACTATGCGCAAGACGACGCATCGCCCTTGACAGCGCCCGTGCGTACGCTAGAATAACGCAATAAACGTACGACGCGTACACGCAGCGACAGGAGGCAGGCCATGGCCAGCGAGGCGCAGGTAGCAGCAAACCGGCGGAATGCCGCCAAAAGCACCGGACCCAAGACGGCCGAGGGCAAGGCGATAGCGCGCCATAACGCGTTGCGTCACGGCCTGACGGCGCGCCAGCTGATCCTTTGCGGCGAAGGGTTCGCGGATTTTGCGCGGTTTCATGCCGAGCTGCGAGCCGCGCTGGCGCCAAGGGATGCGGTCGAAGAGACGCTGGCCGAGCGTGTCGTGCTGTGTGCCTGGCGACTGCGCCGCATGGGCCGTATCGAGGCGGACGTGCTCAAGAATGCCCAAAGCCACGTCGGGACAGGAGCGGCTTACGGCACCGAACTCGGCGTCGGATTTTCCCGGGTCGCGCCGGAGTTGGCGATCTTGTCGCGCTACGAATCGACACTCGATCGGGCCTTACGCCAGGCCGAGATGCAGCTCGAACGGCGACAAGCGCGGCGCCGCGGCGAAGTGGTGCCGCCGCCCATTGCTGTCGCCGTGGCTGGTTTCGAGGTCGCAGACGGTGGCGCCGAAAAAATTAAAATTTGCGAAACGAACCCAATTTCCGAGTCGGCACTGCCGAGTCTTACGGCAGAACACGGCGCACAGCGGGAAACGCCGGGATAAATGCGTGCGCGTGCTTTGACCGCCATGCGGGTTATGCCAAGCTGACGCCATGGCGCATGCCGATTTCGTCCATCTGCGAGTCCATTCGGCCTATTCGCTGTCGGCGGGCGCCATCAAGGTCAAGGATCTGGTCGCGCTGTGCCGCCGTCATGCTATGCCGGCGGTGGCGATCGCCGACTCGGGCAACCTCTTCGGCGCGCTCGAATTCGCCATGGCGGCAAGCGAGGCCGGCGTGCAGCCGATCATCGGCTGCGAACTCGGCATCCGCCGCGTGGACGGCGATGGCGGCAATCGCGTGGCGCGCATCGGCCCGGCGCAGCCACCCGACGCGGTTGTGCTGCTGGCACAGAGCGAGGCAGGCTATCGCAACCTGCTCGCGCTGGTCAGCAAGTCGCATCTCGAAAGCCCGCCAGGCGAGGTGCCCCAGCTCGATCTCAGCGCGTTCGCTGATCATACCGACGGCCTGCTCTGCCTCGCCGGTGGGCCCAAGGGGCCGGTCGGTCGCCTCGTGGGCGAAGGCCAGGCACCGGCGGCCGACGCTATGCTGGCGCGGCTCGCCAGCTTGTTTCCCGGCCGGCTCTATATCGAGCTGCAGCGCCATAACACCGCTGCTGAAGAGCGCATCGACGCGGCGCTCATCGAGCTGGCGCTGACACACGATCTGCCCCTTGTCGCCACCAACGATGTCCATTTCGCCGAGCGCGACGACTACGCGGCGCACGACGTGCTGCTGTGCATCGCCCAGGGCACGACGACCGCCGACGGCAGTCGTAAACGCCTGACGCCCGAGCACTATTTCAAATCGGCGAATGAGATGCGCATCGCCTTTGCCGACGTGCCGGAGGCCTGCGACAACACGCTGGCGATCGCACGGCGCTGCGCCTTCATGCCCGAGCCGCGCCAGCCGATCCTGCCGCCGTTCAAGAGCGCATCGGGCCGCGACGAGGCAACGGAGCTGCGCGAGGCGGCCGCCGCCGGTCTCGAGCGGCGGCTCGCCCAGGTGCTCGATCCGGGCGTAAGTCCGGCGCAGCGCGAAGGCGCCGCGGCGCCCTATCGCGAGCGGCTCGATTACGAGCTCGACGTCATCGTCAAGATGGGTTTCGCCGGCTATTTCCTGATCGTTGCCGAGTTCATCCAATGGGCCAAGGCGCAGGGCATTCCGGTCGGTCCGGGCCGCGGCTCGGGCGCCGGCTCGCTGGTCGCTTGGTCGCTGACCATCACCGACCTCGATCCGCTGCGCCTCGGCCTGCTGTTCGAGCGCTTCCTCAATCCCGAACGCGTGTCGATGCCGGATTTCGACATCGATTTCTGCCAGGACCGGCGCGACGAGGTCATCCGCCACGTGCAGGAACGCTACGGTTCCGATCGCGTGGCGCAGATCATCACCTTCGGCAAGCTCCAGGCGCGTGCAGTGCTGCGCGATGTCGGCCGCGTGCTCGGCATGCCCTATGGCCAGGTCGATCGCATCTGCAAGATGGTGCCGAACAATCCGGCGGCGCCGGTGACCTTGCAGCAGGCGATCGACGGCGAGCCGATGCTGGCGCAGATGCGCGACGAGGATCCGCAGGTCGCGCGCCTCATCGAGATCGCGCTCCAGCTCGAAGGCCTGTACCGCCACGCATCGACCCATGCGGCAGGCGTCGTCATCGGGGACCGGCGGTTGGACGAGCTGGTGCCGCTCTATCGCGATCCGCGCTCGTCGATGCCGGTGACGCAGTTCAGCATGAAGTACGTCGAGGCGGCCGGCCTGGTGAAGTTCGACTTTCTCGGCCTCAAGACATTGACGGTGCTGGCCAAGGCGCGCGATCTGCTCGCGGCGCGCGGCGTGTCGCTGGACTTGAGCACCCTGCCGCTCGACGACAGCAAAACCTATCGCCTTCTGGCGCATGGCGACACCGTCGGCGTGTTCCAGCTCGAAGGCGCCGGCATGCGCGATGTACTGCGCAAGCTTGATCCCGACCGCTTCGAGGACATCGTCGCCGTGAACGCGCTCTATCGCCCCGGTCCGATGGAGAACATTCCGCGCTACATCGCCGTGAAACACGGCAACGAGCGAGCGGAATACATGCACCCCGACCTCGAGCCGATACTCGAGGAGACGCAGGGCATCATCATCTACCAGGAACAGGTGATGGAGATCGCCAAGGTGCTGTCGGGTTATTCGCTCGGCAGCGCCGACCTGCTGCGCCGCGCCATGGGCAAGAAGATCAAGAGCGAGATGGAGGCGCAGCGCAAGCAGTTCATCGACGGCGCCAAGGCGCACGGCGTCGGCGACCGCCTCGCCGAGCACATCTTCGAGCAGGTGGCGAAGTTCGCCGGCTACGGCTTCAACAAGTCGCATGCCGCCGCCTATGCGCTGGTCGCCTACCAGACCGCCTATCTCAAGGCGAATTATCCGGTCGAGTTCATGGCCGCGTCGATGACGCTCGATCTCGGCAATACCGACAAGCTCAATGTCTTCCGCCAGGAATGCGACCGGCTTGGCATCAAGCTGCTGCCGCCCGACATCAACCGCTCCGATGTCGGCTTCGCGGTGGAGGCGGCGGGCGAGGGCGGGGCGATCCGCTATGCGCTCGCCGCGATCAAGGGCGTGGGGTCGGTGGCCATGCAGCAGGTCATCGCCGAGCGCGCGGCGCGCGGGCCGTTCAACGACCTGTTCGACTTCGCCGCCCGCATCGACCCCAAGAGCTTCAACAAGCGCCAGTTCGAGAGCCTGGTGAAGGCCGGCGCCTTCGATGCCATCGCTCCCAACCGGGCGCAGGCCTTCGCCGCAATCGAGCTGCTGCTGCGCCACGCCAACGCGGCGGCCAGCGAGCGCGCCAGCCAACAGGTCAATCTGTTCGGTGGTGATGCCGGGCCGGCGGCCATGCCGTCGCTGCCCGCGGCCACCGACTGGCCGCTGGCCGAGCGGCTGCAAAAGGAGTTCGAGGCCATCGGCTTCTACCTGTCGAGCCATCCGCTCAATCCCTATGGCAAGAGCCTGGCGCGGCTCGGCGTGCTGCGCTTTGCCGACCTGGCGCGGCGGCCGGCCGGCGCCGAGACGCGCGTCAAGCTCGCCGGCGTCGTCATCGGCAGCAAGGAGCGGACCTCCGCGCGCGGCAACCGCTTCGCCTTTCTCCAGATCTCCGACATGAGCGGCATGTTCGAGGTGGTGGCGTTCTCCGAGGTGCTGCGCGACAGCCGCGCGCTGCTCGATTCCGGTCAGCCGTTGCTGCTCACCGTCGACGTGCGGACCGAGGGCGACACGTTCCGCCTGACGGCGCAGCGCATCGAGGCGCTCGACAAGGTTGCGGCGGGCGCCGCGGCCGGATTGCGCCTGGTGGTCGAGCGCGAGGAAGCGTTGTCGGGCGTGCGGCGCGCGGTCGCTGCCGAAAGCGGCGGACGCGGGCGGGTGAGCATCGTCGTGCCCTTGGACGCAGGCCGCGAGGTCGAGATCGCGCTGACCGGCGGCTTCAAGGTGACGCCGCGGCTCGCTGCCGCGCTCCAGACCGTTCCCGGCATCCGCGAAGTGGCGGAAATCTAGCCGCCACAGCGAGCACGGCGTCGGCGCGGTTGACGCGGCTCGTGGCCGAACGGCAAGCCGGCCGACGAAAGATTAACGATCCGCGCTTAACTTGACATCGTCATATTAACTATTTGGGCACGACAGTTCAATATTTCGTCTCGACTGCGATGCTTTTGCACTTGCAATAGTAATCCTCTCGGCTATATTAACATTACCTTTCGGTAATCTTAACGCGGCGCAGGCACGAACCAAGCGCCAAACGACGGTGGGGTTGAGTCGCAATGGCGGGACGTGGCGGTGGCGCGCAAAGTCGCCCGGGGTGGGTGCTCGAAGCCGACCTCGATCCAGTCGACGAGCAGTTGCGGCGTCGCCGCTGGCGCATCCTGCGCGCGGTGCTGCCGATCGGTCACGGACTCGATCCGCTGCCGACCTGGGTCAAGACGCCGGAGCAGTTCATCGGTTGGTTGATCGGCCGCGTGAGTCCGGCGGGCCTGCGCACCTATTTCGAGGATCTCGAGGAGATCGCCAAGCAGACCTGTGACCTCGAGCTGCTGCGCCTGGCGCGGCGCTATCAGGGGCAGCGCTGATTTCTCGCGGGACTCGACGCATTCGCGCATTCGCGCATTCGCGCTTGAGCGTGACGGCGGAATCACCCTAAGGTTTCAAACGTGTGACAACGGCGTGCCGGCGGGGGCCTCATGGGTTGCAGCGGCCAGTTGATCTTTCGGCAAGCCAAGTTCTCGGTCGGCCAGATCGTGCGTCACCGGCTCTATCCGTTCCGCGGCGTGATCTACGACGTCGATCCCATCTTCAACAATTCCGAGGAATGGTACCAGTCGATCCCGGCCGATCGCCGGCCGTCGAAGGATCAGCCGTTCTATCACTTGCTGGCGCAAAACGCCCAAGGCGGGCCGTACGAGGCCTATGTCTCGGAGCAGAACCTGCAGCCGGACGGCGACAACGGGCCGATCAATCATCCGATGATCGACGTCATGTTCGAGAAGATGGCGGGCGACCGGTATCTGTTACGGCCGCAGCGCCGGCAGTAGGCGCGCCGCGCGCTACTTGCCCTTCCAGGTGAAGACCGAGGAGACGGCGTAGTTCCAGACCGAGCCGACGACGACGCCGGCGAGGCTGGCGAGCCACGGAATCCCCGAGAAGCCCGCGAGCCAACGCGCATCGCCGGCAAAGACGAAGGCGGCGAAGCCCACATTGGCGACGGCGCCGAGCGCGCAGATGACGTAGAACGAAAACAGGCCGCGCCACAGCCGCCAGCCCTTGAGCCGCTGATCGCGGTAGGTGAAGATGTTGTTCAGGAAGAAATTCGAAGTCATCGCCACCACCGTGGCGACGGCCTGGGCGGCGATGAAGCCGGTGCCGACGCCGATCGCGGCCCACAGCACGATCAGATCGACGACGACGCCGAGCGCGCCGATCAGCGCGAAGAGCGCAAAGCGCACCGGCACGATATGGCCGACCAGCTTGTCGGCCAGCAGCATGCCGAATTCCCACGTCACCATCGTATCGAGCTTGCTCTCGCCGTAGCGCCGATTGCGGAACTGATACGGCAACTCCTTGAGGCGCGGCGGCGTCGGTAGCGACGCCAGCAAGTCGAGCAGGAGCTTGAAGCCCTGGCCCGACAGGTCGCGCACCGCGGTCTCGAAGACGTCGCGACGCAGCATGAAGAAGCCGCTCATCGGATCGGCGATCTCGGTCTTGCAGATGAGGCGCGACAGCTGTGTGGCAAAGCCGCTCATGCTGGCGCGGGTCTTGTTCCATTCGCCGACGCCGCCGCCGGTGACGTAGCGCGAGCCGACGACGATGTCGCAGGGCTCATGGCGCAGCGTGTTGAGCATGCCGGGCAGCAGGGCTTCGTCGTGCTGCAGGTCGGCGTCCATCACCGCGATGAACGGCGAGGCCGAGGCGAGGATGCCTTCGATGCACGCGGTCGACAGGCCGCGGCGGCCGATGCGATGCAGGCAGCGGACGCGCGCGTCGGCGCGGCCGATCTCGCGCACCAGCTCGGGCGTGCCGTCGGTGGAGTCGTCGTCGACGAAGACCACTTCCCAGCGCGTGCCGGCGAGTGTCAGGTCGAGACGCTCGAGCAGCGGCGCGATGTTCTCGCGCTCGTTGAGGGTCGGGATCACGACCGTGAGCTCCGGAGCCCGCAACGGCAGGGTCTGCGGCTCGATCTTGCGGGCGGTGGCTTCGCTCATCCTTACGATCCTTGCATAAAAAATGCCTCGATTCGCCTTGATTCCTCAAGGCTTAATCCGTTACAGGCAGGTCGCAGAAACCCCGGCATTGTAATAGGATCGCGACCCGCAGGAGGACCGTAGCAGGCCATGGTTAAGCGCGCGTTGATCACCGGCATCACCGGCCAGGATGGGGCCTACCTGACAGAATTCCTGCTGGGGAAGGGCTATGCGGTCGACGGCATGCTGCGCCGGGCGAGCCTCTTCAACACCGACCGCATCGATCACCTCTATCACGACCCCCACGTCAAGGGCGCGAACCTGACCCTGCATTACGGCGACCTGTCGGATGGCACGGCGCTGCGCCGCGTTCTGGAGAAGGTGCAGCCCGACGAGATCTACAATCTGGGCGCCCAGAGCCACGTCAAGGTGTCGTTCGAGGTGCCGGAATACACCGCGGATATCGATGCGCTCGGTACGCTGCGGGTGCTCGAGGCGCTGCGCGACCATGTCGTGCACACCGGCCGCGCGGTGCGCTTCTACCAGGCGGGTTCGTCGGAAATGTTCGGCGGCGCCACGCCGCCGCAGAACGAGAAAACGCCGTTCGAGCCGCGCAGCCCCTATGCCGCGAGCAAGGTCGCGGCGCACTGGTACGCGGTCAACTATCGCGAGGCCTATAACCTGTTCATCTGCAACGGCATCCTGTTCAACCACGAGAGTCCGCGCCGCGGCGAGACCTTCGTCACGCGCAAGGTGACGCGCGCCGCCGGCCGCATCAAGGAAGGTCTTCAGGACAAGCTTTTCCTCGGCAATCTCGAAGCGCGGCGCGACTGGGGCTTTGCCGGCGACTACGTCGAGGCCATGTGGCTGATGCTGCAGCAGGACAAGGCCGACGACTATGTCGTCGCCACCGGCGAATCGCACACCGTGCGCGAGCTGGTCGAGATTGCCTTCGGTGAGCTCGGCCTCGACTGGAATAAGCACGTCGAGCTCGACGCACGCTATCTGCGGCCCACGGAAGTTGACGCCCTTCAAGGCGACGCCGCGAAGGCGCGCAAGCTGCTCGGTTGGCGGCCGAAGATGGACTTCAAGACGCTGATCAAACTGATGGTGAAGAACGATCTCGGCCTGGCGCAGCAGGAGAAGACGCTGCACCGCGCCGGCTACGACAGTCCGGCGCGCGGCGCGGCCTCGACGGGCGTCGGCTGATGCGCGAGCCCAAAACCGCTCCGGCGGCGCCGGTGATTTTTCCGCTCGCGGGCAAGCGAGTCCTGGTGGCCGGCCATCGCGGCATGGTCGGCAGCGCCGTGGTGCGCCGTCTCGGCAGTGCCGGCTGCACCATCCTGAGCGCCGGACGCGGCGAAGCCGACATGCGCCGCCAGGACGAGGTCGAGGCGTTGATGCGAAAGCTCGAGCCCGACGCGGTGTTCGTTACCGCGGCAACGGTCGGCGGCATCCTCGCCAATTCGACGCGGCCGGCGGAGTTCCTCTACGACAACCTGATGATCGCCGGGAACATGATCGAAGCGGCGCGCCAGGCCGGCGTCAAGAAACTGTTCTATCTCGGCTCGTCGTGCATCTATCCGCGCCTCGCCAAGCAGCCCATGATCGAAGCGGAACTACTGTCCGGGCCGCTCGAGCCGACGAACCAGTGGTACGCCGTCGCCAAGATTGCCGGCCTCAAGCTGTGCGCCGCCTATCGCCGCGAGTGGCATTGCGATTTCATCTCGGCCCAGCCGACCAATCTCTACGGCCCCGGCGATCGCTACGACCTCGAAGGCAGTCACGTCATTCCGGCGCTGATCATGAAAATCGACGGCGCCAAGCGGGACGGCGCGCCGAGCGTCGAGATCTGGGGCAGCGGCAAGCCGCGTCGCGAATTCCTCCACGTCGACGACCTGGCCGACGCGATGGTGTTCCTGATCGAGCGCTACTCCGACGAGAGCCACGTCAATGTCGGCTGGGGCGAGGACTTGACCGTCGCCGAGCTCGCCCAGTCGATTGCCGAGGTCGTCGGCTACAAGGGCGCATTCCGCTTCGATGCGTCGAAGCCCGACGGCGCGCCGCGCAAGCTCCTCAATACGGGCAAGCTCGATGCCCTCGGCTGGCGGCCGCGCATCCGGCTTAAAGAGGGCCTTGCCGACGCCTATCGCTGGTACCGCGAGCACGCCGCCCGGTGAGCGTCGCCTATGCGGCCGCCAAGGGGCTAGGCGCCGCCGCCGTCGGCAGCGTTAATCGCCCGCCACAGGCGCTCGGGCGTGGCCGGCATCTCGAAATGGCGGATGCCGAGCGGTAAGAGCGCGTCGTTGATGGCGTTCATCACCGCCGGAAGCGCGCCGACGCAGCCGGCCTCGCCGGCACCCTTGATGCCGAGCGGATTGCTCTTCGTCGGCACGGCGTGCTCGCCGACCGCGATCGGGCAGAAGTCGGTCGCGCGCGGCATGCAGTAATCCATGAACGAGCCCGAGACGGGCTGGCCGCTGTCGCGGTCGTAGACCATGGCCTCGCACAGCGCCTGGCCTGCGCCTTGGGCGACGCCGCCGTGAATCTGGCCTTCGAGCAGCAGCGGATTGACGACGCGGCCGACGTCGTCGACCACGGTGTAGCGCACGATCTGGGCCACGCCGGTGTCGGGATCGATCTCGACCTCGCAGATGTGGCAGCCGTTGGGGAAGGTGCCGGCCGGCGGCCGGTAGACGGCGTTGGCGTCGAGGCCGATCTCCATGTCAGGCGGCATCTTCGCCAGGTTGAACGACGCCTTGGCCACCGAGATCAGGTCGATCGACTTGTCGGTGCCCGCCACGGTGAATTTGCCGTCGGCGAATTCAATATCGGCGGTCGCGGCTTCGAGCAGGTGGCCGGCGACCTTCTTGCCTTTCTCGATGACGCGATCGGCGGCGAGCCGGAGCGCGCCGCCGCCGACCGACAGCGAGCGCGAGCCAAACGTGCCGCGGCCGTGGAACACCTTGTCGGTATCGCCGTAGATCAGCGTCACCTGCTCGGGCTCGAGGCCGAGGAAGTGATAGGCGAGTTGCCGGAACGCGGTCTCGTGGCCCTGACCGTGGTTATGCGAGCCGAGCAGGATGGTGGCGCCGCCGGTGGCGTCGAAGCGGACCTCCATCGCCTCCTCGAAGGGCGCGGCGGCCGGGCCGCCGGCGACCTCGATCACCGACGCGACGCCGGCGCCGTAGAGCTTGCCGCGCCGCTTGGCGTCCGCCTTGCGCGCCGCAACGCCTTTCCAATCGCCGAGCGCGAGCACCTTGTCCATGACGTGCTCGAACTCGCCGCTGTCATAGGTGAAGACCAAACCGGTCTTGAACGGCATGGCGGACGGTGCGATCAGGTTGCGGCGGCGGAGCTCGACGCGGTCCATCTTCAGCTCGGCGGCGGCCACGTCGATGATGCGCTCGATGCAGTACGACGCCTCGGGCCGGCCGGCGCCGCGATAGGGACAGGTGGCGGCGGTGTTCGAGAACACGCCGGTCACCTTCACGTGGATCGCCGGTGTGGTGTAGGGACCGGCGAGGCCGCCGAGATTGCCAACCGGCACGTGCAGCCCGTTCGACGCGATATAGGCGCCGATATTGGCCACGGTCTCGACATCGAGGGCGAGGAACTTGCCGTTCGCGTCGAGCGCAAGCGCGACCTCGGAGACGTTGTCGCGCGCATGGTGATCGCCGACGAAGGACTCGCTGCGCTCGGCGAACCATTTCACCGGCCGGCCGACCTTCTTCGCCGCCCACAGCACCAAGGCATATTCGGGAAACGCACTGCCCTTCATGCCGAAGCCGCCGCCGACATCAGGCGAGATCAACCGGAAGCGGTTCGCCGGGAGGTTGAAGACCTGATCCGCGAGCTCATTGCGCATCAGATGCGGCGCCTGGAGTCCGGCGTAGAGCGTGTAGCGCTCCTCGCGCGTGTCGTAGAAACCGAGCGCGGCGCGGCCTTCCATCGGCGAGGCGGCGACACGGCTGATGACGAAACGTTGTCGCACCACATGACTCGCGCGGGCGAAGGCCTCTTTCACCTTGGCCTCGTTGCCGACGTGCTCGACGAAGCAGACGTTGTCCGGAACCTCATCCCAGACGCGCGGCGCGTCCGGCGCGAGCGTCGCGGCGGTATCGGTGACCGCCGGCAGGATGTCGTAATCGACGTCGATCAGCTCGGCGGCGTCCTTGGCCTGGGCGAGCGTCTCGGCGACGATCGCCGCGACCGGATCGCCGACGTGATGCACGCGATCGAGCGCCAGGATGCGATAGGGCGGCTGAAAGTTGGGGCTGCCATCGGCCCGCTTGCGCGTGATGCGGCCACGCAGCGTGCCGAGCTTGTCGGCTGTGGCGTCCCGGCCGGTGAGAACGGCGACCACGCCCGGCGCGTCCTGCGCCGCAGCTGTGTCGATGCGCGCGATGCGGGCGGCAGCATGCGGCGAGCGTAGGACATAGAGATACGTCACGCGCGGCAGCGCGATATCGTCGGTGTATCGTCCGCGCCCGCGCAGCAGCTGCAGGTCTTCGGTTCGGGGCACCGCCCGTCCCAGGTCGAATTCGCGCATCGGATCAGGTTCCTAGTATTGTCGCGGCCGGCGATCCTGCCCGTTTCGTCGCAACGCTGTCCAGAGCCCGAACATGTTCGACGATGTGTTGACATTCGCCGCATGGGACCGCAAAAGTCCTGCAAACGTCGCGCGGACGGCGGTCGGGAGGAGATAACGGATGCGTAAGAATCGGGCAGTGGCATTGATCCTGGCTGCCGTGTTTTTCGCGTGGCTGACGCCAGCGCGCGCGGCGGAGCCGCTGACGATCAAGATTTCCTGGGCGGTGATTCCCGGGCAGCTGACCGCGGTGCTGTTCAGCAATCCGGCGATCCTGAAGCATTACGGCAAGACTTATACCGTCGAGCTGACGCATTTCCGCGGCAGCACGCCGCAGATAACCGGCCTCGCGAGCGGTGATTTGAGTTTCGCCTCGCTGGCGTTCTCCTCGTTCGGCCTGGCGATCCAGAACGCGCATCTCGATGACATCCGCGCAGTCGCCGACCTCTATCAGGACGGCATTCCCGGCTATTACACCAACGAGTACATGGTCCGCACCGACGGCGGCATCAACAAGCCTGAGGACCTGAAGGGCAAGATCGTCGCCACCAACGCGATCGGCGGCGCCGTCGACATCGCGTCGAAGAAATACCTGCTGACCCACGGCCTCATCGCCAATCGCGACTACCAGGTGGTCGAGGTGCAGTTCCCGAACATGCTGGCGTCGATCAAGGAGAAAAAGGTCGACCTCGCCACCATGATCATGCCGTTCTCGATCGAGGCCCACCGGCAGTCGAACCTCAAGACCCTGTTCACCGTCGGCCAAGCGATGGGACCAGCGCAGACGACGTTGCTGGTCGGCCGCGCGCCTTATATCGCCGCACATCGCGCCGCGCTGGTCGATTTCTTCGAGGATTGGATCCGTGCGCTGCACTGGTTTTACGATCCGAAGAACCGCGAGCAGGCGATCAAGATCGTCGCCGACTTCACCAAGAAGCCGCCGTCGGAGTATTCCGGCTGGCTGTTTACGCACAAGGACTACTATCGCAATCCAAACGCGATGCCGAACCTGCAGGCGCTGCAGAACAACCTCAACACGCAGAAAGATCTCGGCTTTCTCAAGATCGCGATCGACGTCAAGAAATACGCGGACGTTTCGCTCGTGACCGACGCGGCGAAGCGCGTGCACTGAGAGAACCGGTTTGACCATGGCAGGGATCTCGTTCCGCGAGGTTCGTCACACCTACCGGCCACCGCGCGGAAAGGCGCTCCTGGCGCTCGAAGGCGTCTCGCTCGAAGTGCAGGACCGCGAGTTCGTGGCGCTGCTCGGCCCTTCGGGCTGCGGCAAGAGCACGCTGCTCTATCTTCTCGGCGGTTTCATTCCGGTCGAGGACGGCCAGATTACGGTGGGCGGCAAGCCGGTCAACGGGCCGAGCCCCGACCGCGGTATCGTCTTCCAGCATTTCGCGCTCTTTCCGTGGAAGACGGTGCGCCAGAACATCCTCTACGGCCTCGAAAAGCAGGGCATGCCGAGGGCCGAGCGCGAGAAGCGGGCGCAGGAATTCATCGCGCTGGTCCACCTCAAGGGTTTCGAGCACAGCTATCCGTCGCAGCTCTCGGGTGGCATGCGGCAGCGCGTCGCGATTGCGCGGACGCTCGCGGTCGAGCCCGAAATCCTGCTGATGGACGAGCCGTTCGGCGCGCTCGACGCGCAGACCCGCGCGCTGATGCACGAGGAGCTGCTGGCGATCATGCGGCGCGCGCCCAAGACCGTCGTGTTCGTCACGCACGACGTGCGCGAGGCGGTCTATCTCGCCGATCGCGTCGCGGTGATGTCGGCGCGGCCGGGCCGCATCATGGAGATCGTCGACACCAAGCTCCAGAGCAACGCGCGCGGCGAGGAGCTGCTCCAGACCCAGGAATTCGCGGCGAAGGTCGATCATCTGTGGAAACTGGTACGCGACGAGGCGATCCGCGCCCAGGGCACGCGCGAATGAGCGGCGCGGCCGCGCTCGACACCGTTACGCCGCGCGCCGGCGCGCGTCCGGTGTTCGCACGGCTGGCGGCGGCGGTCGTCCGCTGGCTGCCGCTGATTCTGGTCTGCGTGGCATGGCAGATCGCGCCCATGGTGGGGCTGATCAATCCCGACGCGCTGCCGCCGCTGAGCGCGGTGGCCACGGCGTGGTGGGGCCTGTTGACGGATGGCAGCCTCGTCAGCAACGGCGTCTCTTCGATGTGGGAGATCGTCATCGGCCTCGGCCTCAGCATCGTCGTCGGCATCGGCGCCGGCGTGCTGATGGCGTGGTATGCGCCGGTCGACGCGCTGGTCAGTCCGCTGATGAAGAGCCTCTATCCGATGCCGAAATCGGCGCTGATTCCGGTGATGATCCTGTGGTTCGGCCTCGGCATCGGCTCCAAGATCGCGTCGATCTTTTCCGGCTGCCTGCTGCCGGTGGTGTTGAGCTCCTACAACGGCGCGCGCGGCGTCGACCAGACGCTAATCTGGTCGGCGCTCGGCCTCGGCGCGTCGCGCCGCCGCGTGCTGTGGGAGGTGGTGATTCCCGGCGCCTTGCCCGAGATCATGGCCGGCATCCGCAACGCGCTCGCCATCTCGTTCATCCTGATGGTGGCGGCGGAGTTCCTGGTCGGCCAGCACGGCCTCGGCTATCTCATCTCGTTCCTCGGCGACGGCGGTGTCTACGACGCGATGTTCGCCGGCGTGCTGACGGTGTCGGCCTTCGGCTTTCTCGCCGATCGACTCTATCTCCTTCTGATGCAGCGGATGCTCCGATGGCGCGAGTGAGCGAGATCGATCGCCGCGAGACCATGCTCACTGCGCTGCGCGTGGGCTCGGGCGTTGTGTTTTTCGCGGCGTGGCAGCTCACCGCGATGTCGCACGTGTTCTCGGAATTCCTGCTGCCGTCGGTGCCGGTGGTGGCGGAGCGCTTGTGGCACGATCTGGTCTCGGGCGACCTGCTCTACGGCATCCTGCTGACGCTGATCCGCACCTTCATTGGCTTCGCGCTGGCGGCGGTGGGCGGCGTCGCGCTCGGCGTGTCGATCGCACGCATTCCGCTGGTGCGCTGGTTCTTCGATCCGCTGGTTTCGGTGGGATTGCCGATGCCGAAGGTCGCCTTCCTGCCGATCTTCATGCTGTGGTTCGGCGTTTTCGACACGTCGAAGGTGCTGATGGTTGCGTTCTCGTCGGTCTTTCCGGTGATCGTCGAGGCCTGGGCCGGCACGCAGAACATCGACAAGTACACGACCTGGTCGGCGATGAGCTTGGGCGTCAGCCGCCATCGCTTCCTGTGGGAGATCGCGCTGCCGGCGGCGCTGCCGCAGGTCTTCACCGGGCTTCAGGTGGCGCTGCCGATCGCGCTCATCGTCGACATCGTCTGCGAGATGCAGATGGGCGGCGAGGGCATGGGCGGCTCGATCATGACCGATATGCGCTTCGCCGATTCACCGGGCGTGTTCGCCTATATCGTCGCGATCGCGATCGTCGGCATGGTCCTGGTCAAGGCGATGGAGATCGTCCGCCGGCGCCTGCTAGTCTGGCACCAGGAGACGCAGTCGGCGTGAGGCGCAGCTACGGCGCCTTCACTGCCGGGAAGGTGACGATCTCCTTGTTCACCAGCGCGCTGTTCACGCGCGCGACGCGGCGGATATAGACGTTCTCGATCATCTCGCGCGTCGCCGGATCGACTTCGATGGGCCCGCGCGGGCTTTCGAATTTCAACGTCTTGAACACTGCCATCGCCTTGTCGCCGTCGATGTCGCCGTGCAGTTGCGCGATCACGTCGTAGATCGCGTGCATGCCGTCATAGGCGGCGACCGACATGAAATCGGGCTGCGGATGCGCGCCGAAGCGCTTCGTCCAGTCGCTGATGTATTTGCGGTTGAGCGCGCTCGGATGCGCGTAGGAATAGACCTGGGTCGAGATCGCGCCGAGCGCGTCGTCGCCGAGCATGCCGAGCGCCGTATCGTCGATGACCTCCGTCCCGCCCAGTAGCTTGACGCCGGCTTTGCGCAGACCGAACTGGATGAACTCACGGACGAAATTGGTCGGCTGCTGGCCGCTCGGCAGGAACAGGAACACCGCTTGCGGCTTTATGTCCTTGATGTGCTGGACGTAGGCCGCGAACTCGGGATTGCGCAGGGGAATGTGGACAGAGCCGACGACGTGGCCGCCGGCCGCGGTGAACGCTTGGTCGAACGCCTTTTCGGCTTCATATCCGGGCGCATAATCCGACACCGCGACATAGACGTTCTTGATGCCGTTCTTCGCCGCCCATTCGGCCAGCGGCGTCACGATCTGTGCCAATGTGAAGGAGAAGCGCACGAAATAGGGCGACTTCTTCGTGATGAATCCCGTTGCCGCGTTCATGATGACCATCGGCACCTTGGCCTCGGTGCCAAGCGACGCCACCGCCAGCGCATCGGGCGTCAGGCCGAAGCCGGCCAGAAACTGAACGTGGTCGCGCGTCAGCAGCTCCTGCGCCTGGCGCTTGGTCTGCGCCGGGTCGACGCCGTTGGCGTCGCGCTTCAAGACGACGATCTTCCTGCCGGCAACAGTGTCGCCGTGTTCCTGCATGAAGAGCTCGACGCCCTTGACGAACTGGTCGCCGAAATCGGCGAACGGGCCGGAGAGAGGCGCGAGCAGGCCGATCTTGATCGCGTTCGCCGGTGCCGGCTCGTCGGCGGCGGCGCTCGCCAGCGGCAGCAGCGCGAGCGCGGCGGTCAACGCGGCGCGCCAAAGGATCGTGTGCAGCTTCATCGGTCGCCCTCCCCATCATGCCGCTCGTGTTGCGCGATCCGTGCTTGCGGCTTATTCGTTCACGCCCAGAATAGGGCTCCGCGCGGGTTCCGCCAACACATCGCGGGCGGCTTAGAGCGGGATCGCCAGCAGCGTGTCGATCCGGCGGCTGTCGAAGATCACCAGCTTCTCCTCGAACACCGGCGTCGCGCCCGTGAGGTTGATACGGTCGAGATAGCGGCCGGTGCTGAACAGCGCTGTCGCGCCATCCTGCATGATGCGGACGACGTGATAGTTCGACTGCGCGCGCACGACGCCGCCGTTGTTCTCGAGAATCAGCGTCGACGAGACGAGATGGCGATAGCGCTGCGCCTCGTAGATATTAGCCTCGCGCAGCGCGGCGACGCGGTCCTTGAGCATGCCCTGCGAAGTCGCAACGAACACGCCGATCGGCAGGTTGCGGCTGTGATTCTCGTCAGAAATGATCTGGTAGCGGCAGCGCTCGGCGAAGAAGGCAGGCCATTCTTCGAGGCGGTTGTCGTCGATGCAGGCGACATAGCGCGCCAGCAGCCGCTCGACGGCGAATTGGATCGCGATCTCGTCCATGTAGCTCAGAGCCGCATGTGCTCGCGATAGGTCTTCCAGAAGCCGCGCAGCGGAGATTCGGTCGCACGCGTTTCCTGCGAGCGCCATTCGCGTCCGCCCATTTCGACGACCTCGCTGTCACGGCCGGCGCCGGTGATGCCGCGCTGGACGAAGCCGCCGACCGCGCCGTCCTCCATCGAGATATAGCCACCGGGGCCGACGAGGTTCGCCTGCTTGAGGCGCAGTTCGCGCAGTTCGGCGTCGTCGTCGGCAAAACCGTAATAGGTCCACAGCAGCTCGGTCTCGCTGAGGCCGCGCGGCACGAGCTGGCGCACGCATAGGCTGTTCTGGATTTGCTGCGAGATGAAGCAGGGGAACAGCGCCAGGATCTGCAGCGTGATGCCGTCGCCGAATTCGTCGCGACCCTGGATGATCGATGGATCGTTGAGCCGGAAGCGGTCGCTTTTGACGCGCAGATCGGCCTTGTCGTAGTCGGCGCTGACGCGGTCCGTGGCCGCCTTGGAATAGCTCACATGATTGGCGCCGGCGTCATCGATGATGATGCCACCCTCGGCTGACAGCCGGTTGAGCCGGAAGGTGGTGAAGAACAGGTGCAGCAGGCTGGCGTGGTAAGGGTCCTTCACGTTCTCGGCATAGAGCTTCCAGTTGCTCGGCAGGATCTGGCTGTTGTAGCCGAGCACTTCGATGCTCCTGCCCGGCGGGAGCACGCGGTTAAGGCGCGCCGCGATCTCCGGACCAAGGAAGTTTTCGAGCGGTGGCGTCGTGCTCGCGAAGGTACCGAAGACGAGTCCGGCGTAGCTGGCGATGCGCAGTGTCCGCCGCTTGTGGTCGGCGAGCTTGAAATCGGGCGGCATGCCGCCCTTGCCGTTGATGCCGCGCTGGAAGGTGACCGCGGTCAGGTTGCCTTTCAGATCGTAGGTCCAGCCGTGATAGACACAACTCACCCGTGCGCCGTTGCCCGATTGCTTGTGGCAGATGAGCGCGCCGCGATGCGCACAGCGGTTCTCGAAGGCGTTGATGCTGCCGTCGGTGTCGCGCGCGACGACGATGGGCACGTCGCCGACGAAGGTCGAGCGCCAGTCGCCGGGTTTCGGAATCTCGGCTTCGAGGCAGAGATAATTCCACGTCGCGCCCATGAAGAGCCGGGCGCGCTCCTCGGCATAGACGTCCTCACGCGTATAGAGCTGATACGGAACGCGCGTCACGCCCTCGTTGGGCCAGGCGAGATCAAGTCCGTTCGGCATGCCGGAAGTCTAGCAAGCGGATGATGTCCGCGCGAGCGTCACTCGCCCAGCAGGACGCCGGCCTCGAGGCCGGCTTCGCCGGCGGCGATTTTCTTGCCCTCGCCGAGCCGGCAGCGCTTGACCTCGATGAAGCCGCCCTGGGCATAGATGTTGAAGCCCTCCGGCGTCGATGCGACCACCTGGCCGGCCTTCAAGCCGCGTACCGCGCCGAAAGTCGCCGCCGCGCGCTTGCGCGCATCGAAGAGCTGAAGCTTCTGGCCGCGATAGGTGGTCCAGGCGCCGGGTGACGGATCGCAGCCGCGGATCAGGTCGTAGATGCGGTCGACCGAGCTCGACCAGTTGACGCGCGATTCCCGCTCGCGCACCCAGCCTTCGTAAGTTGCGAGACTCTCGTCTTGTGGATGCTCGTGCGCGCGGCCTTCAGCGACCGCCTGCGCCGTCTCGATCATCGCCGCCACGCCCATGTGGAAGATCTTATCGAAATAGAGCGTGCCCACGGTGTCGTCGGGACCGATCTCGACTTCGCGCTGCAGGATGATCGCGCCTTCGTCGAGCCCGTCGGAGGGCCGGAGGACCGTCAGTCCGGTGCGCTTCTCGCCGTTGATCACTGCCCAGCTGATCGCCGACGGTCCGCGGTGCAGCGGCAGCAGCGACGGATGGAACAGCAGCATGCCGTGCTTCGGCAAGCGCACGAAAGCCTGCGGCAGGAACTGGGTGACGAAGGCGAGCAGGCCGATATCGGCCTTGAGATCACGCAACGTCTCCAATGCCTCCGACGTGCCGTAGTTCTGGAACTGGAAGACCGGAATCTGATGCTCGAGCGCCGCCGCCTTGAGCGGATCAACCTTATTGCCCGGCTGCTCCGGCGGGCTGAAGACAGCAACCACCTGATCGCCGCGACCGGCGAACGCATCGAGCACGGCTTTGCCGAAGGCCTGCTGACCGACGATGACCACGCGCATTTTATGTTTCTCCCGCCTTCATCTAACATGCGCTGCATCGCAACAAAAGAGGTCGGCGAGGGCGGCAAAGGCGGCGTGCGGCGCACCAGGCGCGAGCCGCGGGATCGACACCACCGGGAGCGGAGCCGCAAAGCGCGCGAGCGATCGTGTTGTCTCGGCCAGGCTCACGGTAGAACCCGGCGTCTCGCTCGCAACCATTGCGAGAACCTGTACGCGGCGGGCCTGCAACGCGGCGAGAGCAGTGAGCGCATGGGTCTGGGCACCCAGATAAGTACCAGTCACGACGAGCGCCCGCAGATCGAGCGCCGCGATCCAGTCGAGCACGGTATGACGCGCGGCGATGGGCGACATCGCACCGCCGACGCCTTCGATGACGACCATCTCCGCCGTGCCCAGGGCGGCGCGTGAGAACGCAACCACGGCGTCGAAATCGACGCGCTTGCCTTCGGCCTCTGCCGCCATATCGGGAGCCATTGCGGCGGCGTAACGCCACGGTGCGATGCGGTCGAGCGCCGCCGGCGAAATCCGATCGCCGATCGCCGTCAGCAACGCGCCCGGATCGCTCGTTTCCGGCCGCGTTGGATCGAAGCCACTCGCGAGCGGCTTGAACGCCGCCACAGAGCGGCCACGGCGCCGGAGCTCCGCAATCAATCCGCAAGCAACGAAGGTCTTGCCGACATCCGTGCCGGTCGCCGTGACGAAGATCGCAGTCACGCCAGCACTCGTTCGCGGATCAGCGCCGCCAGTCGGTCGATTTCGCCCTCCGCGTGGCCGGCGGTGAATGCGACGCGCAGCCGCGCAGTGCCGTCGGGCACCGTCGGAGGGCGGATGGCGACGACCAGAAAGCCTTCGTCTTCGAGATGGCGGGACGCGGCCAGCGCTCGATCCGCCGTGCCGAGCACCACGGGTACGATCGCGCTCTGCGCCTCGGGCAGGCCCGCTGCCGCGGTGAAACGGCGCGCGTTGCGCAGTGGTTTCGCGACCAGGTCGCGATCGCTCGCAATGATGTCGAGCGCGGCGGTTGCGGCGGCAACCGTTGCCGGCGGCAGGCCGGTGGAATAGATGAAGCTGCGAGCGCGGTTCTGGATCAGATCGATCACCGCGCGCGAGGCGCAAAGATAGCCGCCATAGCCGCCGGCCGCCTTGGACAGCGTCCCCATCTGCAACGGAACATCCGGCACGTCGCCATGCGCGAAGCGCGAGCCGCGTCCATCGCCGACGACGCCCAAGCCGTGCGCGTCATCGACGATCAGCCAGGCGTCGGTGCGGGCCGCAAGCGCGGCCAGCGCGGGCAACGGCGCCAGGTCGCCGTCCATCGAAAACACGCCATCGGTGGCGATCATGGCGTTGGCGTGCTGCGCGCGGAACTCGGCGAGCAGCGCCGCCGCGTGCGCTACGTCGTTGTGCCGGAAGGCGAGAACGTTGGCGCGCGCAAGCCGCGCGCCCGCCCACAGGCAGGCATGCGACAGCTCGTCGAGCAGCACGAGATCGTCGCGATCGATCAACGCCGGAATGATGCCGGCATTGGCGAGATAGCCCGAGCCGAAGACGCATGCGGCCTCGGTTCCCTTGATTTGCGCCAGCCGCGATTCCAGTTCGGCGAAGAGCGGGTGATTGCCGGTAACCAGGCGTGACGCGCCTGCACCCGTGCCATAGCGCTCGAGCGCCGCCGCCGCCGCCGCTTTGACTTTCGGATGGTGCGACAGGTTGAGGTAGTCGTTGCACGAGAACGACACGAGGCGCCGGCCGTTACGCAGCACATGGATGCCATCCGTGCGCGTGCTGTCGATCAGCCTGCGGCGCAGCTGTCGCGCCTCGAGATCCCGAAGCTTCTGGGCGGCAAATTGATCGAGCGCGGTCACGGGGCTTTCGCTTGACGGTGGGTCCTTGTAGCCTTAACCCGGCATCGCGTGAAAGCAAGGCCGCAAGGAAGATTTATGCCGAAAGACGCCGAACCACGCGACATCCGACACGACTGGACGCGCGCCGAAATCGCTGCGCTCTACGACCTGCCGTTCGGCGACCTCATGTTTCATGCGCAGACGCTCCACCGCCGCTATTTCGCGCCCAATCAGGTCCAGCTTTCGACGTTGCTGTCGATCAAGACCGGGGGCTGTCCGGAGGACTGCGCCTATTGTCCGCAGAGCGCGCATTACGAAACGAGCATCGGCGCCGACAAGCTGATGGAAGTCGATGCCGTGCTCGCCGAAGCGCGTACGGCGAAGAGCCAGGGTGCGCAGCGGTTCTGCATGGGCGCTGCTTGGCGCGAGCCCAAGGATCGCGATCTCGACGCGGTCTGCGCCATGGTGTCGGGCGTCAAGGCGCTCGGGCTTGAGACCTGCGCCACGCTCGGCATGCTGACCGCCGATCAGGCGCAGCGGCTGAAGACGGCGGGCCTCGACTACTACAACCACAATCTCGACACCGCGCCGGAGTACTACGGCGCGATCATCACGACGCGCGCCTATCAGGACCGTCTCGATACGCTCGATCGCGTCCGCGCAGCCGGCATGAAGGTGTGTTGCGGCGGCATCGTCGGCATGGGCGAGAATCGCGAACACCGGGTTGGCATGATCGCGGCGCTGACGAATCTGGCGGAACATCCGGAGAGCGTTCCGATCAACCAGCTGGTCAAGGTCGCCGGAACGCCCCTTGCCGATGCCGGATCGCTGGACGAGCTCGAATTCGTGCGCACGATCGCGGTTGCGCGCGTCTGCATGCCGAAGGCGGTGGTGCGACTGTCGGCCGGCCGGGAAGGGATGAGCGAAGCGCTCCAGGCACTATGCTTTCTCGCCGGTGCGAACTCGATCTTCTGCGGACCGCGGTTGCTGACGACGCCCAATCCGGCGCGCGATGCCGACCGCGACATGATGGATCGGCTCGGCCTGTCGCCGATGGCATCGTGAGCCGCGGCGACGCGCGGATGCAATCCGCGCCGCTTGCGGACCTCGATCACCTATGGCTGCCCTACGCGCAGATGCAGACGGCGCCGGCGCCCTTGCCGGTGGTCCGGACCGAAGGCTGCCGGATTTATCTTGCCGATGGACGCGTGCTGATCGACGGCATCGCGTCGTGGTGGACGGCCTGCCACGGCTACAATCATCCGCATATCCGCGACGCCGTCGCGCGGCAGCTCGAAGTCCTGCCGCACGTGATGATGGCGGGCCTCGTGCACGAGCCGGTGGTGCGGTTGGCGAGCCGGCTTGCCGCTCGCCTGCCGGGCGATCTCGACCATGTGTTTTTCTCGGATTCAGGCTCGGTCGCCGTTGAGATCGCGCTGAAGATGGCGGCGCAGTTCTTTCTCAATTGTGGCCAGGCCAATCGCAACCGGTTTGTCTATTTCGCGCATGGCTATCACGGCGACACCTTCGGCGCGATGGCGGTCAGTGACGGTCAGACAGGCATGCACGGCCGCTTTGCCGGGCTCGCGCAGCGCCATTTCCTGCGCGAGCTACCGCACGATGCCACCGGCGAAGAGGCATTCGACGAATTTCTCGCGGATCACGGCGGCGAGCTCGCCGGCATCATCGTCGAGCCACTGGTCCAGGGTGCCGGCGGCATGGCGTTCCATCCGCCTGAAGTCCTGCGCCGGTTGCGCCGGCTGGCTGACCGCTATGGCATCCTGCTGATCCTCGACGAGATCTTCACCGGTTTCGGCCGGACCGGACGCATGTTCGCGATGGAAGAGGCGAGCATCGTGCCCGATATCGTGACGCTGTCGAAGGCGCTCACGGGCGGCACGCTGCCGCTGGCGGCCACCGTCGCTCGGCGCAAAGTCTACGAGGGCTTTCTTTCCGACGATCCGCAGGCCGCGCTGATGCACGGGCCGACTTTCATGGGCAACGCACTCGCCTGCGCCGCCGCCAATGCCTCGCTCGATTTGTTCGACAGCGAGCCGCGGTTGGAGCAGGTCGAGACGATCCGCCGACAGCTTGATGAGGACCTCGCGCCATGTCGCAATGCGCCGGGAGTCGTGGACGTCCGCGTGAAAGGCGCGATCGGCGTGGTTGAGCTCGACCGTGCCGATAATATCGCCGCGCTACGCGAGCGGTTCGTCGCGGATGGCGTCTGGATCCGACCGTTCGGTCGCGTGATCTATCTGACGCCGGCCTACACGATCACGTCCGATGAGCTCTCGACGCTCACCGGCGCGATCCGGCGCGCCGTCACACATTCGCGCTGACGATTGCTTGCTTCACCGCGTCGGTGACCTGACGGGTGGTCGCCCGGCCGCCAAGATCGGGTGTGTGGTTGGCCTTGTCTGCGGTCACGCGTTCAATGGCAGCCATCAACCGCGATGCGGCCGCGGCTTCGCCGAGGTGATCGAGCATCAGCGCGGCGGTCCAGAACGTGGCGATCGGATTGGCGATACCCTTGCCGACGATGTCAAAGGCAGAGCCGTGGATCGGCTCGAACATCGACGGATACTTGCGCTCCGGGTTGAGGTTTGCCGTCGGCGCAATGCCGAGTGAGCCCGCGAGCGCAGCCGCCAGATCGGTCAGGATGTCGGCGTGCAGGTTGGATGCGACGACGACATCGATGCTCTTTGGCTTCAGCACCATGCGCGTCGTCATGGCGTCGACCAGGGTTTTGTCCCAGGTCACGTCGACGTAATCACGGGCGACCTCGGCGGCGATCTCATCCCACATCACCATCGCATGGCGCTGCGCGTTCGATTTGGTAACAACCGTCAGGTGTTTGCGTGGCCGCTTGCGTGCGAGCTCGAAAGCATACCGCATGATGCGGCTCACGCCCGTCCGGGTGAAGATCGCGACCTCGGTGGCGACTTCCTCGGGCAGGCCCTGATGGACCCGGCCGCCGCTGCCGGAATATTCGCCTTCGCTGTTCTCGCGCAGGATCAGCCAATCAAGATCGCCCGGCGCGCAATCGCGCAACGGTGGCACGATGCCCGGCAGAATCCGCGTCGGCCGTAGGTTGGCGTATTGATCGAGACCTTGGCAGATCGGCAGTCGCAATCCCCAAAGCGTCACGTGGTCGGGAATCGCTGGATCACCGACGGCGCCGAAAAAAATCGCGTCGAATCGCTTGAGCGTCGCGACACCGTCCGCCGGCATCAGATGGCCGGTTTGGCGGAAGAAATCCGATCCCCAGGGAAACTGCTCGACCGTGAGCTTGAAGCTCTGCTCGCGCTGCTCAAGCACATTCAGCACGTCGAGCCCGGCAGCGATCACTTCCTTGCCGATGCCGTCGCCCGGTATGGCCGCAATACGATGCGCTCGCATTTTTATCAGTGTAGCTGCGCCGACGTGCCGGTGCGATAGGTCGGAATAATCGCGCTTGCTTGGTGGTGAATCATGCGCCAGGCACCGTCCTCACGGATGAAAACATTGGTCGCGGCCAGAACGCCGCCGGAAAGTTCTTCCTCGCATAGCACGATGGCGATGTCGCCATAAAGATGGATGCGCTCGTCGTGGCACGTGATGCGGAAGTCCGGGTCGCCGAGCACGCGCTGCCAGCTTTCCATGACCGCCTCGCGACCCTCCACGGCGGTCCAGCCAGGATGCAGGCAGAGGACGGCGGCACGGCGCGCCCAGACTGCATCCATGTCCGCGTAATCGCCGCGGCTGAATGCTCGATAAAATTCGAGATTCACCGCCAGAACGGCGTCCGCATCGGTCATCGGCGTGGGGCGAGGGCGTGCGGTCATCCAACGATCTCCGCTGATCTCATAATTTGGACAGTTTATTAGACTGCTGCCTTGAGTGCGCGGTGTCGGTAAGCAGGCCGGACAGGACAGGATTGGGCCGTGCGGCATATTGCCCTGCCTGTATTTGGCCGCAGGTCGGCAACAATATGGCGGCTTGTGGATCTGTTATCGGTATTTGACCCTGTCAGAGCTATTTGACCCGGATTTCGCCAGATTAACTCCGATTTCGCCGGACACGATTCGGCGGTTGGTGCGGCAAAATCAGGCGGAGCGGCTGTCCGGGCTATGGCGCCCGTGCCGGCCTTCAGCGCGGCCGGCCTCGCGGCCCTCGACCGTTCAAATCAGCGGGCGCCCGCCAGCGTTGAACGGCGGCGAGGCACCCGGCGTCCCAACCACAGGCCATATTAGGACATCGGGCAGGCGGTCGGGGCCGCCCAAGGACGGCCACCAACATGCGCAAATCGACGATCGCGGCTAGCGTCGCGGCAGCCGGGTGATCCGATTGATGAAGCTGTTGCTGCGCCTGAGCAGCGCCTTGCGGACGAGGCGCGCGCCGAAGGCCGAAGGGCCTCGGCTGAGCGCGTTGGCATCGCGCATGAGGCGTGCAATCCTATAGAGCGCAGACGTGAGCCTCATTTGCGCCGCCTTTTTCTTCAAGCGAGCGAGTATACCCTACTTCCCGGGGCCTTCTACGACCGCGAGCTCGATGATCGAGCCGCGCTCGAGTGGGATCGCGCGGGCGTCGATCGGCTGGCCGGTGGCATGGGCAAGCGTTGAACGGTGGCGAGGCACCCGGCGTCCCGCCAGCCGCCGTCCCGTGATTCGCCGCTGCCGGAAGCTGCCAGGTGCCTCTCAACCGACCGAAAACAGACGTCGGACCGATCGGGTCCTATTCGCCTTTGTCTTCGGCCGCCTGTTCGTCTTCGTCCTCGGCGTCCTTCTCCACGAGCCCGAACTGCTTCATCGGTCCGACCTGGGAGTCTTCGACGTCGAACTCGCCGTCGTCGTTGGCCTGATACTCGCGGCCCTGATTGTTGATGGTGCGGATCGGGTTCGTGGGGTCGGAGTGAACCATCTTTGCCATTGTTACCTCTGCTCAGTGGTGGTGGAATTGATTGACGAGCGCGGCCGAGTGGTCAGCCGGCCCCAGCCTGTTTGAGCTTCTGTCTGAGCTTTTCATTCTCCTTCGTGAGAGTGGTGAGCGTCTCGCGGATAGAGCGCGGGGCAGCCCGGCTCGCTTCGCTGATGAGGATGAGCGAGTGTGGCCGAAGCGCGTCGACATGACGCTCGTCAACATCGAACTCGCCGTTCTTGTCGGGGCTGTACTCGACACCTTCGTGGCAGATCACGGAGACTGGTTTGGTCGCAATCATCTTTACTTTCACGGGTCGACTCCTGCAGCGGTTTTTGGGTGCTCGGGATTGGTGAGCTTTTCTCTGAGGTCCGCGTTCTCGGCCACGAGCGATGCGAGCTTGGTTGCCGTCTGATCATCACCGGCTGGATCGACGCCCATAAGAGCCCTCGCATAGGTCTGCCACTGGCCGGCCGCCGAGAGAACATCGTCTACCGTCGCGACGGCTTCGATGTCGCGGTAGGCGTGCGCGCGGAGATAAAAGCCCTCGGCTACGAGCCGCATCTCCGCAAACAGCGGCGCCGTGTGGCCGCGCAATAGGGCCGGCGGCTGAAGTGCATTGGCATAAAGCGGCGCGTCGGGTCGCATCAAAGTCACGTGGCCGAACATCTCTGCGAAGCACATATTCAAGGCCCTGAGCTCGCCGCCCATCCGGACCAGGTCGTCGAGCGCCGCCTTGTAGTGACGGCCCAAAATTTCCGCGTGGTCGCACAGGACGTTGACGACCATCGCATCTCGACGGATTGCCAGAGCTCCCAATTTTTCATTGAACGGCGCGAGTGCAGCCTCTTTCGCTGCCAGTGCGGCTTCGACGGTCGCCAGGGAGCGATTAGCGTCCTCAATCGCGCGCTCGAGCTCCAGCCTTCTCTGAGCACGCGACGCCGGTCGGTCACCGGCGCCAGTCTGGGCCCACGCCTCAATCATCTCCCGTTCTTGCGCGTCGAAGCGAGTGAGGGCGGCGACGGCAGAGTCGACGGCGGCTTTCGATTCACTGAGCGCCACGGCAAGTCTCTCGACCGGAGCTCTCGCAGCGGCGATCTTGGCGCGGCATTCGTTCATGCGCCCGAGGTGTGCTGACAGACCCCGCATGTCATCGGCGAGCTGCTGCTCGTCGTCGAGCATCTCGGGTGTCCGCGCGCGGAGCGCGCGTCGATAGGGCGTGTCTTCGGCGGCTTGATCGAAGGACCCCGCGGCCCCTGCGCCGGCGTCGTGGTTTTTTGGACTCGACCGACGGCCTTTCAAAATTGAGCGGAGCTTATTTGGCATCGTCATCCATCCCCACGATTGAATCGCTGTTGCTGCGGCTCGGCTCGTCCTTGCCGCCTTTGATCGCCACGAGCCCCGGCGCACCATGACCGCCCTGCATCACCGCGCGCGAAAAGGCGTCGCGAATCACTTCGGGGGCCGCTCGTCGCGAGGGGTTGTCTCCTGGCTGTCTACTTTGCTGGTCGAGAACGCGCGCCATCATGTCGGCGATCTCCTGGCGACTGATGAGACCGCGATTCGCGAGGACAACGCCGAACGCGACGATCGCGTCGAGCGCCCCCAGGAGCAGTTCCACGACGGCCGGCGCCTCGATGACGACGGGAGCCGCAGAGTCCTTTGACGCTGCGGTGGAGTTCGGCGGGGGGACGGACGATCCGGGCGACATTATGTCTTCGCCATCGCCGATCTAAGCGACGAATTGCCGCCCGAAATCTGGTCGGCGACGATCTGAGCGATCACGCGGCTCTGATTCTTGAGCGCGTTGGTGGCATCCTGGCCATTCCAGGCCTGCACGTTGAAATTGGGTGCGACGACGACGGTTACGCCGCCGGCGCCGCCGACGCCGCCGGACGGGAAGGCGCCGACCGACGCCTGGCCGGCACGCACCATCGAGGCCTCGGCCGCCGGCAGGATCATCTCGCCCTGGTGCGCCTGGATGATCATGTCGCTGGGCAGCGCATAGGCGCCGACGTCGAACGAGCCGAAGGCGGCGACCGCGGCGAAGGCGGCGGCGGCGGCCGGCGGCGCCATGATCCAGCCGACATAGGGGATCTGTGCGACGTCGTCGTAGACCGCGGCGGCGGCCGAGCCGGCGTGCTTCATGATCGACGGCAGGACATCGGCGCTGTTCTTCGCCGCGGCGCTGGCCGTCGCCGTCGCCGTGTCGGAGGCGACGATCGTCGCGTTGGTAGTGGTCGTGACCGCGAGCTTCTCGACTTGGCCGAGCGCCCAGTCGACCACGATCTTGGCGCGCGCCTCGATCATCGAAATGACCAGGTTCTCGGCGAGGCGCGCGAAGGCCTGCTGGAAGGTCTGCGTGCCACGCAGCACGCCGGTCAGCATCTGGTCGAAGCTGTTGGTGATGACCTGGTTCGTCTGTTTCCACACGTTCTCGGATTGCGCCCCGTGCTGCTTGTCGAGCGCGTCCATCTGCTTGAGCGCGGCGTTGTATTGCTGGGTGTTCTTGCCGTAGGTCTCGGCCACGACGTTGGCCCAGTCCTGCGCCAGCGCCTTCGAGCGCGCGTAATACTCCGCCTCGGAAATCTCCTTCTCGGAGAGGCTTTGCTTGAGCGCGGCGAGCTGCTCGTCGATGCCGGCCTTGTAGTCGCTGAGCCACTGCTGGGCCGCACTCTTGTCGAGCGCGTAGACCTGGCGCTCGACCTGGAGCCGCAGCGCCGCGCCTTCCTTGGTCTTGGTGTTGACGCCGGCCTCGCCGCTGTCGATCGCCGCCAGCTTCGATTGCCAGTAGGCGAGCTCCTCGCCCTTGCTGTCGGCGAAGAACTTCCGCTCAGTGATCATCCGCTGGTCGAGCGTGTCGCGCCATTTCTGGAGCAGCTGCGCGTCGGGGTTGCCGGCGCCGCGGCCCGGCCCGTTCCCGAGACCTTGCATCTGCGGCTTCGCCGTACCGGCGTCGGCGCCGCCGCCGGCCGACAGCGGGACACCGTATTCGTCCAATGGCGCCGGCGCGCCCGAAGCTGCCCTGCCGCCCGGCACATTCCAGATGTCGGAAAGATCAGTCTTCAACGCGGCCGAGGTCGCGTCCAACTCCGAGTTGACGTAACTCAGGCCCATTCGCGCCCCGGTCGCGCCTTCCGAGATCGAGTCAAAGAAGCTTTTGCCGGCGTTCTGCGCGACCATGAAGCCTTGCGCGAAGCCGATGATTGGATCGAGCACCTTCTCGATCGATTCGGCGAAGAGCTCGATGCCATGGAAGAGGATGGCGATGATGTCGCCCAGATCCGTGAAGGTCTTGACGACGAACTCGATGGCGGTCGCCAGACCGCTCATTGTCTCTTCGGAGCTGGACGCGCCTTCATTGAACGCGGTCATGCCCGTGACGATGCTGTCGATTGCCGGCTTGAGCTGTTCGAAGAGCGCGTTCGACAAACCCTGCGTCGACATGTCGAGCAGGTGAAAATTGAGCGCCGTCTCTTCCATGCCGTCGGCCATCGGCCCGGTCAGCTGGGCGCCGGTGGCGGCGAGCTTCTGCTGAAACTCGGCCATGCCGGCGCTGCCCTTGTTGAGCACCGGAATCATCTGCGCGCCCGAGCGGCCGAGCAGCGCGATGGCGATGGCCGTCTTGTTCGGCCCGTCGGCGGATTTGGCGAAGGCGTCGGCGATCCGGTTCATCACCTGGTCGAGCGACATATTCTTGAGCTCGGCCATCGAGATGCCGACGGCCTGGAAGGCGTGCGCCGCCGGGCCCGAGGCCGAGATCGCCGCCTGGTTCATGTTGTAGGCCAGGCGCTCGATCCCGACCGTGGCGCGGTCGCCCTCGATGCCCATCGCCTGGAAGGTCAGCTTGAGGCGCGACGTCTGCTCGACCGTCATGCCGAGTGCCTGCGACGCCATCTTGACGGCCTCGCCGCTCTCGGCGATGTTCCGCGCCCACTCGGCGACGCGGTCGACCGCAAAGGCGACGCCGGCGGCTTCCGCGAAACCGGCGAGAGCAGTCTGGATATTGGCGACCGGCGCCGTCAGGCTCTCGATCTGCTCCTTGGCCTGGTTGATCCCGGCGGTGAGGCCGGCGAGCTGCGCGCCGAACTGGACTTCGATCTTATCGGCCATCGCGGCTCACGTTGAAGTTGCCAGCGCCAACGTCGCGACGCTTTTGCTCAGCGATCTCGGCCCGTATGCGGCTCTTGTGACGGCGCACCGTGCGCACGTGGACGCCGGCAAGCCGTGCGACCTCATGCATGCTTTTTCCTTCTGATAGCGCCCGCTCGATCGTGCGGCTAACAGCGTCGCGACGAGCGAGCGGACCGCACGGAATGTCATAGCGCAGGCCACCTTCGGCGGCGGCGATCTTGCGTGCGGCGTCGAGGCCAACGGCCTGCACCAACCAATGGTCGCTTTTCAATCGGGCGGGCGTCGGAATGTAGACATTCACGCCACCCTTCGCCGCTGCGACTGCGAGCGCAGCTTGGCGCCCGGCAATTGCATCGACGGTGGCGAGGATGCCGGGCAGAATCTCGATGCGAGGACAACTGTCCATGCACGGTTTATCGCGCGAACGTGGTCGCTGTTACTAGGGGGGCCGAATGTCCGGGCCATGTCTTGAGGAGCGACTGATTGATGTGGGCCTTCGGTTGCCCGACGCTCTCTGTCCAGGACGCCGCTTTTGCCCTCCGGCCAGATTTCGGGGAAGCGGTCGGCGAATAACTGCCGTTCAACTCCGACAAGGAGCGTTCAATTTTGCCCTCTGACCCGGTGCTTGGTGTGTCGGGCGCCTGCGGCAGGATTTTTTCACCCTGCGGCGTTTGTGTAGCTGGCGATGAATGAGGGGGATTGACGAGCGACTCGAGCGTGACGACGCCGGCGGCGGGGCCGTCAGCCATCGCCAGACGCGCCCTGTGGGGATTTCTGAGCTGATGGCCGATTCGGCCGCCGCGACCTTTTTGGCCGGAGAATCCGTTTCCGCCATCGGCGCGCGGCGCGCAGCCGCTCCCAGTGTTCACCGATGCTGGATCGTGAGGACGTCCTTTCGGGGCCGAAACGCGCCAGACATTCGGCATGAATCTCATCGAGCGTGGAGCGGCCCAATCGGTCCTCGATGAATTCGCGCACCTCGTGATCGCCATAGATCTTCGACGGCACGCCATGACGCGGCGCGTGATGCCGGTTCCAGTAGTCGGCGATCTTCAGCCGCGGCCAGGCGCGCGCGGCGCCAAAGCGCTCGATGCATTTTTCTTCGATCGCTGAGTAGGGGAGCCGCCGCGGCAGCGATTCGATGAACTCGCGCTGCTCGGTATCGGAAAACGGATCGTCGTCAGTCATGATGCGAGCTCGCGGCTCTTCTTCCGGGCATTCATGGCGCGCAGCCCGTTGATCGCCTGGTGCGCGCCATCGGCGGTGAGAAAACGCAGCGCGGAGACCTTGGAGGTGCGGAGCAGCCACTTGTTGAGGCGAGCTTCGTCGGCGTCGCCCGAGAACTGCTGCCACATTTTGCGAATCGTATCGATCTGCGCCGGAGTCGCCATGCCGGGGCGATCGCCGAACGCGCGCCGGCGCCAGTCGCTTTGAAAGCCGAGCTCGTTGAATCGATCCATCACGCGCCGAAAGCCGAGGTAGTCGAGCTCGCGCGCGCTCTCGACCTGGCCGACGTTCCAGAGAATGTCGCGGTAGATGTCGTCGTCCAGGCCGAGGCGGTCCTTGGCGATGTGCAAGAGCGCGAGCTGCTTTCGGTTCAGCATTTCAGCCCACGTGCCGGCCGCAAATAACGACGACGCCGAGCGCGATCACGTCATCACGCGGCATGATCACGGGGTGGTCGCGCAAGGCCGGATGATCGGCGGTGATTCTCACCTGGCGACCTGGCCAAAGCTGAACGCGCCGGATCACTGGCGCGCCGTTGATCTCGAGCAAGTAAATGCGCTCGCCGATGATCGTTGTCTGCGTCGCATCCACCACGGCCAGATCGCCGGGCCGGAGCGTCGGCTCCATGCTGTCACCGTGGACCGGGATAAAGCGCAGGTGCCGGTTCTCGCGCCGCCAGTCGGCGAACGGCATGATCGAATCCGGTGAAGGCAGCGAAAAATTCTCCCCCATTGGCATCTCCCCCTTGGATGGAACGAAAAAAGGTGCCGGCCGCGGCGCAGGTCATGCGCCGCCCCGCGCCTGCGGCCGGCTTCCAACGCCGGCGACGGATCATGGAACGTCGCGGCGTGGAAATCTCTCGGTGCGGTCACCGGCCATACCCCAGGAATTCTATGGCCTGTTCGATATGGCCCATGCCGATCGCTTGGTCGCCGGCGAGCTCGCGCGCACAGGCGATGATTTTTGCGGCCGTGCGGAGCGCGCCGGCTCTCCGATAGGCTGCCTCTTGAATCAACTTACGGCTGCGTGCGCCGGCGATTTTATGGGCGTCGAAAAATTCGTCGTAATCTTCGGCGAGCGGCTCGTCGATGATCAGATACGGCTCAATGCGGGAAAGAAATTGTGCGTTGAGCGGGCGGTTTTGGCCTTCGCGATTTCCGATGAGAACCGGGTTGCCGATTAACGCCACGCCGATCTTGTTCCGGCCAGGAAGCGGATCATTCAGGCCGCGGAGCAGCTCGATCGCGGGGTCGGTGAGAAGGTGTGCCTCGTCGACGATGAGAAAGCCGCTCATGACGCTGATGATCTCTTCGAAGAGGTAGGTCACGCGCACGTGCTCCAACCCGTACAACCGCGCGAGCTCCCTGACGAGCTGCATCGGCGCCCGGACCCGTATCGAGGCCTGCATCACTCGGACGTCACGGTTCTGCGCGGCAAAGGCAAGCGCTGTAGTCGTCTTGCCCGTACCGGCTGCGCCGATGATGGCCGCAAGGCTCATTTTCTTATGTGCGCGGTCGAGCACGTTCCAGATGGCGGTCGCTGTCGGAGTTTTGAAAAAGGCGGCCGACGATTGATCCTTCGCGGCGAAGTGCGTGACGCTATTGGCCATTGATCTCTCTCTTTCGTGGACGCTCGCCGATGAGGGCGGCGTACTGGCGGCGCTGCTTCTCTGAGCCGCGGCCGATGGCCAGCGCAGGCGGTGGCAGCGAACGCCGCGCCTCGGCCAGCGCATGGATCGAATCCGATAATGTCACCCTGCCGCCGACTTGCGCGACGAGCGCCGGTGGCTGAAGGGCGTTTGTACGCTCCATTGCAGCGACCAGGTCGATGGGCTTCGTTTGTGCGCGCAGCTTGGCGACGGATTCGTTGATCACTCGAACCCGGCGACCCTGCTCGATTGCACCCGCCCGGTCGCCGAATCCGAAGGCCTGGGCTTTTTCCACAAAGAAGAGGGGTCGCCCCGCATCATCGAGCACAGCGAGGCGGCTCCGGTCGCCGCCGACCTTGGGAACGCGGACGTGGACTTGTTGACCCGAAAAATCGAGGAGCTCGTCGGCGTAATAATAGACGCCCTCGACCCGGATGTGACCGCGATCGACCCGCGGGGTCTTGTCATAGGCGAACACCGCTTCCAGCAGGTGCCGGTCGATAGCCGTCTTCTCCCACCCGGCCTTGATATGCTCTTCGTAGGCTTGGCGTGGCGATTTGCCTTTTAGGTGGCCGCTCGTCAGCGGCGTGAGGTCGTAGTTGTTGATGGCCGTTGCAAAGGCCTGGCGCAGCTCTTCGAACGAGCCCGGGAACGGAACGGGGGCCTTTCCGACATTCGCGGTCTTGGCCCGCATGCGATCACCGCCGACGAAGCCCGGAATCATCGGGAAGTAGCTGCGCTCAAGCGACGCGAAGATGCTCTCGATGACTTTGCCGGGTGCGTTGTAGGGGCGGGCGCGCGTGATGCCGCCATTGCTGCCGATCTTCATCTCACAGCCGGTGAAGGCGGCGCATTTCAGGGCATCTTCGATAAAATCGGTCCAGCCATATTCCGAGCCATGATCGAGGTAGAGCTCGGACGGCATTCCCCACGCTTGGGTCATATCGATGAACGACCCGATCACGTGCTCCTGGGTGACGTCCTTGCCTTTTTCGAAGGCGACGAACGTGGCGAAGACACGGTTGGTCGCGAGGCATAGCCAGGTGATCTGCCTCGGCGTTGCGAGCGAGCCGTCTTCGCGCCGGTAAAAAATGTCGGCGCGATGCACGTCGCCGGCGACACATTGCATCGGCAGCAGTGAGCTGCGATCGCGCTTGATGCGCGGCAGGTGGCGATCGAAGAATTGTTTCGCATCGTCCCGCTTGGTGGCGACAATTCGGAAGCGCAGACCACGACGTGTGAAGTGCTCCGGCACGCGGCAAACGCGTCGGGCCTCGGCGTCCGTCATCTCGATTTCGGCTGCTGGCGTGAGCTTAATGAGTTCCGTAGTCGCCAAATGAGCCACCTGCCGGCGGCTCGGCGTGCCGGCGGCGTAAAGCGACCGGATGTGCTGCTCGATGGCTGCGAGGATCTCACGGCGTTTTTCGAGCGGTAGAGAGACCGTCGCCTCATCCCATTCCTTCGAGATCATCACCTTCGATTTTGTTGCGTCGGTGCGCCGCTTTCGCTGGAGCCCGGCAACGCCGCGCTTGTCGTAGAGACTCAGCCAGCGTTTGAGTGTCTCGAAGCTCGGTGCATCGTCGTGGTTGGTGATTTCTCGAAGCGCTCGGCCGACGGGGCGCCCTTCCTCGCGCGCCGCGATTGCCGGCCTAATCCAGGCGAGCTTGCGCTGCCAATCGTCGCTGTCGGAATCAACGGCGAGCGCCGGCGCGAGAGCAGAACCGTCCTTTACTCGCGTCTGCTGCTCGTATTTTGCGCGAAGCGCAGGGGGCAGGCTGTCGGCGAGTACTTCATAGCTCTTGCCGCGAAGACCGCCGCGGCCTTGCTTTTCCCGAACGACGAGGTTGTACCCGCGCCAGGTGGCGGCGCCGAGACATTTTCTGAGGGCAAAGCGTGCGCCGCGCTGCGATAAACTCGCCAGAGTGGCGAAGCGGTCTGACGAAACCCAGCCGCTTTCTGTCATGCGCCCCTGGCGGCTCTCTGCGCGCTCGAGCCATCCACGGCAGAGGCAGCTCGATGCTCAACCTCGAGCAGCTTGTGGAGGCGAGCGCGCAACTTTTGAGCGGCAGGGCCAGTGCGCCTGCCGCGCAGCACTGCCTCAGCCCATTGACGCGTGATATGATTGCGGCAACACCAAGCGTTCAGCGTGTCGCCGCGAGCTACGAGCGCACCCCGAATTGCGTGGTATATGTCGTGCGCAGGATGAGTGGGCATGGCCAAACCAGCAATTTGCATGGTGCAATCTTCATAGATTGCATGGTGCGTATATGTCAATGGAGATTTTTATGCGCGCCGTCCGTCGCCGCAGACGCGAGACAAAAAGCGCGCCGGCTATGAGAAAGGCTGCCTCCAGCCATGCTTCAATGAACGAAGCCGCAGCCGTGATCGATCGGATGAAGATGGCTGTCCGGGTTAAGACTGACACCGAGCTTGCCACCAAAATCGGCGTATCGAAGACGACTGTCGCATCGTGGAGGTCGAGAAACTCAATCCCGCTCTTTGAATGTGTCGGCGTCGCTGAGGACGCTCAGGTCTCGCTCGACTGGCTCATCTTCGGCACGTTGACGCACGACACTATGTTTGGGTTCGAGTCGGCCAAGGGCGAACCGGGGATAGATTTCGACTTGCTCACCGCTGTTCTCCGCGAAAGAAAATTCGAGATCGAAGGCGCGGGCTCGACGTGGGAAGATGACCTAAAGCGCGCCCGGCGGCTGATCGCTGAGTACCAGCGTTACGCGGGGCTGGTGAACACAGCAGCGCTGGAAGGCGTGAGCCGCAACGACTTCGTCAAGACGCTCAGAACGCTCGTCCAACCGGTCGGCGGCCCCAAAGGGGGAAAGGCGACGCGCTGACTGGTATGAGAACGGTTCACGAATCGGTCGCTGGCGGCAGCGGTGTCGAGATTCCGCAATAGATTCCGCAATCGGCCTTGAACGGCCATTCAACGAGCCAGCCGCTGGCGGAGCTATTTGACCTCTGGCGAGAGCCAAGCCATTGATCTGTGCGGCGTATCGACGCGCCCGATTGGGGAATCGCGTTGGTTCTGGCAGATTCCTCAATGCTGCGGCGAATTGAGGAATCTCATACGTCGTTGGCGGAACGCCATTTTTCCCGTTTTCTAGGGGCAAATATCGACGCCCGCGCCGGGTCAAATAGCGATTTCGCCTCCACTTGCGCCATCAGCGGACCGGCGCTATATGTTATGTGTTGCGAACGCCTCGCATTTGCAATCTGGGAATTAACCTGTCCATGCTTGCGGTCGCTGTCATCGTGTTTCGCGAGGTCCTCGAGGCCGCG
>Ga0307372_10001771_pt1 | contig 36938 bp, 28 predicted proteins | sample OX1MG_FD_202533 | JGI IMG/M metagenome (GOLD analysis project Ga0307372, IMG submission 202533) | Soil microbial communities from Risofladan, Vaasa, Finland - OX-1 | ecosystem: Environmental > Terrestrial > Soil > Coastal area > Acid sulfate soil | place: Finland: Risofladan, Vaasa | collected...
CGCCAAGGGGGAAGTACGGCCGAGGGCACCAGCAACGGCACCGATAAGCCCAACTCTGGCGATCAACTGACAAACGATCAAGCCGCCACGCCGGTCACCAGACGAAGACCGGCTGAGTAGTTACCCCGAAAGTTGGTTATGTCGACTCCTGCCAGACCGCGTTCCCCTCGATCGGCGGGGCCCAGGTCGACGGCCCCTGGATCAACACCGCCGCCAAGACCTGGGATTCACTCACCAAGATCCGTATCGAGGGCGCCGTCAGCTGGCCTTCGGCCAGCTACTCGGTGACCGTGACCAACGGTAGCCGGGTCATCAAAACCAATGATCTCCCCACCGATCACACCACGGGCACCTTTCCCGTCGCCGGCAGCGACCCGGCATTCGCGTACGACCGTAACCCCAACTCGATCGCGGCCCAGCCAGTCACCTGGGCGCTGCCGGCGAATCCGGCGCCCGCCTCGGCGCCTTCGTGCACCTCGGGCGGACCCATCGGCGTGCTCGAAGACGGTGTGCTGCTTTACAACGCTCTCGACGGTGAAGGTCGCGACGCCGGGGCACACGAAGTCCTGGACAGCTGCGACGAGCACCCCCAGATGAATAACGAGCTGCACCACCACTCCATACCGTCTTGCATCCTGGCGAAGGCCACGGGTAGCTCGACGCTCGTCGGCTACGCCCTCGACGGCTACGGCATCTACGTCGAGCGCGACTCTTCCGGCCGGCTGCTCACCAACACCGATCTCGACGCCTGCCATGGTCGAAGCTCAACGGTGCTGTGGAACGGCGAGAAGCGAACGATCTACCACTACGTAGCCACGCTCGAATACCCCTACACGCTGGGATGCTTTCACGGCACCCCGATCGGCACCGGGGCGGTCAGTAGAGCCGGCTGCGATGACACCGGCGGCGCCAGCATGGGCTCCATGACAACTCCGGCTACCCGGTTGGGCCCGGCGCCTCTCCGTGGCTCACGTTGAGCTCGGTCACCGGGAGCCCCCCCGCGTCCCGGAGGGCCTTGTCGGTCACGGTCGGCCAGTCGCCGAGCGCGGTGTACGTCGTGGTCGCGGGCCGCAGTTCGAGAGCGTCGGCGTCTGCCGCCCGCAACTGCTCGACCAGCAGCTTCGTCGCAAGGATTGTCCCGTTGCGGGCCGACTCCTGCACCCGGGCGCACTCGTTCACCTCGTCGCCAAGGGCCGTCACTTCGAGTCGGCCGCTGGTGATTAGCTGCCCGAGGTACAGGGCGGGGGCGAAGTGCAGGCCGATGTTGAGCCGGACCGGGCGCTCGACCTCCATCGCGGCTGCGAACCGAGAGATCTCCCGAGCGGTCTCGATCGCGCTCCGGACGGCTCCGCTTGCGCTGCCGGCGTCAGTGACCCGGAAGAACGCCGTGACGCCGTCGCCCGCGTGTTTTCCCACGATCCCTAGGTGGCGGGAGACGGATCCATCTACGGCGGTCAGCAGGCGCCCCACGAGGGAGAAGTATCCGGGCGTGGACAGATGTCGGGAGAGCGCCGACGACCCCTCGAGGTCGGCGAAGAGCACCGCCGCCGGCTCCTGTCGCGGCGTGGCCAGCTGCGCGATCCGCTCGAACAGAGCCTCGTCGCCTCGGGTCAGCAAGTCGGTGACCCTCGCGCGAAGTGGGCTCGACAGCACGACCGCCGCCCCGATCCAACCCGCGATCGGATGGCCGAGCAATGTCGTCGAGTAGCGGGTGACGATCTGGCCGCCTCCCGGCTGGGGGAACTCGATGGTGCCGGTCCACATAGCCGGCGGGCAGGCAGGCTGGAGCCCGCGATCGGTCGCGACCTTGGCCAGCTCCTCGCGGATCGCGGCATCGGTCCCCTCGGCGTGGAAGAGGGCGTAGGGGACGAGCCGGTCCAGGATCGCCCCCGAGTTCGCGGCCGTGGTGTAGTTCCGCCACAGCGGGCCGGTGACTACGTGCAGGACGTGCCGGCCGAGGGCGAGGCGCTCTGGGTCCGAGGTGCCGAGGAAGTCCTGGAGCTCCGGTGACACCCAGCGCAGGGTCAGGTCCGCATCGAGCAGGAAGCAGGCCGCGCGGGTGGCCTCGAGCTCCACGATCACCTCGGACAGCAGGTCCTGCTCCCGTCCGGGCAGGAGCGGCGCCGCCGCCGGCTCGCTCACCCGGGTCGGCCGCCGCCGGTCCGGACCGGCAGCTGCACCAAGCCCCGCAGGTTGATCCGGCCGTTCCACTGCGGCTCGCCGTCCAGTTCGAGCCCCGGGAATCGGCGGAGCATGCCGCCGATCGTCAGCCGCGCCTCCAGCCGGGCGAGCGCCGCCCCGAGGCAGTGGTGCACGCCGGCGCCGAAGGACAGGTGCGCCCGCGCGTCCGGCCGGTCTACTCGGAACCGGTCCGCGTCCGAACCGAATGCGAGGGGGTCGCGGTTGGCCGAGGCGAGGGACCCGATGACGAACGATCCAGCCGGAATGCTCGTCCCCCCGATCGAGTGGTCGGACAGGGTGATTCGCCGGCTTAGCTGCACCGGGCTGTCGTAGCGCAGTAGTTCCTCCACCGCGTTCGCGTCCAGGTCCGGCCGGTGCCGCAGCAGCGCGGCCTGGGCCGGGTCGAGCAGCAGAGCCAGCGCGCCGTTGCCGATCAGGTTGACCGTCGTCTCGTGTCCGGCCACGTAGAGCAGCACGACCTGGGCCACCAGCTCCTCGTCGGAGAGGACCTCGCCGTCTGCTTCGGCCCCGATCAGGGCGGTCAGCAGATCATCCGCCGGATGCCGCCGCTTCCAGGCGATCGCCGCACCCACCAGCTCGCTCATCTCCCGGTCGGCCGTCTGAACAGCCCGCATCTCCTCGACATCGACAACCGGTTCCAGCGAACGCACCAGATGATGCGAGAGGTCGCGCAGCGCTGCCTCGTCGACGTCCGGCATGCCGAGCAGCATCGAGATGACGGCGAACGGGAGCGGGAACGCGACCAGGTCGATCAGGTTGCCGCCGCCCCCCTCGGCCAGCCGGTCCATGGCCTGGTCGACGAGGGTGCTGACCCGCGGGGTCAGCGTCTCGACGGTCCGTGGGGTGAACGCCGCGGAGACCAGGCGCCGCAGCCGGGTGTGGTCGGGGGGGTCCTGGTCGAGCATGGACAGCCCGCCGCCGCGTCGCCCGGGCTCGTCCGCTCCGTACACCTCGGCGTAGAGCTCACGCAGCGGGCCGCCCGCGACGTGCCTGTCCTCCACCGAGAGCCGGGCCCGCAGCAGCTCGTCCACCTCCGCATGCCGCCACAGCACCCAGAAGCCGAGCTCGTGCCGCTCGACCGGGCGCTGCTCGCGCAGGGTCGCGTAATGCGGGTACGGGTCGTCGGTGAAACCGGGCGCGAACGGGTCGAAGGCGATCGGTCCGGTGCTTGGGGGCGCACCCATCAGCCCACCTCCATGGCTTCCTTACCACTCACACGGTAGGGCCCCGGGCCGAGGCTGGGTCAGTGGGCTTCGACATGGACGCCGCTGGCCGCTGGGGTGCCGTCCTAACCCTCCTCATTTCGACGCGGCTCGGCGTGGGTGCATCACGTATGCGCGGGCAGCCAGAATTCGGTGGAGATCGCTGCGTGATTCAAGGTGGCCGGCCCCCGGGACCGCGCCTTGCTGCTCATCATCGGCAAGTTGCAATCACGAGGAGGGCGGCATCACCAGGACGGCAGTAGCTACCCGGAGTCGTACGATCACTCAGCGTGCCGAGTCCGAGGATTTGCGCTCTACCTGTGCCACGAGCGAAGAGGGGAGCAAGCGAGATGACGTAGGTGAAGCTCCTTGTTCGGTGTTGTGCAAGAGATGAAGGTGTATGGCCCTTCGGAGCCGCCCCCCGGTGGCTTCAAACCATCGCATGCTGCGCTGGCTGAAGACCTACTGGGCTCGCTGGCCGCCGCCGCGGTAGACGACGCATTGGCAGTTGCTGCTGTATGACATGTCCCAGAAGTCGGTGATGCCGTCGTGTTGCTGGGCGCCGAGGGTCAAGTCGCGGGTTTCAGCGCTGGTGAACTGACCCGTCGAGTTGACAGCGGACAGATACTCGGCGGGTGTTATGCGCCTGTGCACCCGATCGAGCGTGTGTTGCACAAAGAAGAACACGTCGCAGCTAGCGGCCAGTTGGAACGCCGTGCTACCGGCAGTCGGTGGGTTACCGTTGTTACGCATAAGTTGGAAGCACGAGGATCGTGCCGGGGTCGCTTCCGCGCCCTGGCTAGTGTAGGGGACATCGAGGAGCGGAATCCAGCCGATCCCTTCGGCGCCGTTCAGCGTCTGCGGCTGCACATCTCCGGAGCCGATTAGCGTTTGCCAAAGGTTACCGGACGTGCCTCCGTAGCGCGGGAAATAGCGCTGGGAGTAGGCGTCGTTGAGAAAGAACAGGTCGAGACTGCCGTTCGGGTCGAGCAGGATCACGTGGTCGACGCCATCTTGGTCTAGTTTGAGCACGGCCCCCTGAATTTGTGAGACAGTTGCGCCATCTTCCCCGGAGCTGGCCGGGGTAGTCACTTCGATGACGTCGGCAGCTGCGACGGGGCAGCCTTCGCTGCGCAACCCCGGGAGCACGGTCGAGCCCAGCACGTTGGCGAAGCTGCCGTAGTCGAAGGAAACCACGCCGCATTTGGCCTTGCCCGTTGCCGCGGCGGCGCCGGTGATCCGGTTCCAAGGAGTAAACCAATTCTCCGAGGCCAGGGTTGGGATCAGGGTCGCGTAGATCCGTTCGAAGCTAAAGAGCTGAGGATCGACTTCCAGTGGATACTGGGCATAATCGCGGCTCGAGCTGAAGGCCTGGCCGATGATGATCTCGGGTACACCGGCGCGGGCGAGGCACGGCCGGGCGAAAATGGTCACACTTAGATCGGTGTCGATGACCAGGAAAGCCGGATGGTCCTGCGTGAAGTCGGCGCACTCGGATTGGGCCTGGGTGGCATAAGGCGTGGCGGAGTCGTCCTGAGTAACGAAGTAGGAAACCTGTAGCTTCCGACCCGCAACTCCGCCATGTGCATTGATCTCGTTGACCAGGATGTCGGTTGTCTTGGTCGGGTCGGCCAGCTGGATGTGACTCGCTCCAGCGGCTGCGTTTCCCTGGGTCGCGTCACCGGCGTACTGGACACCAATGGTGATGGTGCTTGCCGTCACGCCTCGGGCGACGAAGGCTCCCGATCCCAGACCCGAGGTGCTGCCCGAGCTCCTACTGAACGGAGCCGAGTTACCCGGCTCGGACAGACCCGGGGCGACCGTTGTCGCGGCCCCGCCAGCGACGCCTCCTGTGCCGACCGGCCCACCCGTCTGGGTACCGACGGACAGTCCATTGCCGGCCGCGGGAGCCAGTGGCCCCCCACCGGACGCCGAGGCTCCGGCACCAGCGGGAGGCATCGCGACGGTCGTTCCGCAGGCGGCCGCGAACAGCGCGCAGAGGCACAGTGAGCTCGTGCGTCGCCATGCTGTCCGCCGCCACCATCTGCGACCGGCTAAGACGCCGAGACGGTGTCCCGCTTTCCGACGGAGCGTCCTGATGCCGACCGTTGGTCTTAGGTTTGCTCGTGACCGGCGTCGTGTCATGTCCCATAGTTGGGCCCGCGCAGATGGCGACTTGGTCGAGAGCGTTCGCCTCGTCGATCGCTCCACCGCCGACTCGCAGGGCGCGGGCAGCGGGCTTGACGTCTGCACCGTTATGCCCGATGTCGCGACTTGGTCCTTCACCCGGGTTTGCCCCTTCTTGCTGATTCTGACCGCTCCTCACTACGCGTCGCCCACGGCCGGTGGCTCTCGAAACTAGCAAGTCGGGCACGGGGGTCGTCTACGTACGTCTGTCGAGAGCCGGCCTCCGGTCGTTCCTACGATTGGACAACGGCGGCTGTCAATTGCGCCCCAGACAGTATGTCCTCGCCCTCACCGAGGCAGGGCTGCTCGGGTCGATGGCCGCGTCGCGGGGAGCTGACAACGCTGCGATGGAGTCCTTCTTCAGCCTGCTCCAGAAGCTCGTCCGGGACCGCAAGCGCCGGGCCACCCGCGAGGAACTGCACCTCGCGATCGTGATCTGGATCGAACGGACCTATCACCACCGCCGGAGACGAGAAGCACTCGCAGACTGATCCACGTCGAGTTCGAGATGATGCATCACGGCACCACTCAGACGGCGACCGCCGCCTGGTCCCAAGTGTCGACCGAACCTGGACAGACTCGCTTCCACTTTCACCACGTAGGGTCAGGGGTTGCTCGAGATACGCAAATAGTCGATGTCTGTGGTGAATGTTGATGCCTCGCTCGATGTGATGGGCTCAAGCATGAGCTGATAGATCGTTTGCCCGCCCCACGGGGGCACAATGTCCCCTACGTTTAGTCCCGGCTGGAGCACGAATATTGTCGTCTGCTGCTGGGTGAACGCCCCAGCACCGGTCGTCGCTACCCATGCTAGAGCGCCGTACTGGTCGGTGCTCGTTGGATTGGTGATGCTGACGTGTACGTACGGGTCGGCGGTTCCACTGAAACTCAAGCCTTGTGGGGAATCCAAGACACCGCCGGCGAAGTTCGCTGGCGTGGTCAAATGAAGTGCGCCGCCGGAGACTGTGACGGTGGAGTATGGACTCTTGCTCTGGTCAACACTCCAGCCTTCCGAAAGCGAGTACGGGCTGGACGTGCCCCAAGGTTGGCACGGACCGGGTTGCGAGCTCGTCTCGGGACAGTTGAATTCCCAAGAGATAGGTCGACCGGACGAGTAGGCCAAGCTGGGGTCCCAACTGATCTGAGAGCAGGCTGCGTTTCCGGTCAGCTGAGACTCGAAGCGAAGGACATCTCCCGCAGCTACCGGGACGTAATCCAGGTTCGCGGCGTCACCAGTGGCTGGGTTGGCTTCGACGTTCACCGCGCTCCAGTTGCTGGCTGGCCATAGGGTAGTCGTCGTCCCGGAGTGCGTCAGCGTGATCCGGATCTGGCTTCCACTGGGACCTACAGCACAGGCTCCTGGCAGGTAGTTCTGTGGAAGTACGGCGCGGCTTCGAACATCGATCACTCCTCCGGTGGGGGCGGTCCACGCGCGTGCTGTCTCACAGGCGCCGCATGAGGCCGGGGTCTGGGTGAACTCGTCTATCGCTGCTCCCGTTTGAGGGTCGGCCCAATTCCCGCCGCTCGCTTCGGGGAGGGGAGTCCAGCCCGAGGAACCATATTCTTCATATTGCCAACCGGCCGCCGGCTGCGCGACGCCGCTGTAGTCAACAGCTGAGTTGAAGACGCTCGCACCCTCCGCGCTACTTGCGTCGAGAATGCGGTTATCGTCAAAGGTGTATCCGTTGAAAGTGCCATTGTTGGACGTTGAGGTTGGCCCCGCGGGCTCGGCGAATAGATTGTCATCAATCTGACCGGTCGGGATCACGTTGTCGTCGTACATCCAGATGGCACCAGTGCCGCTGGGGGTTTGCGAAGGTGGCAAGCCGTCATCGAGGAAGGTGTTGCCCTCGAGTTGGTTGTTGGTGTTGTTTTCCGATGGGTTGGTGCCGTACATCGAATGTACTTCCACGGCAGGGCCGTAATTGTCAGCGAAGCCATTGTCGAGAAGGTTCACGTGATCATCCGCCACCTCGTAGTCGACCCCGGCCTCATCGTTGCTATTCACGTTCGGGGTCAGCACCACAGCGTTGTTAACCATATTGATGTTGGTGTCGTTTCCGAGAAAGACTCCAGATGTTCCGTTCGGGGCCGGGCAAGCGGCACCACGATAGATGACGGAATCCGCTACCGTGATGTTCGTGGCGTAGTCCAAATATAGGGACGCGAAGCACGGGTCGGGATCGGCGCCGCCGGAAATGGGCTGGCCATCGTCCTGGTTGGCGATCACTCCTGAGATCACACCGTCAGCTATGTCAGCCAGGTAGACGGTGTGCTGGTTATGAGTGCCGCTTACGCTGGCGATGCTGACATCCTGCATCTTGGGCGGGATATAGCTCGCGCAAATCTGTTTCCAACCACCGATCTCAATCGCGGCCGGAACGGCGATATCGTTCGGGTCGGGGCCGGTCGACGAGCCCCCGCTCCCACAGAATGCGTAGGAGCTCTCTTCGGCGCCCGAGATGTTGTGAATGTCGACGTTGACGACTGTGAATCCCTGGTTGGCTTGGCTATTGTCATACCAGCCGACAATTCCGCCACGCCCGCCGCTAAGTTCCAAATCGCCGAACTGCCAAAAGCTCCCATTTGTCAACCAGATGGATGCCCAGCGAACGGCCGTTCGATTGTAGTCGAGGGTGATGATCGGCCGTGGGTCAGCGGAAGGTCCGTACGCATCGACGGTGATCCAGGCGGTTGAGGTCCCGCTCCCGCTTAGCACAAGCATGTTGGCTGGATTGTTCGGCTGGGTGGAATGCCAGGTATCGCCACGGCGGAGCAAAATGTAGTCGCCGGGCTGCATCGTCCGGTCCGAGAAGTTCGTGAAGTCACACCAGGGGGTGGCAGGTGATGTTCCGGCGTTGGTGTCGCTGCATGTCCCTGTCGAGTCACTCGCGGTGAGATTGTCGACGTAGTAGATGGTTCCGGCCGCTGCCGCGTCGGGCACACTGAGCACCTGCATCGCCGGAAGCATAAGCAAGCACAGGAGGATTTTCCTCAAGATTTGACGCTTGTGCCGTGGCATTGGGGTTGCCTTCCCGGGCACGAGTGCTACAGGGGCGGAGGTCCTGCAGCCCTCGCGAGGCCCTAGCTAGCCAGCGCTCATCGCACTGGGAGGCTAGGCTAAGAGTCACGGCGAGGCCGTTCATGCGACAAACGTGGGAAGTTGTTTGCGGGAGAGTTTCACAACTGTCCGCCCTCGGCGCAGGGGAGCGCGCAAGCAAGCTTTGCCGGTAATGGGCGTGGGGCAGCGCGGTTGGCTGTGCCCAAGAACAGTTGAGCATCCCCCAATCAGAGGCGATGTCGAAGGCACATGCGGCCCCAGAACGCAGCTCCGTACTCTGCTGCGAGTCGTGGCTAGCGAGCGTGGTCGGGCGTCGCGGCGCCGTGCTTGGGCGCTAGTGGAATAGAGGCCGCTCGCCATCCCCTCCGGTGTGCTCTGACCCGCTAAGGCGACCGGTACGGTGGGCCCAAGGGTGGCACGCTTACTGACCTGGACTCTCACCAGCGGGCGGTCCGATCGCGTGGGCTGCCATGAAGATTGGATCGGCGATGGCAAACGGACGGCCGAGCGCCGCACCATTCCCGGTGAAGACACCATAGAATTGATCGCCCACCGCTTTGAGTTGTTGATAATCGCCGAGTTCCCGCTGGCGCGGATCGTCGTTGCCAAGTACGTCGCCCGGTCGCTGTGCCGGTGAGACGCCGGTCCAGGTCAGTAGCGTCTCGTCGTGAAACGTCCGTCCGCCGTCGATGCTTTGGGCTAGATGTGCGCTGAACTGTGGGTAGTCGGCCGAGGAGAAGCCGCCCAGTACGGTGTACAGCACACCTATCGTTCCGTTGGAGGCAACCGCTACGGAGGGCAGTCGCCCATCCTCGGCGGTCACCCGATACTGCTCACCGATGATTGGCAGTCCCAATGGGGAGAACGCCACCCGTCGAATGGCCAATGTGTTGACGCCAGAGATCGGATCACGGTCGCCGTAAACGTATAGCACGTCGCCGGTGCTCGGGTCGACCGCGACGCTGTGCACGCCGCCAAGAGTTGCGTTGACGGTAGCCCACTTCGTGGTGACCGTGGTGCCGTAGGTGAAGAACTCTTGGTTACTGAAGACTGTCCCGATGGGGATGCCATTGGGATCCCCATCGACCCCCCATGTTCGCCCTCCATCGGTAGACCGATTGAGCATGTAGGTCATCAGTGTGGAGCCGCCCGGCCCGGCGTCGGGCACTCCCTGCTGCGCCCAGATCGCGTAGGCGGTGCCACGGATCGGGTCGACCGCCACCCGCACGGCGGGGACCGTGGCTTCCCCGCCCAGGGGAACGGTGGCCACGGAGCGATCCGTGACCGTCGGTTCGAGTAGTGACCCGCGGATGGCAGCGACCCGCATATCTTCGAGTGGGAACGCTTGATCGATGTAGGAGACGTAGCTCGTCTGGACCCCCGTGACCGGGTCAGGGCCACTCGCGAGCCAGGGCTGGTCGGGGAATGAATAGGGGGTGCCGCCGGTGTTGGGGAGTTGGCCCACGCCGTGCAGTGGGACGCTACCAGCGACTGTCGGATCGGCCTCGCCGACACCGCCGGGCCACGTCCAGGCGGCTGCCCGAGTGGGATCCGCGGTGCTCCCGGTGTACACGGCTCCGGCGGTGATGTTGCCCATCGCGTCGTAACTAATCGAGTCCAGGAAAGTGCCGACCAGGCGACCCGTTGCGTCGAAGTCGACGGTTTGGTCGCAAGGGCAGAGGTGCGGACTACCGGCCGGGCGGGGGATGGTCCATTCCTTGGTCCAGCGTCGGCCACCGTCCGCGGAGTACCACAACGGTGCGAGATCTGACGACCCCCACCAGCCACCCGAGAACGAGGTGACCACGATCCGGGCCGGGTCCGTGGGGTCCACCGCGATGCTGGGTTCGCTGCCGCCGATGCGGTCGCCCGCGGCCATCGAGGGGTCGGTGTTGGACAGAACCACGTCGCGGACGACCACGTCGGGCGAGCCGGCGATGTCCGGTGTGTGCTGCTCGCTTGGCAGGAGCGGACGGATGGCTACGGGCGCGGGATTGAAGTCGCCACCGGCTTGTGCGAAGGACGGGCTCGAATTGGGATTGGCGTTCATTTGCGCGGCTGGAAGGGCGGCGAAAAGAACCACAAGCGTCGCGACGTGCCCGGCGCGTCGGTGACGAGCTGTCACGAGCCCTCCCAGAGTGACTGTTCTACCTTTTGTGAGCCGGTTAGAGCGCGATCGTCGCGTCAGCCGGTGTCGACGAGGCTGCCGCTGTAGCGGTAGCAGGTGCAAGAGGAGTCGAACGCAAAGTCGCGGAAGTAGCGTGCGGCCGCATGTCGGTCCGGCGCGAAGTATCCGGTCCAGGTTTCCGCGGTGACCCAGGTCCCGAGTGACTCCCCGCCGGCGAGCAGCCCCCGCACCGACACCTGCTTGGACGCCTCGGCGGCCTTCAGGATGAACATGAACAGGTCGCACACCCCGTAGGGGGCGTAGTCCGTGCTGTCCTGCCCGTAAGCCTTCATGATCTCGTGGCAGGCATGAGAGGCGGGGGTGAGTTCAGCGGGCAGGGACGCAGGGTCGACGTCTCCGTAGGGGGCGTAACCCTCTCCTTCGGAGCCGCGAAGTTCCTGGGCGGGCGCGTTCTGGGCGATCACGTCCGGGCCGATGATCGAATCCAGCGCGTACCTGGGGTAGTAGCCCTGGCTCTGGGCGTCCTCGTAGAAAAGAATATTGGCGTTGAGCACCTCGGTGACCCCGTGGGCGCGGAAGCGCAGCACCGCATTCTGGGTGTCCGCCGACTCGTTCTGCAACCCGTGGGGGTAGGTGACCTCGTCGGTTACCTTGACGCCATCGTGTGCTAGTTCGCTCTTGTACAGGTTGGCGTAGACGTTCCACACCGGATCGTCGAAGTGCATGATACCTACCCGGACCGGCGTGGCGGCGGACGGGGTGCCGGTGGTGGTGTTCCAGCCGGTGAAAAACCTACGGGCGACCAGCCGGTCCACCAACGCGGGGATGTACCGGTCCACCGTCATGGCAGTCGGATCCCACACGTAGGGCCGGTAGCGGTTGATTTCCGCCTGGTTGATCAACATGTCAGGTTCCACGAGGGGCGTGCCTCGTGCCGCCAGGCACGGCAGCGCACCAGCGGCGACGCCCGCGGTGTCGACGACCGCGAATGCGTGGTCGTCTTGCGTCCACGCCGTGCACGCCGCCTGCTCAGTCGATGCGGGATCTTGGGCGTACTCCGCGATGTTGAAGTCGTATTGCGCTAGCTGCACCGGGTGTCCGAGGATTCCCCCGTGGGCATTGATCCAGGAGACCATGGCCTCCGTCATCGGTTTGATGTTCGTCACCGACGCGTTCTGTGCGGCGGAGCCACCTACCCCGACGGAACTGGCGAATGCCGAATAGTCACCGGCGGTCGAGTAGCCCAAAACGATTGGGGCACCGGCAGACACAACCTTGGTTGAGGGGGCGGGCAGCTGCCCGCCCCCTCCCGAGGTTCCTGCGGAGGTGCCGCCCGCGACTGCCGCCGGGGTGCCGCCCCCGGCCGTGCCATTCACGCCACCCGACCCGGCCGAGGAGGCACCCGGCCGGCTGGCAGCGATGCCGCCCGAACCCCCATAAGAACCCGGGCCGGGACCAGGTCCGTTCGCCACGCCCTGCCCGCCGAGTTGCCCGGATCCAGCTCCGGACAATGCGACAGTGGTCCCACAGGCGGCGAGCACCGAACTCAGGGCGCAGCTGACGACGAGCCGCCACCCCCCCACCCTGCGGCCGTGGCCAATCCTCACGGAGAACCTGCCAAAATGGCTCTGCCGCGGTTATCTGCTTTCACCGCTCGCCTTCGCTTCTGTGGTTGATACCCGTCCTGGTGACCCTCGACCTGCTCCCGGTCTCAGCGCAGCGGCGGCCCGCCGATCAGGTGAGCGGCCAAGCCGGTGTTCTGATCGTCGGTGCCGTTTGGCGCTGTGGCGCAAGTCGCCGAGCAGGCCGCAACATAGGAGGCCCACGGTGAACCGTCCGGCGCGATCCGCACATCGAGGAAGTCGGCTTCTTGCTGGCAGGTGTCCGGCGCGCAAGCACCTCGGATCAGCGGGGCAGGACTGACCGTCGCCGCTAGGAACATCGGGTGCGCCCTGGTCGCGTTTACGCTCTCGAGCAGGTATCCCGACCAGAGGGTGTTGGCGAAGGCAGGGTTGCCGAGAGCGTAGTGCTCCACGTCGAGAAGAATGTTGTTGGCGCAGTTCATGGGCGACGACGGGGTGCACGCCTGCCCGGGATATAACGGATACGGGGGAGCGTTGGTGCTGCCCATGAAGGCCACAGCGATTCGCCCGTTGCGGCCGACGGCGAGCTCTGGGAGGTCGGTGGCGCGGACACCCGGCGGGGCGATCATGACCGGGGCAGACCAGGTCGTGCCGCCGTCCGTCGATGTCGCTAGATACGGTAGCAAATCGCGGGCGATCCATAGTGCGTAGAGCCGGCCGCTCGGGTCGACGCCAGCGGCAGTGTCGTTTACCGTTCCGCCGTCAAAAAATTGGTGAAGCATCAGCGTGCGGGAGACCACGGCGACATGCCAGGTCGCCCCCTCGTCATGGCTGATGGCGATCTCGGGCAGGCCGCACATACCGGCGCCGAGGTAGATCGCGCCATCGGGGCCGACGACTCCGTGTCCAAGCTGTTCCATGCACTGCTCAGGCATCCCCTGCCCCAGGTCGTGGGTTCCTAGAAGTGTTGACGGGTCGTAGACAAACGCCGGGGCACCGGTCGGCTGCCAGAGGAATCCACCGTCGAGAGACTTCTCACAAACGTCTGCCTCGTGGTAGCTGGCGGTGGCTCCCAGATCGTAGGCGCAGCGGTATACCACGTGCGCATAGCCGCTGGGCTGTGGGCCGCCCGCCGGTGCGGGACCCGCGAAGATGTTCTCGTGGTCGGCGGTGACGCATCCATCCAGTGTGGTTGTCGCCCAGCTTTGAGCGTTGTCATCGCTGATGCTCAACACGTCGCATAGAACACTCTCATTGGATTCGGCGAAGATCCGGCCGGTGCTTGGGTCGACGTACATATAAGGGTCTTCTTCGATGGGGTGCGTTGGTGCGCCAGCTGGTCCGGTGGCGAGGATGGTCCGCCAACTGGCACCGCTATCTTGGGATCGCGCGATTCCTGTTCTGGTGAATCCAGGGCCGCCGAACGCGGGGTAGAGAAACACGTCCCCCTGGGGCGTGATCCCGATCGTCGGTTCGGCTGACTCTGCGCCGGTCTCTGAGGAGCAGAGCCGGGGGCCATCCGACACCGCGGTGGCGCTCAGCGCGCCCGCCTGGTAGGCGACCACGTGGCCCTCGCTGACCGGGCAAGCGGTCTGCGGTGCGCTGATGCTGGCCACGGCGCTGGCTGGCAAGGCGACAGCCAGGATCACGGCGGCGCTAAGCGCCAACCGGTGGCTAGGTTGGGGGTGTTTGGGTTTGGTCACGGCAACCTTCCGACCATTGGGTCCTCGGCGACGTTCATCCCAGCCCTGCCGTGGGCCCCTCGAACGTGAAGCAGCTGCAGCTGCTCTGGTAGACCAAGGGCCGGTAGGCGGCGGCGCCCCAGTGTTTGTTGTTCGCGTAACTATCGGCGAACCCGGACGCGGGGACAAAGGAGCTGCCTAGCCCGGCGATCGCTGCCTGCACCCCGGCGAAGGTGAGCTGCTGGGTGGCGTTGAGCAGGGTTTGCAGAAAGTACAGGTCGGTGCACACGATCAGCTCACCCGCCTGGGTGGTGCGGTCACTCGGCCACAGTCCGTGGGCCTTCATGACCGAAATGCAGCGCTGGGCTGCGACGTTGCTATCGGGATCGTGCGCGGCATCGACGTCGTAGGTTGGCCAGTAGCTGACGCCCTGCGCGCCCGCAAGCTCGGATGCGGTGAGATTGGCGGCGAGGAACGTGCCGCCGTCCAGGCTGGAGATGCCGTAGTGCGGGTAGTACTGTTGCGATGCTGCGTAGGTCGCGAAAAACTCGGAGATCCCCGCCCCTGCATCGAGCATCAGCACCCGGTTGATGTTTTCGGTGCGAAAGCGCAGCTCGGCGCTTTGGTCGGCTGCAGGCGTGTTGTTGGCCTGGGTGGTTCCGTAGGGAATCGGGATCGCGTCCGTGGCACTGAGTCCAAGCGCGGCGAGCGCGGGCTTCACCCCGTTGTCGTAGGCCCGCTGGTAGGAAGGAGTGTCGAAATACAGGACACCTATCCGCGCACCACGGGGGAAGAAGCCGTGGGCGGCGAGGGCGTCGACCATCACCCGTCCGATCGTCGTCAGCTCCATCAGGCCAGGGGTGACCACGTTGGGGTAGGTCTGGTCGAAGCCTTGATCTCCCGGGTCAATACCCTGCTGGATCATCAGCGCGCGGTGCTGAAGCAGACATTGGGCGACCGGGGCGTACTCGATGTTGCTCACGTTCATCGCGGCCACGACGTGGTGGTCCTGGGTGAAACTCGCGCATTCCGCCGCCTGCAGTGACGAACGGGCTTCTTCTGAGCCGTGCGGGTAGTAGACCGCCGAGAGTTTCCGATGCAGTACGCCACCGTGGCTGTTGATGTCGGCGATGATGGCGTTGTACACGGCTTCGGCGGACTCGGTGGCTGCGGCATCCTTGACCCCGAACTGGGAGGTGTACGCAGCCTGATCGTTCGAATAGGGAATCCCTACGTACACCGTCGTCGCCGTGATCCCCGGGAGCCCGCTCCCGGATGTCGGCGCCGCCCCCCCCGCGAAAGTCGAGTTGGGTGCACCGCCCCCCGAGCTCAGCCCGCCGGGTGCAGACCCGCCTGAGGGGGTGTTGCTGGTCAAGCCCGCCGGACCGGCCCCCGGGAGTGCTCCGGCAGCTCCTGCTGATCGGGATACCGAGGTCGGAAGCCCACCAGCGTTGAATGTTGCTGATGTTCCGGCAGACTGATTCCCGCCCGCCGCTGCCAGCTGGGCGGGAGTCACCGTGGAGCCGCACGCGCTCGCGGCAACCAAGCCGGCGAGGGCCGCGAAGATCCGCCTCTTGGTGGACCGCGCACACCGGCCGGCCTGGTCGGCAGAAGCGCACCCAGACGCCCTCGGCCGGCGCATGCCACACACCCCGCCTCGAACCGAGCATCCGAATACCCACCAGCCGGCACGGGACCGGGCTGCGGAAGCAACGCGGTTCGAGTCGATCATTTCGAGCCTCATTCCCAGGCGGTCACCGCTCCTGGCATGCGACAGCGCCCAGCAGCGAGCCTAACTTCGCGAGGACGCGATCAGCGCCCTACAGCTGTCGGGAGTTTCCGGGCCGGTAACGCGACGTTTGACGACAAACGCGGGCGCGCTGCCGTGGTTTGGGTCTGACGCAAGGTCAAAGATCGGCAGGGGCTTCCGCACGCTAGCTGCGGCTGTCTTTCACAATCACCCCGCCTTTAACGATCAGCACCACACGCTCCGGGTCATCGAACAGCTCAGGCTCGGCGAGCGGGTCCCCCGACACAACGATCAGATCAGCCAGCTTGTCAGGGGCTATCACTCCGAGCTCTTTGCTACCTAGGATCCGCGCGTTGGTTGAGGTCGCCGACACGATGGCGGCCATCGGGCCCATCACGCGCGACTTGAGGGCGATCTCCAGCCCACGATGGTTCTGTCGTGGCCCCAGCAGGTCGGTGCCGGATCCGACCGCCACACCCGCGTCGTGGGCCAGCTTCACGCTGGCGAGCATCGCCTCCTCGACTCCCTGGAGTCTGGGAACAACCGCCTCGGGGACCCCCCAGGCAGCCCATTCCGAGGCCAGCAATCGGGTCACTGTCAGCGTGGGAACGAGGGCTGCGCCTTCACGGGCCATCCGGTTCGCGGTTTCCTCATCCAGGAAGGAACCGTGTTCGAAGCACGCCACACCGGCGTCGAGGCCCAAGTTGATGGCCTCCACGTTGTGTGCATGTGCGGTCACGTAGGTCCCGCGGGCGCGGGCCTCGTCCACGGCCGCCGCGAGTTCGGCCTTGCTGAACTGGGTATCCTCGAGCCGATCGGTATGTGAAATCACGCCACCCGAGATGCACATCTTGAGCTGAGTGGCGCCACGACGGAAGGCTTGGCGGGCAGCAATCCGCACACCGTCCGGCCCGTCACAGCTGATGGATAAATCGGCAAGGCCGGGTGTCCCGCGGACGCCCGGGTGATGCGGATAAAAGGGCGGACCGAGATCGCCGTGCCCGCCGGTCTGGCAGAGCAGCGGACCGGAGGGGTATAGGCGCGGTCCTGGCACGAGGCCGCTGTCTATGACCTGGCGGAGCGCTCCATCGGCTCCGCCCATTTCCCTGGCGGTGGTGTGGCCGGAGAGCAGGCACAGCTCGGCGTTCTGGAACAGCAGGGCTGCGGTCATCGCCGGCGAGAACACAGAAGCTTCGGCAGCCGAAAGAATACCTAGGTGGGTGTGCGCGTCGATCAGCCCTGGCAGCAAGGTCAATCCGTCGAGATCCAGGACTTTCGCGGAGGCCGGCGCGGTTGTCCGCCCCGACTGGACTGACTGAATCCTGGCTTCCTCGACGGTCACGCTCGCATCTTCGAGCGGATCACTGCCAAGACCATCGATGAGTGTTGCATGCCTGAGGAACAGGGTCATCTCGCTCCTATCCGAGCCCGAGCCGACCGTGGTCGAGCACGGTGTCCGAACCACAACGTGTTTCGAACCGATACGTTCGAGCGTCGTTGCACGTCGCCGAGTAGCTTGTGATCAATTCGCTGGCCAGGGGTACCGGTCGACGGAAGCGCGCGGACAATTGGGCAACTCGCGCCCCGCGCGGGCCGAGGGCAAGTGCGCGGGCGAGCGCGGAGCCGACCAACGCCAAGGTTGCGGTTCCGTGGAGGATGGCGCCGGGGAGGCCGACGGCCCGCGCTGCCGCGTCACTGGCGTGGATCGGATTGTCGTCACCGGATACCTCGGCGTAGCGGCGAGCTAGCCCCCGGGGGATGATTGTGCGAACGCTCGCCGCTGTGGGCGACCGCTGCTGAGTTGCGGGGGAGACCAATCCGGGTTCGGGGCTTCGGTGGCCGGGGACGAGAACGGTTTCTAGTTGCTCGCTGACGAGATGCCCGTTCCCGTCCAGCAGAGCCATTCGTAGCTCGATGATGGTTCCCTGAGGCCGTGCGGACCAGCCGAGGATGCGTCCACTCGGGAGTAGCGTCCCACTGGGCTCCCGATAGATGCGCAGGTCATGGGAGCCGTGCAGCGCGGAGGACGGAAGGCCGCCGGGAGCGAGCTGGCTGAGCAAGTCAGCGTGCAGCTGACGGGTGAGGACGTAGTGGAAAAGCGGGGAGATGCGCTGCTGTTGGGGCGCGGGCCAGTCGGTGACCGAGTTGAACGGCTCGGAAGCCTCCGGGGCACAATGGACGGCTGCGGCATCAACCCGGGTTCCGATGAGTCGCTTGTCCAGACGCGGGACTAGTCCACCGGCGGCCGGCGGCTTGCCAGCGACCGAGCTGGGGTCGCTGGCTTGGGTATGGCTAATCATCGACTGCTCCCGCCGGGACGAGGAGCCTGGTTTGTTGGCTGACTTGCTCGGGGGGGAGAGGCTGCCCGAAATGGGTGGCGCGGACGGTGCGGGTGCTGTACAGGGCGCACTGATCGCTGTAATGCGGGCTGTCGGGGCGGCTGCTCTGTCCATAAAGCACGACCGAGTAGGACTGGATTGGTTCGGTGAAGGCGACTAGCCGTAGGCTGCGCCCACCAGTTATCGCCCATCGCCGGCCGTTAGCATCGGGGGGGCCGAATCCCATTACGCGCAGGACCGCGGACACGTCTGCTGGCGTTACCTCCGGTCCGACGTCGGACACGGAGTGCAGGAACGCGGCTCCGTGGGCGGGCCATGAGTGCCCCCCCCTTCCGATGCGAAAGGCCTCGCCAAAGGTCAGGTCCGTGCGCCCCAGCTCGCTGAGCATCCGTTCATGTGCGCTGCGCAGTGCGGCGATCATTAGCTGGCGGTCGGCATCCCCGATATCTCCGCCGCCTTCGATCCGGCCCACGAGGTCGCGGACAGCGGTCGGGGATGCCACCCGCGGGATGCTGGTACGCCAGTACCAGTAACCGAGTGCGGCGCTCGACTCCGGCGAGCAGCGGCCGTCGAAGTCGATGACCAGCGCGGCCAGTTTGGCCTCCGCTGGCTCCAAGGGGACGCAGTCGACGGCGGCGGCCAGCGCGGAGCTCCAGTTACGGGCTGTCGGCCAACGGTCGTCCAGCGCGGCGTCGAGAATGTCTGCTACCCGCAGACGGGTTGGCCCACCGAGGAGTTCACGGGCCCGACGTCCACGGTCGTTGGACCGGCCGGGAGTGTCGTTGAACAGATATCGATGCTCAGTGGGTTCACGCAGCTCCGGTGGGACCGGTGGATCAACCATCGTGTCGGGTGCCACATTGTTGTTCTGCATGTAGCCGCAGGCGGGTTCGCGGAGGGAGAGCAGATCCTCGAGCGGATGCAGTCCATCCCAAGCGAACGTCGAGCTGTTGCCTGGCAATGGTCCCTCGTGGTCATCGTACCCGCGGGGTCGGCGGGGTACCCGGCCGTGCCGCACATAGATGGCCGCACCATGCCGATCCCCGGCCATGGTGTTCTGCGGGTAGAGGCCTAAGCCCCGCATGGCTTCGTGGAACTCGCGGGTATCACGAGCGTGCAGCCAGCCATGTAGCGTCTCCTCTAGTGCGGGAGCACCGCGCGCGTAAGGCGTACAGGCCACGAACAGCACGTCCCTATCCGCGCCGATCACTGGCGAAGGTACGTTGTTATGCTCGGTCCAAAGCAGCTGACGGCGCACCGGTGTGTCAAACCCAGCGACGGGAAGATCAATGTCCTTGTGGTGGACTGGCTGCCAAGAGTTGTCGTAGCGGTAGCGCAATCCGGACGCGTGGGCCTCGACGGTGACGGCGTAGCAGTCAGAGACTCGTGGCGCCCCCGTCGTTTGCCCCCACGCCACGTCCTGGCTGTGGCCGAGGATCGGGTAGGCGCAGCCGGCTGCGGACACGCCGATACCGTGACAGGTGGGGGTGGTGAGTTCGAATTCGAACATCGGGAACTCACCGATCGGCCCGTGTGGGTCGCTGAGCACGACCGTCGCGTTTTCTGCGGTACGCCCCGGCAGCACGACCCACTCGTTGGAGGCGGCGTTCGGCACGGTGACTGGCGCCATAAGTTCAGCTTCGACCTGCGGGTCGAGGACACCCGCCGCCTTTGCTGTGGTGACGGCATCCACGATCATGAACGGCCACAGGAACATACGCAGCACGGCAATGCCCAGAGCCGGCTCCGGCGTCGGCATCCAGCCTGGCATGTCTTCCGGGTGGTCTGCGACGAACGCGGTGATTCCCGCGCTGAAGGCCCGCAGGTTCGCCTGCACACCTGGGGTGAGCCTGGCGAATTGGGCGCGGGCTTCGGGCAGGTGGCGCCAGCGTCGGGTCGCAATGTCGGCCGGCACCCATTCGTGACCGAACACGGCGGCCGATTTTCCGCTCGCCATCAGGTAGAAGCGCAGAATCGTCGGCAGGTGGTCTTCGGCCTGGGCGTATCCGACGCCAAAGAAGCCGAGCGCCTCCGTGGCCGCTCTGATGTGCGGAACCCCGTACTCGTCCCGGACGATGTCCACCTCCCGTCCGCGTTCTGAGGGCGCCGTCATCCGAGGATGACGGGGAGGCGGGCCGGACCGCGAGCCGCGTGATAGGCCACCGTCGGCTCGCTCGGATCGAGGGTGAACCGCGGCTGGCGGGCGAGCAGTCGCTCCAGCCCGACCTGCATCTCTAGACGCGCAAGAGGGGCGCCGATGCAGCGGTGTGGACCGACTCCAAAAGCGACGTGTCGGTTCGGACTCCGCCCCAACCGTACAGCGCCAGGGTCAGCGAAGACGTTCCGGTCGTGGCTCGCGGCCGCCCACAGCAGCAGGACGCGCTCCCCGGCGCGCAGCCGCTGCCCGTGCAGGTCGACATCGCGGGTGAGCGTGCGCACATGCCCGGCCGCCGGGCCGTCCGAGCGCAGGAATTCTTCAACGGCCGCGGGAATCCTGGCTGGTTCGGTCGCGAGCTGTTGTTGCGCGACCGGGTAGCCGGCGAGATAGGCGACGGCACTACCGAGGGCGAGTAGCGTCGTCTCGATGCCAGCGGCGATGAGCGTGAACGCGAGACCATGGCGTTCCGTTGCGGTCAACGGCTCACCGTCGATGCTCGCCGTCGCGATGCTGGTGAGCAGATCCCGGCCCGGCGCATCCGCCCGCAGCTGCAGCTGCGCAGCGAGGTAGCTGTCGAAGGCGCCCAGCGCGTCGCGCACCCTTCGTGCGTCGGGTGGCAGTTGTACGAAGGCTCGCGCCCACTCGACGGTTCGCGGCCAGTCCGCCTCCGGCACGCCCAGATGCGCGGCGAACGTCGAGGCGGCGAACGGCAGCACGTACTCGGTGACCAGATCGCATCGGTCGCGCCCGGATAGCTGCTCGAGCCACGAGTCCGCGATCGCTTGCGCAACCGGTTCGAAAGGTGCCAGTGCGGCACGGGTGAAGTGAGGCATCAGCAGCATCCGATATTTGGTGTGACGCGGCGGATCGGCCTCGAAAGGCAGGAGCGGCGCAGGTGATGCATAGGCGGGTAGCACAACCCCGGGCGCAGAGGCGAACGTGGCGGTGTCGCAGGCCGCGCGCACGACGTCTGCGTAGCGGGTCAGTATCCAATAACCGCCATGCCGCTCGCTGCGTGCGACGGGCTGATCTAACTGTAGCCGCGTGTAGAGGTCCCACGGGTTGCGCAGGCAGTCGGGATCGGTGTAGTGAAAGTCAGCGGCGAAGGAGCCATCCGTGTTGCTATTCGGTGCGCTCATCCGGTGGCGCCGGCCGGCGTGCGGATGGCACGAGCTTGCACGAGCTCGCTGCGGTTGAGCTTCCCCATGGGCGTGCGGGGAAGGACGTCGACAATCTCGTAGCCTTTCGGCACTTTGTAGGCGGCCAGCGCCTGCCTACAGTGCCGATCGAGCTCGCCTGTGGACGGGGCCCGGCTCGAATCTCGTGGGACCACGAGCGCGTGCACCCGCCTTCCCCAGTCCGGGTCCGGCAAGCCAATCGCGGCTGCGTCGGCGACCGCGGGATGTTCGAGGAGTGCGGCCTCGACCTCGGCCGGGACAATGTTCGCTCCGCCAGAGATGATCAGATCTTGACTGCGGTCGGCGGAATAGTACCAGCCGTCCGTGTCTACCCAGCCGAGATCGCCCACACTGACATAGCCGTCCGCAGTCTGCGTCGCCGGAGAGTGCCCGACGTATTCGTAGGCCGGACCGTTGCTGCCATGCAGGCGCAGGTAGATTTCCCCGACCATCCCGGGTGGCACCTCGCGGCCAGTAGCGTCGAGAATGCGAACGTCGGTTTGTAGCGGTCGGCCGATGCTGCCGGGATGCGCTAGCCAGTCGTCCCCGCGGATGACGATGTAACCAACCGACTCGCTAGAGCCGAACGCCTCCCAAAGTCGTTTCGGGCCGAGCACGTCGATCCAAACACGTTTGACCGCCGGGGGACATGGAGCGGCGGTGTGCAGGATAGCCTGTAGCGAGTCAAGATCCGCGTCCGCGAAGTCCGGAAGCTCTGCGATCCGCTTCATCATCGTCGGCACCAGGGTGGCGAATTGCACCCGATGTTCGGAGATCGCGGCGAGCGCCCCGGCCGGACTGAACCGTTCCAGCAGAACGACTGTCTGCCCCTCGAACAGGCCGACCTGGGTCATCGCGAAAGGGTTGCCGTGATAGAGCGGCCCACAGATCAAATGCACGAGGGGGCGGCTGATGCCAAGTGCCTGACCTAGCACTCCGAACCCTTGATTCGGGGCCATGCGCCCCGGGATCGGGAGTCGGACCAGCTTAGGTCTGCCCGTCGACCCTCCCGTACCGATGATTAGCGGGAACGGGGGTGGTGAAGCGTCGGCAAGGTCGGGGGCAGACGAGTCGTTGGACGGGTCCAGTTCCAGCGGAGCTAGTGTTGGGCATTCGGGACTCGGCCAGGACGCCACTGCCAGCCGTGGTCGGGCGAGTTCCAACATCCGCTGCCGTTCCCGGGCCGGTAGATTTGGAGGCAGTGGCAGAACTCCGGCGCCGAGCCTCCAGGCGGCCAGGGTGGTGACCACGTGCTCGGGAGCGTTGGGCAGGCCGACGACGACTGTGTCTCCGGCTCGGACCCCGCGGGCCGCCAGCGCCCCAGCGACCCGAGTGCTCCGGTGATTAAGTTGGGAGAAGGTCACGTACCGCTGATCACCGGTGACTGGGACCCAAATGAGCGCTGGATCGTCACCGCGAAGCGTGGCCCAGTAGGCCAAGCGACTCGCGAACGTCCACTCGACGGGTGCCATGCGTCCTCCCCTCTCCGCGCCGACGTTAGCGTGAACGGCTAGCTCGCCGATGTGGACAATTGACGCAACGGTGCCGCTTCAGGTTTGACGCAAGTCGCATCTTGGCTCGGACCGATGCGGTCGGCGCCTGCCCGGTCGCCGGCTCCGAGCATTGCGGGAATGCAGGGCGGGCCGGGTGGGTCCGGAAGCTTACGCCGACGGCACTCTCCGCTGGGCGCGATCATCCCGGCGGAGAGGTATCCGCCAACGGCCGAAACACGGGCAGGGGCGGTTCTCCGGGGCGCTCCCGGAAGGCCACGATGACCCGGTCGCCAATACGCCCCGCGGGCTCAACGTGACCGAGCAGCCGCGGGCCCTCGTCGAGTTCAATCAGAACGACGTCGTAGGGGGGCTCCAGGTCAGGAAGCACGCGAACGTGTACGGTCGTTTTGGAATAGATGACCCCGGTGCCGGGGCTGGTGACCCATTCTAGGTGCAGTGAGTTGCACGTCAGGCAGAATGGTCGCGGATAATGTTGGTGCGCTCCGCAGTGGAGGCAGCGTTGGAGCGCTAACTCATGTCGACGCGCCGCATCCCAGAACGGAGCAGAGAGAGGGTCGCCGTACGGGGTTTCTAGGGCATGATCACTCACGTGCTAGTACCACCGTCGCTGCGGTTGAGAGCATCCCGCCGACGCCGTGTGCCACCCCGACCTGCGCCTCGGGGACCTGTCGGTCACCGGCCTCTCCGCGCAGCTGACGCACCGCTTCGATCAGTAGCAGCACCCCGAGCGCACCCGGGTGGTTGTAGGACAGTCCACCGCCGGAAGTCATCGCCGGAAGACCTCCGCCGGGCGCGAGCCGGCCCTTTTCTACGAAGGCCCCGCCTTCCCCCTTAGCGCAGAAGCCAAGATCCTCGAGGGCGAGCAATACGGTGAAGGTGAACGAGTCGTAGGGTTCTAGGACGTCGACATCGCTGGGCAGGATGCCCGCCATGCCGAATGCCTCGCGTCCGGAGACCGCGCCCGCCGAAACCGTGAGGTCGGGCATCTGAGCGAGGTGCCAATGGGTGTGGCTTTCCCCGGCCCCGATGACCCGGACGGGGGGCTTGGCGGCGTCCCGAGCGCGCGCCTCGTTCGTCACGACGAGGACGCCACCACCATCGGTGACCAGGCAGCAGTCGAGCTTGTGCAGCGGGTCACAGATCAGCCTGGAGCCGAGGACGTCGGCGACCGTGAGTGGATCGCGGCTCCAAGCCCGCGGGTTGCGCGCGGCCCAGGCGCGAGCGGCGACTGCGATCTCCGCCAGCTGCTCGGCAGTGGTCCCGTACTGATGCATGTGCCGCGCCGCGATCATCGCGTAGTGACCGATCGGCATCGGCAGACCGTAGGGAGTCTGGAATTGGGCGGTCAAAGAGTAGGTATCGGCGCTCCCCTCTCCCACTGCTCGCAGACGACGGGTCCGCTGCCGCGAGGCGAAGCCGATGAGTGCTACCTCGCAACGTTGAGCCGCTACGGCGAGCAAAGCATGGTGCACGAATGCCTCGAAGGCTGCCCCGCCGAGGTCACTGGAATCCGCATATCGGGGTTGGATGTTGAGGTACTCGCCCACTTGGACGCTGCCTTCCTCGCCCATGTAGTTGACGAGTATGCCGTCCACATCGTGGGTGGTGAGTCCAGCCTCAGCGAGGGCCTCCCGCGCGGCCAGCGCGAACATCGAAAGCTCGGTCTGGTCGAGGACCTCCCCCAGCGCGGTCTCCGCGACACCAGTGATGTAAACGGGCGTACGCCCCAAGTCGAGCATTAGTTGCCTTCCTGGCTTCTTGAGCACCGTAGCGGGGGGTCGCGCGGCAGGGTTGCTTCAATTGGCGGAACTTCTGCGCTCGCTGAGCGCAACCCGCGGATGCGACGCGGGTCCGGATCGCTGGCAGACCATGCTCGCATCGAGTTCCGCGACAGTCCGGGCCCCGAGCAGCTGCATAGTTCGCATCGCATCAAGCCGCAACAACTCGGTCGCGCGCACCACGCCGGCTTCTCCACCGGCCATAAGCCCGTAGAGATAGGCCCGGCCGATTAGGCAGGCGCGGGCGCCCAGCGCAACCGCGGCAACGACGTCTGCACCATTTCGAACTCCGCCGTCGATCAGTATCTCGACGTGGTCGCCGACCTTGTCCACGACCGAGGGCAGGAACTCCAACGGCACGCGGGTCCGGTCCAGTTGCCGACCGCCATGGTTGGACAGCACGACCGCATCGGCCCCATGGCGGACCGCCTCGGTCACGTCGGCCAGGGTCAGCAGTCCTTTCACGACTAGCCTGCCCGGCCATGTGGCGCGCAGCCAGTCGAGATCGTCGAACGTGACCGTTGCGTCGAACATGGTGGCGACGAGATCGCTGAGGGTATTGGGTGCAGCCCGGTCGAATGTGGCAAAGTTCAGCGGCTCCGTCGTCAGCGCGTCGAAACACCATCGGGGGTGCCTTGCCATCCCTGCCAGGTTTCGCAAACTCAGGGCGGGCGGGATCGTCAGCCCGTTGCGGGTGTCCCGCAGTCGCGAGCCCTGCACTGGAACGTCGACCGTGACGATGAGGGCGCTGTATCCGGCCTGGTGGGCGCGGACGACTAGATCTTGGCTGCGAGCGCGATCATGCCACACGTAGAGTTGGAACCACCGGGTACCGTTCGGCGCTGCGGCGGCGAGGTCTTCGATCGAAGTCGTGCCCATCGTCGACAACGCGTATGGCAGGCCTTCGCGGGCCGCGGCCCGAGCCACCGCCCGCTCACCTGCGGCGTGCATCATTCGGGTGAAACCGGTAGGCCCGAAAGCCAGCGGCATTGTTGCGCGTCGGCCGAGGATGGTAGTCGACAGGTCGACCGCGGCGACGTTACGTAGGACGCGAGGTCGGAATTCCACCGCGGCGAACGCTTCGCGGGCCCGAGCCAGACTCGTCTCATCGCCGGCCCCGCCGTCGACGTAGTCGAAGACCGCCCGGGGGGCGCGCCGGTACGCTAGGACACGCAGATCATCAATGCTTGCCGCAGCGGCCAAGCCGGCTGCCCGGCCGCCTGGCCTAGGGGTGCGGAAACTGACGAGGGGGCGGACATCGCGCCAGCGGGGGAGGCGACGATCGAGCCCTGCCAGCCTCACGGCCAGTCCGGGTGCCCGGAATTTGGATTCGGCACGAGCTCCTCGCGTTAGAGACGGTCGAATGAAAGCTCACTGTGTTCGGAATACGCGCTCGAAGCCATCTGCATTTGTTCAATAACGCCACATCGCCCTACGTCGATTGTGGGAGGCGAAGCGCGGCCCTGCCGCGGACCGACGACCGCGGGTTGAGCGCAGCCCGGCCGGATCTTGGCGCGGGGCGGCAGTTTGGTTGGCCCTGGCGCACCACCTGCACCGACGAGGCCCGGTAGCTCGCGACGCCTTCTTCCGAAGCGGTTGCGCGCCCCTGGGCACGGCAGTGTCGGCCGAGTCTCCTAGCCGGCCGAGCGGCTAGTCGAGGACCATCCGGTCGCTGCGCTGCCGGGCGCGCCGCCCGCCTCGGCGCGCTCCGTTGCGATAGCACTTCTGCGGATCTTGCCCGATTCTTCTCGTGGGAAATCCGCAACGAACTCATAGCTCCTCGGCCGTTTATGGCTTGACAGCAGCGCGCGGCAATGCGCATCCAGCTCCGAAGCGGGAATCGGACGCCCACGCTCCGTGGCGAGCAGGGCGTGCACGCGTCGGCCCCACTCCTCGTCGGGTAGGCCGATCACTACCGCGTCAACAACGTCCGGGTGCTGGCTCAGGACGGCTTCGACCTCGGCCGGGTAGACGTTGACCCCACCAGTGATGATCATGTCGAGCCGCCGGTCCGCCGGGTATAGGTAGCCGTTCTGGTCGAGGGACCCGAGGTCACCGACGCTCGTCCAGTCGTCGACCGTCTTCGAAGGTTCCGCACCCAGGTACCGGTACGTGGGCCCGGACCGGTCGGCCAGGCGCATGAAAATCTCACCTACCTCGCCAGCCGGGAGGTCGCGACCGGCTTCACTGAGAATCCGCACTTCCGAATCGACCGCCCGGCCAACGCTGCCCGGGTGCTCTAGCCACTCGTCGCCGCGGATGACGGTTTGCCCGACCGCTTCGGTCGCGCCGAAGGCCTCATAAACGCGGTCCGGTCCGAGCAGCTCGATCCACCGGCGCTTCAGCCAGGGCGGGCACGGTGCCGCGGTGTGGAATAGCGCTTCGAGGCTGGACAGATCACGCAGCTCGATGTCCGGCAGCCTCGCGATGCGCATCATCATCGTCGGCGCAAGATAAAGAAACTGGATCTTGAACTCCTCGATCGCTGACACGACGTGGTTGGCGTCGAAGCGATCGGTCAGCACCACGTGATGTCCGGCCATCAGCCCGTAAACCGACACGCTGAACGGTGAATTGTGATGTAGCGCGCCGCAGACGAGTTGCCGCATATCCGGGCGGAAGCCAACGCGGGGCAGCAGGCCGCGTCCGGACGTTTCACCCGACCAGATGAGTGGGTTCGGGTCAACGATGATCTTCTGTCGTCCGGTCGAGCCACCGGAACCTATCGCTTTCCCGGGGTGGGGTACCACATCTGGGAGCGCGCTCGCTCCCTTGGCTCTTCCCAGCCATTGCCGGCTGAGCAGGCGACCCGTCGGCACGTTGGCCCAGTCTGCAACGACCACGGCGGGAGCGGCCAGTCCGAGCAGCTCGTTACGCTCCCGATCCGGCAGGCGGGGATTCAACGGCAGCGCGCAAGCGCCGAGTTTCCACGTCGCGAAAACGGAGATTAGGTGCTCGGGGCAGTTCGGCAGGCCTACCACCACCATGCTGTCCATATCCACCTCATTCTCGGCAAACAGCTGAGCTGCCCGACGGGCGGCGTCGTCGAGCTGCCGCCATGAGAACACCGCTCCCGACGAGCCATCACGCGGCCGAAAGGTCAGTGCAGGCTCGTCCGAGCGTTCGGCGGCCAGCTGCCTCAGCCGGGCGCCGAAGGAGAGCGCCTCAGAACTCATGGTGCCCATGCCTCCACCGGTGTGGGTGCTGCCAGGCGTGGGGTCAGGTGCTTGTCGAAGTCGTCGAGGCTCCAGCGACCCTCAACCCGTAAGCGGTCCAGCACCGGCGGCAAGGTCGAGACGATGAGCTCCGAGCCGGTGAGGTGCAGTACCTGGGAGGTGGCTGGGCAGTCCGCGGCAGCCAACCAGACGATCAGCGGAGAAACGTTCGCCGGGTCGAACGGGTCGAACTGTCCTCCGACCGCAGCCAGCTCTTCGGCGGCTCCCGGTACGGCCAATGCGATTCGGGTGCGTGCGCCCGGAGACACGGCGTTGGCTCGCACGCCGTAACGGGCCATCTCGATAGCCACGACCCGGGCGAGAGCGACCACGGCTAGTTTGGCGGCGGAGTAGTTCGCCTGCCCGAAGTTCCCGGCGAATCCGGCGATCGAGGATGTCATGATCACGGAGCGGTCGGCCGCGACGCCGGCCTTGGCACGTTCCTTCCAGTACGTACAAGCATGCCGGCTCGGTGCGGCATGTCCCTTGAGATGCACGCGGACCACCGCATCCCACTCGCTTTCCTCCATATTTGGGAAGTGCCGGTCGCGGATGATCCCGGCGTTATTGACTAGGACGTGCAGATCGCCGAAGGTGTCAACGGCGAACTCGATCAGTGCGCGTGCCTGTGTCCAGTCGGACACGTCGTGACCACTGGCGACGGCTTCACCGCCGAAGTCGTGAATGCGTTCGACCACCTCCCAGGCCGGCGTCGGGTCGGCCCCTTCACCGTGCACGTTTGCTCCCAGGTCGTTGACGACCACGCGGGCGCCCTGCGCGGCGAGTGCTAGAGCATGAGCTCGGCCCAGCCCGCGGCCGGCGCCCGTCACTATCGCGACTCGTCCATCTAGTCGCCCCATCACATGTCCCTCTCTCACGGACGTTGCTGCCCCGGCACGTCGAACTACCCCGGAAAGCCGGGGTAAAGCCGATCAGACGACAGTCCGTGCGTCTGCGCAAGGTACCCCTGTCGTCCATCCGTTCGACCAGGCCCGACAGTTGTCGCAGGCGTGGCGTCCGGCAACCAGCCGAATAGCGCAGCAACGGCAGATAGCTGGCCCCTAGCGTTCGTTGCCCGTTCTGACTCAAATGCAGATCGGGGCTCCCCTGCTGGGAGCCGGTTCGACGATTGGCTACCTTGGCAGTGCCTCCGATCCCCCTACGGTTCCCTCGTGTCTCCCGAAAGGACCGCCGATGAGGCAATGCTGAGTGGCGGGCTCCGGCCGGCTAATCGGGAGGATAATCCCGCAGTCGCGCACCTATTGAGCGAGGCGTTCCTGTTCGCTACGGATCCGCTCGCCTCGGCGGACGAGCTCGTGCGGCCCGGGCGTTACGTTTACGAGGATGCCGGCGAGGTGGTGGCCACCGCCTATGCGATGAAGGTCGGGCAGTATTTCGGCGGCCAGCCGGTCCCCGCCGCTGCTGTGCGCGCGGTAGCCGTGGCCGGTCATCTTCGCGGCGGCGGGCTTGGGCAGCGTTTCATGTCCGCGCTCCTCGCGCATCTCAGCGCCGAGGGCACTGCCGTGTCGGTGCTCTACCCCTCCGTGCCGCGCCCATACCGAGCGCTCGGCTATGCCTTGGCTGGTGAGCTGCGCCGGTCGGTAGCCCGGATCGAGCAGTTCCCGAAAGGTGTAGGGGAGGTGGTCCCGATCGAGCCGGGGACGCCCGACGCCATCGCATGTTACGAGCGGTACGCCGCCACGCTCAACGGGCCGCTCGCACGTCCGAAGTGGTGGTGGCGCACCGCAGCCCTGTGCCCACCTGGCACGACAACCTACTCCTTCGGTGTACGCAAGGGGGACGCCCTCACTGGCTACGTGCAGCTGCGCAAGGATCAGGCTAGACCTGGCGAGCCGTACATTTTCGACGTCGCTGTCCTCGACCACGCCGCCCTCACAGTTGAGGCGGAAAGGCTGCTCGCCGCAGCAATCACTGCCTACCGACCGCTCGGGGAACGGGTGTCCTGGATCGGGCCGAGCGACGACCCTTGGTCATCCTGGATTGACGGGCCACCCCCAACCGTGACGACCCGCCAATGGATGCTGCGGATCATCGACGTCCAGCGTGCGCTCACCACCCGCGGGTATTCGACCGACGGCTTCGTGAGCTTCGCCCTCGATGACCCACACTTACCAGCGAATTGCGGTGCTTGGGAGCTCACTGTTAGCGATGGGGTCGGCTTTGTGGAACGCGTCAGGGGTGCGCCCCTCCGGTTGACGGTCTCGGCGCTCGCTGCGCTCTACACCGGATGGGCCGATGCGTGTTCGCTCGTTCGCGCGGGAGTCGTGGCCCAGGGCGAGGCGGCGGCGGTGTCCAGACTGGCTCGGCTTCTTGCCGGATCACCCCCGGTTCTGCTCGACGCCTTTTGAGGGCCCAGCGTTCTTGTTTCCGGTGGTGAGCACGGGAGGGAGTGGAGATCGTGGAAGTTGCCGGCAGTGTCGCCCTGGTCGCCGGCGGCGGGGGTCTGCTCGGCTCGGTCACCGCAGCCCGACTGCTCGCACACGGTGCCGAGGTTATGATCTGCGACCTCACTGAGGGCCGGTCACGGGCGCTGCTGACCGAACATGGCGGACGAGCCCGGTTCATGCGGTTCGATGTCACCGACGACGCCGCCGTCGCTGCCGCGTGCGCCGAGGCAAACCGCGACGGGCGGTTTCGAATCCTGATCGCTACGGTTGGTACCGGCTTCGCAAAACGTACGCTCGCAGCCGACGGGACGCTGCACGACGTGGCCTCCTTCCAGCAGATGTTGGACCAGCACGTGCTCGGCAGCTTCGTCCTGATCCGCCGCGCCGCGGAGGCTATGGCCGGCAATCAGATCCTTCACGGCGAGCGCGGCGTCATCGTCCTCACCTCGTCCCTCGCCGGGTTGGAGGGGAGTGCCGGGCAAATCGCCTACGGATCGGCAAAGGCAGCAGTGGCCGGCATGGTTCTGCCCGCTGCGCGCGACCTGGCCCCGCTCGGTATCCGAGTGATGGCGATCGCCCCGGGTGCCATGGCCGAACCTGACGCGGGGGACCCCTCCGATGAGCGCGTCGCGGCCCTCATTAACAATGTCGTGCACCCACGTCGGCTCGGAACACCCGACGAATACGCGCTCCTCGCAACGCAAATCGTCGAACATCCCTATCTAAACGGGAGCGTGATCCGCCTCGATGGCGGTGCCCGGCTTGGGCTCAAGTACTGACTCGAGCTCGGATGGGTCAAACCGCCCACGGAGGGACATTCGGTTCTTGGATTCAGCGGCTATCGGGCAACATCGGGAGCCTGCCAAGCCCAGGCGCCTGGATCGGGCGAACCCCGGCGCTTCAGAACAAGGTCGTGGGCGCAGTTGCAGGACGTTCGCCGTCGTGGTAGTCGCTGAAGGGCTAGAACACGACCGATCACCAGACAAGGCTGGGGTCGCGCCGAACGGTGGTGATCACTCGTTCACCCGTTCGCCCTCTGCCTGCGCTGCGACGAACGAATCTCTCGACTCGTCGTGCTGACTGTGAGTGCGCGCCAGGTGATGTGGGGCTGGTTGGCGCCGGGGGCCAACATCGCCGGGCGCGTCTGGGCGATCGTTGATTGCCCACCGCACGCGAAACCTCTTAGGCGATGACGGGACGGGCCCCACATGGCTGGTCCGTCCACCCGCCTTCGGCCATGCCTGACGGGCCCTATCCGGCTGACTCTGTCTCTCCCTTAGCCGGGTCAAACGGGCCGGGCGGAATGAAGAAATAGGACACCCGACGCAAGATCTCCCCGACGTCGGTGACGGTCCAAAACTCGGCAAATCCGAGGTCCACGTTTTCCGCCTGCGGCGTCCGCCCGACCACCCTTCCCCGCACGGCCACTTGATCGTCGGCGACGATGGCGGTCAGCAGTCGGTGTTCTGTTGTCCATGAGTCCGCGCCGCGAAGGAACCGGAGTAGCGCGCTACGTCCGCGGATCGGCGCCGTGCCGGGTCGTTCATAGCACGCTTCCTCGGCGAACAAGGCAACTGCTGATTCAACCCGGCCCGAATCGACGAGGCGATAGTAGCTCCGGATGATCTCCACCTTATCGGCGACTTGCGCCGAGGAGCCGAACATTCCCGACCGCACAGTCAGTCCCTGTGGCCAGAGGCTAAGAAGATCAACTCTGTTACCCCCCTACCCGGGGATCCGGACTGGGCGGAGCGTAGTGCTGGGCGCATCCGACCACGTCGGTCTGCGACCCACCAGGTGGGCACGTCGCCCTGGCAGCCTCGGGACAAGGTTCGCGGTGCCGTATCACATCGTCTCCTGCCGAATCCTGGGGAGAGGTACGACAGCGCCGAGCTGCTCAACCAGCCGTTCGGCCACGGTCACGGCGTCTGCGAGCACCACCACGTCGGCGAGTCGGCAAAGTGGTGCCTCCGGGTCCGTATTGACAGCGATGATCATGCGCGCCCCGCCCAGCCCAGCCAGATGCTGCATCGCCCCAGAGACGCCGAAACCCAGGTACATCTCGGGCGCAACCCAGGCGCCGGTCTGGCCGATTTGATGGGCAAACGATAGCCAGCCGGCGTCGACCACTGCCCGCGTTGCGCCTAGCGCGGCACCGAGTCGGTCTGCGAGATCGCGGAACAGTGGGACATGTTCTGGGCCGCCGATACCGCGGCCCACGGCTAGCACGATGCGAGCTGCGGTCAGCGAACGGCCACCAGCGACCTGTGCCGCTACGGTTGCTATCGACGGTCCCGGACGGGCAGATTCGGGAAGCGTCACCTCTTGGACGGTTGGTAGTGTGGGCGCGTCGGTGCGGAGTCGCTTAGTCGAAGGCCGGCCCAGAATTATCGCCATTCCCGATGCGGGCAGGATGTACGTCTCACGGCGGTGGCCCCCGTCGCCGGGGCGATCGCACTCATAGCCGAGTTCGGTGCGGCGCACCTCGGTGACCGACCAGACCGGCGCGGCATCACGACGAACCGCGAGCGCTCCAGCAAGGTCGCGAGACGCTTGTGCGGACCCGAGCACGATGACTCGGCTACTCCCGACGAGCTGCTCGATCAAACCCGCGAGGGCGTTCGGATCGGTCGCGAGCTGATCACCGGCGACAGCGAAAACTTCGGCAACGGTTCGGTCCGGCGGCTCCACGATGTCCCTCGCGGTGGCACCGAGGGCGACCAATGTGGCCGGGCCGATCCCGGCGCCGAGCAGCGTAAGCAGGTTCCTCGCCTCCGGGTAGCCGAACCCGATAACTGTCACCTCAGACATCACGTGCTTAGCCATCAGCTGTTCCGGTGTTCCCGACTAGGGCGAGGAGCGCATCGACGCCGTCCTCAAGGCCGAGCACCCGGGTGGTGGACCGCCTGGTCGGGACCGGGAGCGTTCGGATCAGGCGGGCAGCGGGCGGGCATGCATCTGAGGCGCCGATCATGTCTGGCCGCCATTCGGTGACCTTTCTGTTGCGATTGCGCAAGAGATCGCCCATCTTGGGGAAGCGTGGCACGATCCAACCGCCGGTAAAGGAGAGAACCGCCGGAAGCACGGCCGACAGTTGTTGTGTGGCCACGCCGACATCCCGCAGTCCTACGATCCGGGTGTCACGCAGTTCAGCTTCCCGGAGCCGCGCCATGATCGACCAGCCGAGGTGCGCTGCGATTGCAGCCGGTGCCAAGCCTGAGGCGCGGTCCATGCTTTCGTAGCCACAGGCCACGAGAGATGCACCAAGGTGCTGAGCAGCCGCGGCCAGTAGTCGCGACGTCAGCCGCACGTCGCCGTCGCTGGGACGGCGGATCACGAACGCCTCGTCAGCGCCGACGGCCAAAGCTTGCCGCAGTGACGGTGCGCACGACCCCGGCGCCGCCGCGACGGCGACGACTCGAGCCGCTCGAGCGGTCTCGCGTTGGCGAACCGCCCACTCCAGGGCGACTCCCGCGGCGTCGTCGAGGAACCACGCGGCCCCATGATCGGCGCGGATGGGCTTCACCGCCACCAGAATCGTGCTCACGCTGAGCAAAGTTAGGGGATTGCGCGGTCTGTGCGACATCGACAACTGTTTAGCTTGGCCACCCATTCGCTTATGAAATGCCTACGATGTCCTGGTGCCGTCTGAACTCCAACGTCTAGTGGACGCCCTGGGCGAGTCGCTTGGCCGGTCGGCGGCGATCGATGACCGGCGACTGCGACTCCAGGCCTACAGCCCACACTACGGCCCCGTTGACGAGACCCGGCTCGCCTCGGTCCTGCACCGCCAGGCCGACGAGCGCAGCACCGCCTGGGTCTTGTCCCAAGGCATCGCGACGGCAGCGTCGCCTGTGCGACTCCCCGGCAACGATGACCTGAGTATGTTGCCGCGCGTCTGCGCGCCCATCCGCCATCAGGATCTGCTGCTCGGTTATCTCTGGCTGATCGACGCCGGGGCTGCCCTTACCGACGAGGAGCTGGGCCTTGTCGCCGAGGCGGCAAACGCGGCCGCCGTGGTCATGTACCGGGAACGGCTCGTCCAGGAGCTCGAGAACGGCCGCCAGCGCGAGCTCATGCGGGACCTGCTCTTCGGCGAGCCAGGGATCACCCTGGACGCGGCGAACACTTTGCGCGAGGAGTCGCTGTTCGCCGCCGACCTCTCCGCGGCCGTCTTCGTCCTGAGGCCTGCCGGCCTGCCCGAGCCCGTATCATCGGACGTGCGCGAAGCGGTCGAACTGGCGCTGATCGCCACCCGGCGGCGTCTGCCGCTCAGGCACAGCCTGCACCTCGACCGGCTGGACCACGGCGTGCTACTAGTCGGCGTGACGGGGAAGCTCCTCACTCTCGAGGGCCTGAGCGGGCTCGCCGAAGATCTGCGTACCGACTTCACCAGGGCGATGCCGCAATTCGCGGGTCGCACCCTGATCGGGGTCAGCGACGTCATGAGCCGACTCGATTCGGCTCCGACGCATTACCAGCAGGCGCTTAGCGCCGCGCGGGTGGTTGAGATCATCACGGGCGTCGGCGACCTCGCTCACTGGTCCAACCTTGGGGTCTACCGCACGCTCGCTCGGCTCCCCGCGGAGGAACTCTGCGCCCGGGCCCTCCCGCCCGGGCTGCTGACCTTGATCGAGGCAGACTCCAACGGCACGCTCACTGCCACGTTGGAGCGGTTCCTCGATTTCGCCGGCGATGTCAAGGCGACGTCGGAGGACCTGGCCCTGCATCGCGCTAGCTTGTACTATCGGCTTCGCCGGATTGAGCAGGTGACCGGCGCGGACCTTCGGGACGGGAACGACCGGCTTGCCCTTCATCTCGGAATCAAGATCGCCCGGCTGGCGGGCCTGTGGGCTGGCTCCTCGCAAAGCGTACTGACGCCGGCAAAGCGCGCGCGTGCCGCCACCAGACCACCGTCGCCGCACGCCTAGACCCGGTCGGTGCTCGTCGGGTCGGTCTTTTGACGAGCGGATAGTTGGGTGGCCGCACGTTCCGGCTAACGTCTATAGCTGGACTGCATCTGCGCTGCGTACGCTGAGTGCAGCTCGACGGCATGGCGCACAAGCCGGGACGGGAAGCCCCGGCAGCAACCCCGAGGAGGTGCGAGTGTCGCGGTACGACGTGGCCGTCATCGGGGCGGGCATCCACGGCGCGAGCGCGGCTTTTCACCTCGCTACGCGCGGTGTCCGGGTGGTCGTCTTCGACATGGCAGTGCCAGCCGCCGGACCGACCGGACGTTCCAGCGCCGTCTGCCGTGCCTACTACACCAACCCGTTCCTCGCGGGCGTGGCCCGCGACAGTCTGACTATGTTTGCCAACTTCGGCGAGCTCACAGACGGTGGCGACGCTGGGTACCGCCGGACTGGGAGCTTCTTCCTCCACCCGGTGAGTGACACGGCGGCGGTGGATCAGACGGCCGCTCAGCTGGTCTCCCTCGGAGTGCAGGTGGACGTGCTGAGCGGCGCCGCCCTCGGTGACGCGTTGACGGGCTTTGTTCTAGACGACATCGCAACTGGCGTCTGGGAGCCGAACTCAGGTTACGCCGACCCAGCCGGAACGACCGTTGGATTGATGTCCAAGGCGGTGTCTCTCGGGGCGCGGCTGCGGACTGACGCCCGCGTCGTCATGATCGGCGCCGGTCCTGGCCCGATCAGTGTCACTATTGGCGATGGGACGGTCGTCGAGGTTGACCGGCTGCTGGTTGCGGCTGGCCCGTGGACACGTCCGCTTCTCGGCCGAATCGGGGTCGATCTGCCGTTGACCGTGGAGCGTCATGTTGTGGCCTCCTATGCATGGGGCACATCGTCCCGGGTGCCATTCGTGTTCGCGGACCTGACCGGGCGCTTCTACGCCAAGCCGGACGGCGTTGAGCAGTTCCAGGTCGGGCCGCTCGGCGCTGCGCCTAAAGTCGATCCGGACAACTTCGACCAGAGCATCAGCCTGGATGAGTCGGTGGAACTCGCCGCCGCGGTCGTGCGCCGGTTCCCCGCCGCGGCAGAAGCCGAGGACCGGCACGGATGGGCGTCGCTCTACGATGTCAGCCCGGACTGGCAGCCGGTCATCGGTGAGGTTGCAGACCGAGTGTTCGTCGACGCCGGCACCAGCGGCCACGGGTTCAAGCTAGGGCCGGCCATCGGCGGCCACGTGGCCGACCTCGTTTGCGGGGGTGCGGTGGACCCGGGGCTAGCGCAATTCGACCCCTTCCGGTTCAGCCGGGGCGAAGAGCTCGTGGGCGGGTTCGGTGCCCTCAGGATTCTAGGCTGACGGGCCCATTCCAGATGATCGCTCCCGCCCATTCCCCCGCCCATAGGAAAGCAACTCGCCCCCGGGTTCCCGGTACCGGACTCAGCCCATGCTCGGACGGCACGCCTGCCCGGGCCATTGCCCCCCAGGTGCCACGCGAGCGTCCGGAAGCAACCTAGTCATGATGTAACTACTCAGCCGCCCGCTCAGGCGATGGCGGGGATCCAGGGCCCACTGTCGTGGAGCATGCGTAGGACGGCCAGAGCTGGTTGGCCTTGTTTGCGGGCGGTGTCGAGGTAGGAGCGCAGCC
>Ga0307372_10001774_pt1 | contig 36886 bp, 30 predicted proteins | sample OX1MG_FD_202533 | JGI IMG/M metagenome (GOLD analysis project Ga0307372, IMG submission 202533) | Soil microbial communities from Risofladan, Vaasa, Finland - OX-1 | ecosystem: Environmental > Terrestrial > Soil > Coastal area > Acid sulfate soil | place: Finland: Risofladan, Vaasa | collected...
CGACCCTCGTGCTCACCGGGATGCTGCTCTTCCTCGTCCCGTTCTTCACCAAGGTCTTCACGACGCTCGGCGGGAAGTTGCCGACACTGACTCTTTGGGTGGTCGCCGTCTCGAACTTCATCAAGGCCGACTGGTGGCTGATCATGATCGTGGGCGTCGGCACGACGGTCGGCTTCAAGCGTTGGCGCAAGACCGAGCACGGCAGGCGCAACTGGGACACCTTCAAGCTCGCCTTGCCGATGCAGGTCGGCGACGTCGTTCTGAAGATCACGATGGCGCGTTTCTCGCGGACGTTCTCGACGCTCATCTCGGCCGGCGTCGACATCATCCGGGCGATCGAGATCACGGCGCAGACCGCAGGGAACTGGAAGGTCGAGCGGGCACTGCTGGAGGCGAAGCAGAAGGTCCATGAGGGCGTTCCGATCTCTCAGCCGCTGATCGACGATCCCGTCTTTCCGCCGATGGTGTCGCAGATGATCAAGGTCGGCGAGGAGACCGGAGAGCTCGACAAGATGCTCGCAAAGATCGCCGACTTCTACGAGGAAGAAGTCGACGCATCGATTTCGACCCTCACAAGCATCATCGAGCCGCTGATGATGATCGGCGTCGGAATGATGGTCGGCGTGATCATCATTGCCATGTACCTGCCGATGTTCAAGATGCTCTCGCTCGTCCACTAGACCGGTCGGCTGCGCCGGCAACCAGGGTCGCAAGTCCCGCGCGAGCGTCAGTCCCGCGCACCAGTCCAGGCGACGCCGCCACTCGACGGGTAACGCAGGTCGATCGGCGGCAGCGCCGAGTGTCCGCGCACGAGCCCGTAGCAGCCGAAGCCGAGCAGCACCGCGATCAGGTGGCCGAAGTCGGTGAACGTGTGTGAGATCGCCGCGACCGTGGCGACGGAGATGAGCAGCACCGAGGCGTACGCGAAACGCAGGCGCGGCGCGAGGCAGTAGGTCATCGCCGCCGCGACGGCGAAGAAGCCGTAGCTCGCGCCGACGTCGCGCGCGTTGACGACGCTCAGCTCACTTGGGTCGAAGCGGAGAACCGTCCAGAGGCCGGCGGCCGTCAGCAGCGTCGCGCCGATGTGCCCGATCGCGAAGACGATGCCGAGCCGCCAAGAACCGACCCTGCGCTCGACGGGCGCGAGCACCATGCTCAGCAGCGCCGCCCAGAGGAGCAGGCCGCCCGCGTCCGAGAGCCAGAAGGCGCTACTGAGCAGGACGCGGACGGGATCTCGCGCAAGCTGATGGAGGTTCGTGCTCTGCGCGAGCAGCAGTCTGTCGCCGAGCCGTCCGCTCGCGCTCGCGAGCACCCAGCTCGTCACGAAGAGAATCGCCAGATAGCCGTAGGTGACCGGCGCCGAGCGGATCCAGGCGAGCAGGCGGGGCCGGGTGGCGAGCCACCGTCGCGTGACCGGCTGGAGCACACGGGGCCGTCCGCCGCTGAGCAGGCGGTCGGCTCCGACGATGACGAGGATCAGTACGACGGGGCTCATTCGTGACCTTCGAGTATGCGCCCGCGGGCTAAGACCATCCTTAATACCGGTCGAGCTCGACGAGCCGCGCGTCGCTGATGCCGAAGTGATGTGCGACCTCGTGGAGCACGACGCGCCTGATCTGCCGGCCGAGCAGCTCCGGCTCATGGCCGTAGAGCCGCTCGAGCGGACCGCGGTAGATCGTGATCTTGTCCGGGAGGGCGCCGCTGTAGTTGCTCCCTCGGCGCGTCAGCGGCACGCCCTGGTAGAGGCCGAGCAGCCGCTGCCCGGGCGGCGGTTCGCCCTCGACCACGAACTCGACGTTCGACAGACGCTCCTGCAGATCTGCGGGGAGTGAGTCGAGCGCCTCCTGGACCTGCCGCTGAAATTCGGGCAAAGCCCCGCGAACGCTAGCGCCTGCCGCGGCGGCGCTGCCGCGCGGGCCGTGGCGCCGCCGCAGGTGCGCTGAGGCCCGCCGCGGAGAACTGCTCGGCGTGACCGAGGCGTGCTGCGAGCCGGCCGACATCACCCTGCTGCTCAGGCAGCACGAAGGTGACACCGGTGCCGCTTCTGCCCGCGCGGCCGGTCCGGCCGACGCGGTGCACGTAGTCCTCGTCGCCGTGCGGCGGATCGAAGTTGATCACGTGCGTGATGTCGTCGATGTCGAGGCCGCGGGCTGCGACGTCGGTTGCGACGAGTGTCGGAACCTTGCCGGACTCGAAGCGGGCGAGGGCGCGCTCGCGCTGGTTCTGCGAGAGGTTGCCGTGCATAGCCACCGCTGCCACGTCCTCGCGGGCGAGCTTGCGCACGAGCTTGTCGGCGCCGTGTTTGGTGCGTACGAAGACGAGGGCGAGGCCACGCTCCGCGTTCAGGTGCTCGACCAAACGGTCGAGTTTTCCCTCGAGGGTGACCGGTACGAAGGTGTGCTCGATCGTGCCCGGCCTGCGGTCGCTCGGCAGTTCGGCACGGAAGCGTGATGCGTTCGACGTGTAGGCGCGGGCGAGCTCGGCGACGCCGCCGTCGAGGGTCGCGGAGAAGAGCATCGTCTGACGGTTCGTGGGCACTGTGCGGAGGATGCGGTCGACCTGGGGCTTGAAGCCCATGTCGAGCATCCGGTCGGCTTCGTCGAGCACGAGTGTCCGCACCGCATCGAGCTTGATCAGACGCTGTTCGAGCAGGTCGTTCAGGCGACCGGGCGTCGCGACGACCACGTGCGCGCCGCGGGCCTTCTTCGCCTGCGGGCCGAGGGCCACGCCGCCGTAGACGGTTGCCACGCGTAGGCCCTTCACCTCGGCGAGCGGGCGCAGGTCGGCTGCGACCTGGGTTGCGAGCTCGCGGGTCGGGACGAGCACGAGCGCGGCGGGCTGGGCGCCCGTGCCGGCCGTGCGCTCGACGAGCGGGATGCCGAACGCGAGCGTCTTGCCGGAGCCGGTCGGCGCCTCGGCGAGGATGTCGAGGCCGCCGAGGGCGTCCGGGAGCACGAGCTCCTGGACCGCGAACGGCTCGTGGATGGAGCGTGCGGCAAGCGCACGCACAACGGGTGCGCTCACGCCGAGCGCTTGGAACGACTGGGACATGCTGTTTCGACTCCTTGTCAAGCAGGGGTTCGAGATGCAGAGACTCGAATCGCCTGAAAAGGAGGAACGAGAAGCCAGATCTCACGAGCACCGGACGGCGCTCAGTGACAGCACAGTAGCACGTACGCCTGTTCGGCTGGACCGCTCCGTCCGGGCCGGCGACGAGGATTCCCGGATCCGCAGGCGCAGGTCGAAGGCACATTGACGGGTGAGGTCGGGCCGAGGTGCCAACTGACCCACCGACCGTCGGCGCCAGGACTCGGTGAGATGAGCGAGAGCCGCCGGTGCAATCCGGCGGCTCTCCGTTTTACCTGTGGCTTACCATCGGGCAACGTGACCGTCACCGGATCGAGGGATAGTTCGAGCATGTCGAGGTTCACCCTGACGCTCGCCGTCCTCTGCCTGCTGGCAGGCGCCGGCGCCACGTTCGCATCCGGGGGCCACGGCAAAGGCGGCAACGGCAACAGCAACGGCGGCGGCGTTCCTCCGATTCCTCACTTCGCCGGCGCCTGGTCGCATGCGGAGATCAACGTCCGCATCCGCCGGCAGCCGCACACGCTGATTCTCGACCATGGCCAGATCGTTCAGGCGTCGGCCACGCAGATCACGCTCCGCGAGTTCGACGGCAGCATCGTCGTCGTACCGCTGACGGCCGAGACGCGCATCATCATCGGCCGGCGCAAGGGCGCCCCCTCCGACCTGCGGCGAAAGATGACCGCCGAGACGATGCGAATCGACGGGGGCGCCGCAGTGCGCGTCCTCGCGTCGGTGCACTAGCCTTCGCAAGCGATGGCGGGGACGATTCTCCTCGTCGAAGACGAGCCTTCCGTCGGGGAGCTCGTCCGCGGCTATCTCACCCGCAACGGCTACCGGGTCATCTGGGTGCGGTCCGGCGAGGACGCACTCGTCGAGCTCGACCGCCATCAGATCCGGATGGTGCTGCTCGACGTCGGCCTGCCCGGCAAGGACGGCTTCGACATCTGCCGCGAGATCCGTCAGAGCTCGCAGGTGCCGATCCTGATGCTCACCGCACGCGACGAGGAGCCGGATCGCATAGTCGGTCTCGAGGTCGGCGCCGACGACTACCTGACCAAGCCGTTCTCGCCGCGCGAGCTCGTCGCGCGGATGAAGGCGATCTTCCGCCGGACGGAGCCGCAGGAGCGGCATGACGCTCTTTCGCTCGGCGATGTCACGCTCGACCACGAATCGCACGACGTGACCGTCGGCGGCAAGCCGGTGGAGCTGACAGCAAAGGAGTTCGACCTGCTCGCGTTCTTCATGGCGAACGTCGGCATCGTGGTGTCACGCGACGTACTGCTCGATCGTGTGTGGGGGCAGGAGTATCCGGGCGGCACGCGCACCGTCGACGTGCATGTCGCCCAGCTGCGCCGCAAGCTCGCCCGGCCGGAGTTGATCCGGACGCTGCGCGGCACGGGCTACAAGGCCATCGGGCAATGACGGCCGGCTCGGCCGGCGCCGGAGCGGGAACCGGCGTAGCGTCGACGGAGCCGGCCGGGAGCGGAGGGGCCGGCTCGGCCGGCGCCGGAGCGGGAACCGGCGTAGGCTCGACGGAGCCGGCCGGGAGCGGAGGGGCCGGCTCGGCCGGCGCCGGAGCGGGCATCAGCTTGCGAGCGCGGCTCTTCGCGGCAACGCTGGCCGCGCTCGCTCTGACGCTTGCGCTGACGATCGCGATCGGCGCCGTGCTGACGCGCCGTCAGGTCGATCGCTCCCAGGCGGCCGATGTCGCGCGTCGCGCGGACGACCTCGCGCTTCAGCGGCGCCAGCATGTCAGCTACACGATCGAGGACGTGGTCGCGGGAAGCGTGCGGATCATGATCCAGTCGCGCGCGAGTTTCGCCTCCATCGTGCCGAACGTGAACCGTTCAAGTGACGGCACGGTGACCTACGTCGGCGAGCGCCAGCTGTACTCGTACCGCACGCTGCCGCACCTCGGTCTCTTGCTGATTCGCCCTGCCAGCGTGCAGTCTGCCGCGTGGCGCCCGTTTCTCGGCGATCTCTTGCTGGCTGCACTGGCGGGTGCGCTCTTCGCCGCCGTCGTGTCGTTCGTGCTCGCACGGTCGATCGTCCGGCCGATTCGTCGCGTCGCCGACGCCACCCACTCGATCGCCGCAGGCGACGAGCACGACCCTCTGCCCACCACCGGCTCGCGCGAACTGGCCGCGCTTGCAGCTGCGTTCAACCGGATGGCCGAACAGCTTGCGGCCTCGCGCGAGGCCGAGCGAGCCTTCCTCCTCTCGGTCAGCCACGAGCTGAAGACACCGCTCACCGCGATTCGCGGCTATGCGGAGGGACTTGCCGACGGGGCATTCGGCCCGGACGAGGCCGCGCGCACGATCGGCGTCGAGGCGGGCAGGCTCGAGCGGCTCGTCCGCGACCTGCTCGACCTCGCACGGATGAACCGGGTCGAGTTCGCCGTACGCAGCGAGCCGGTCGACCTGGCCGCGGTGGCGCGCGACGCCGTGCTCCGGCACGAGGGCGCCGCGCGGGCATTCGGGGTCGAGCTGCACGTCGAGGGAACGGAGACGTGGGTCGAGGCCGACCAGGACCGGGTGCTGCAGGTGGCGTCGAATCTCGTCGAGAACGCGTTGCGCGAGACCCCGGCAGGAGGCGCGGTCACGGTCAGCGCCGAGCCGGGCCGGCTGGTGGTTGCCGACACCGGGCCCGGGATTCCGGTCGGCGACGTGCCGCACGCCTTCGAGCGCTTCTACCTCTACGACAAGATCGGCAAGGACCGGCCCGTGGGCAGCGGGCTCGGGCTCGCGATCGTCAAGCAACTCGTGACCGCGATGCGAGGTGACGTGCGGGTCGAGAGCGGCGCCGGAGGCACGACGTTCACCGTCGAGCTGCGCGCGCAGCTCGACCGGGTGCGGGCCGCCGGCCCGGAACCTTCGGTGCCCGCACGGTAGGCGCCGCCGGAGTCACGCCGCCGCCTCCTCCTCCGGCACGTCTCGCATGCTCCGGATCGGCGAGGGCCAGAGGAACGCCATGCCGAGGAGCGAGCCGACCGTCGCGATCCACAACGTGGGACGGACACCGGCCGTGGCGCCGAGGATGCCGCCGATCGTCGTGCCGAGCGGCCGGACGCCGTTGTTGACGACCATGAATGCGCCCGACACGCGCGAGCGCAGCTGGGCCGGAACCGTCGCCGCGCTGATCGTCCCCGCCATGATGTCGAGCAACATCAGGCCGATCCCGGAGAGGAACTCGGCGACGAACAGGAAGGCCAGCACGAGCCAGTGTGGTCCCCCGGCCGCCGGAACGAGGATGAGCGGCGCCGGAAAGAGCACGCAGCCGATCAGGAACGTCGGCCCGACTCCGAGGCGGCGGGCGACGCGCGCGGTCACGAACGAGCCGAGCAGCGTGCCGACCGAGGCGCTGCCGAGCACGATCCCGAGCACCGCGGGCCGGATGCCCAGGTCGCGGGTTGCGTAGAGGAGAAACAGGGCGAAGAACATGAAGTTGAAGAGGTTGAGCGTGGCGACGCCGAGCAGTTCTGCCCGGATCACCGCGTTACGACGGATCCAGCTCGCCCCGGCCAGTAGCCCAGCCGATGTGTCCAGAGCTCTCGGGGACGGTTCCGCCGCGTCGATTCGTCCGAGGAAGAACGCCGACCAGAGGAACGAGGCGGCATCGAGCGCCAGGGCATAGGGGCCACGGAGCAGTTGCACGAGCACGCCGCCGATGCTCGTCCCGGCGATGAACGAAAACGCACGGCTGCCGTGGATCAGGGAGTTGGCGGCGACGTAGTCCTGCCGTTCCACGACGGTCTGGAAGAAGCCGCCGTACGCCACGAAGAAGAAGACTCCGAGCGTGCCGGATCCGAAGGCGACGAGATACAGCAGCGTCCACGTGAGCTGGCCGAGGGCGAAGGCGATCGGAACGACGGCGACGAGCAGGCCGCGGGCCACGTCGGCGGCGAGCATCACGCGACGGCGGCTGCCGCGCCGGTCGACCCAGACACCCGCGTGCAGCGCGAAGATCAGGTTCGGAAGCAGCGCCGCCGTCGTCAGGGCGCCCATCTGCCCGGCGGTCGCGTGGAGCGCGAGCACCGCGGTCAGCGGCAGAGCGATCAGCGACACCTGGTCGCCGATCAGCGATACCGACTGACCGATGAAGTAGCGGCGGAAGTCTCGGTTTTCGCGCAGGAGCGCCGGAAGCACCCGGGCATTCAACCTGGTTCCCCGAAGGGAACCAGGAAGCTCTCACAGAATGAGCGGTTGTGTCGCCCGGCCGCGCTCGGCGGCGCGACGCTGTGTCCTCGGTCGCCCCGATAGCCTTGGCTATCGGGGCTCCCTGCGTCCTTGCCTCGCACTCGCCGATCGCACCCGGATCGACGAACCTCATTCTGTGAGAGCTTCCAGGTTCAGCCGGGCTTGGATTCGGCTTCGTCGAGGAGCGTGCGGACCTTGCGCGTCAGGTCGTCCGCGCTGAACGGCTTCTGCAGGAACGCGATGCCTGGCGCGAGCACACCGTGGTGCCCGATCGCAGAGTCGGTGTACCCCGACATGTAGAGGATCTGGGTGCCGGGCCGCATCGACGTGATCGCCTGGGCGACCTCGGGGCCGCTCATCCCCGGCATGACGACGTCGGTGACGAGCGCGTCGAGGGCGCCGGTGTGGCGGCGCACGAGCTCGAGCGCGGAGGGTCCGTCGCTTGCCTGAAGCACGCTGTAGCCGCTGTCCTCGAGGATCTCGGCCACCAGCTGGCGTACGACCAGTTCGTCCTCCACGAGCAGGATCGTCTCGTCGCCGCGCTGCAGCTCTTCGCCGTTCGCCGCCGCCGCCGGCTCTTCGGCGGGCTCTTCGACGCGTGGGAAGAGAATGCGGAATGAGGAGCCCATTCCCGGCGCGGAATCGACCTCGATCGCTCCGCCGCTCTGCTCGACGACACCGTAGACCGTTGCGAGGCCGAGGCCGGTGCCACCGTCCTTCGTCGTGAAGAACGGCTCGAACAGCTGCCGGCGCTCGGCAACCGTCATGCCGATCCCGGTATCGGTGAGCCTCAGCTCGACGAGGGCATCGTCGTCGATCACGATGTTCGTCGTCTCGATCGTGACCGCCCCTCCGTGCGGCATCGCGTCCCGCGCGTTCACGGCGAGGTTGACGATCACCTGCTCGAGCTGAGTCGGATCGGCCCGGATCGAGCCGAGCTCCGGCTCGAGCACCGTCACGAGCTCGACGTCCTCGCCGATCAAGCGGCGGAGCATCATGTCCATGTCGGAGACGACGCCATTCAGGTCGAGCACGCGTGGTTGCAGTACCTGGCGGCGGCTGAATGCAAGCAGCTGCGCGGTGAGGGACGCGGCGCGCGCGGCTGCCTTCCTGATCTCCTCGGCATACCGGCGGAGCCGCTCGTCGGTCTGCCCGGCGATCAGGAACTCGCTGTAACCCGTGATCGCGGTGAGCAGGTTGTTGAAATCGTGCGCGATGCCGCCGGCCAGCCGCCCGACGGCCTCCATCTTCTGGGCCTGCCGCAGCTGCTCCTCGAGCTCCTTCTGGCGTGTCAGATCGCGGACGACCGCGACGTGGCGGCCGGGCCGGACGTTCGCCGTCGCTGCGAACTCGACGCGCCGCTTGGCGCCGTCGGGACGGTGCAGCGTCACCTCGGCCTCGATTGCGCCGATCTGCAGGAACACTTCCCAGGCGTCCTCGACGGACTCGTCGGCCAGCAACTGATCGATGGTCAGGTCGAGTGCCTCGTCGTGCTGAACACCAAGCAGACCTTCGGCGGCCGAGTTCAGGTCAACGAGCCGGCGGTTGTCGTCGGCGATGAGCTTTGCGACGACCGAGCGCGAGAACGTCGCTTCGAAGAGGAGGTTCGCCTCCTTCTGTGAAGAGATGTCACGCACGTGCGAGACGGTGTGAGCCGGCTGCCCGTCGGAGGTCCGCACGAGCGATACGGTCAACTCTCCCCAGAAGGTGGAGCCGTTCTTGCGCACGTAGCGCTTCTCTCGCTGGTAGGAGTCGCTCTCGCCGGTGCGGAACCTCTCGAACTGCTCGAGGTCCTCCTCGAGGTCGGCCGGGTGTGTGATCCCGCGCACGCCGAGAGAGCAGAGCTCATCCGCCGTGTAGCCCAGCATCTGGGTGAGCGCATCGTTGACCTGTAGGAGTGCGAGGTCGAGCGTGCCCAGGGCCATACCGAGCGATGACGAGTAGAAGGCGCCGCGAAAGCGCGCCTCGCTCTGCTCCAGGGCCTGCCGTGCTTCGGCGACCTCCGTCACGTTGTCGAACGCAATTGCGATGCGGTCCTCCGGGAGCGGGAAGAGCCTCATCGAAAAGATGCTCGGCGGCACGCGTTCGTCGCCGTAGGCGACCTCACCCGCGTCGATGTGCTCATGGGTTTCCGCCACCCGGCGAAAGAGCGCGCGCGCAGAGCCGGTTGCGCCCGGGAGTACCTCTTCGAACGTGCGACCGACGATGTCCGCTGCGGCCAGCCCCAAGGCAGATTCGCCGGCCGCGTTGGCGTACTCGAGCCGGTAGGTGTCGCCGTCCTGCGCCCACACCCAGAGTCCGGTTTGCATGTGCTGCACGACGTCACCCTGGGTGCGCAACTGCTCGACGAGCCGCCGGCGCTCCTCGAGCTCGTTCGAATTGCGCATCGCGCCGGATACGAACTCGGCCATCAGCCGGGTTGTTTCGACTGCAAGGTCGTCGAAGGCGGCTTCGCGGACGCCGAAGACCGACAGCACGCCGTCCACCCGGCCGTCGCGGTAGAGCGGTGCGCAGATCAACGATCGTGCACCGACGGCGTCGCAGGCCTGCTGGTCGACGCGGGCGTCGGCGTGCGTGTCCTCGGCGTAGGCGGCCTCGCCGCTCGCCGAGACGACGCCGGAGAGGCTCGAGTCGCGGCGGAGGCGCATGCCCACATGCGGCGCGGCGATCCCGGAGCCGTGCTCGAGAACGCACTCGGACCCGTCGAACCACGCGACCGCGGCGCCGTCCGCTCCGGTGAGACCCTGCGTTCGCTCCAGGATCTTCGCGGTGATCGCGCCCGGGTCGAGCTCGAGCGCCGAGATCTCCTTCTGGGTCTCGACGATCTCACGCAGCCGTTCGACGCTCGACCGGATGCGGACCTCGTTGCGTTTGCGCCGGCTGACGTCGCGCATGGTGGTGTGGATACGACCGTCTTCGAGCAACCGGCTCGAAAACTCGATGTCGATCTGCGCGCCGTCCTTGCGTTGCACCGTGTGCTCGCCGCGCAGCTCGTGGCTGCGCAGCAGCTCGTCGCGGTTCTTGAGCTGCTTTTCGAGCTCTTGCGCCCCAGTCAGCTGCACAGCATTCATGCTGCGCAGCTCGTCGACCGAATACCAGAGCATTGCCGCTGCGGCGTCGTTTGCGTCGATCAGGTTGCCCTCGCGGTCGGACACGAGGATGCCGTCTGCAGCCTGGGCGTGCAGCGCTCGGTATTGGCGCTCGCGTCCGGCCAGATCCTCGATGAGCTCAGCGTTGCGCAACGCGATCGATGCGGCGCGCCCCAGCAAGCGGATGGTCTCGAGCTCGGCCTCGCCGAACGCGTCGGCATCGGCACTGCGCACGCCGAGAGTGCCGCGGACGGCGCCGTCGTACGCGATCGGCGCGAGCGCGATCGCACCGGCTCCCGGTGTCAGGGCGCGGGCGACCTCGGGGTGGGTGTCGACGCGCAGGACGACTGCGTCGTGTGGCTTGAGGTACTTGTCGCCGAGTGTCGAGTCGACAGGAAACACCCGGTCCTGCAACGCGACGTCGGCGCCGGCACAGACCCTGAAGCGCGCGAACTTGCCGTCCACCGTCACCAGCGAGGCCCCGTCTGCCTGATCGAACTCCATCAGACGCGAGACGATGCTCTGCATGACTGCCTCGACCTCGCCCGAAAGCGCTGCCACCTCGAGCTGGCTCTCGAGCGGGGCCGTCACGCGATGAGGCCGAGCCGGAGCGCGGTCGCGACGGCCTGGGTGCGGGTCGTCGCGCCGAGCCGGTCGGAAGCCTTGCGAAGATGGGTGCGCACTGTTTCCGAGCTGATACCGAGCCGGTGCCCGATCTCCTCGTGCGGGAGCCCCTCCGCGAGCAGACCCAGCACTTCCAGTTCGCGCGGCGTGAGCTTCAACGACGGAACGTCGTTGCGAGGCAGCGCCGGGTCGAGGTACGAGCGGCCGGCGAGCGCCGCCTCGAGCGCGCGGACGAGGTCGGCGAGCGGGGCTTCCTTCAGGACGAGCGCAACAGCACCGGCGTCCAGGACTTCGCGCGCGATCGTCTCGTCCGCGTCGGCGGTGTAGACGGCGACGAGCGTGGCCGGCGAAGCCTCTCTGATCCGGGTGATGAGCTCGACGCCGGAGGGGCCGGGCATGCGGAAGTCGATCAGCGCGAGATCGGGCTTCACCTGGGCGGCGAGCGTGACGGCACGCCGTCCGTCCGGCACCGGACCCACGATCTTGAACCCGTGCTCGGCGAGGTAGCCCGACACCGCCGAGGTGAGCGCTGGGTGGTCGTCGGCGATCAGGCAGGTTGGGTCGGCCATTGCTGTACCTCCAGGCATGTGGAGCTCGGTCCGGGACGACTCCGGGCGGCTCATGCGGCCACGAGCCCCAGGATCCGCGAGGCGAGCGCATCGACGTACGACACGCCCTTGACGATGTAGTCGGAGGCGCCGTGCTGGAAAGCCCGGATCATCGCCTCCTCCGCGCCCTGCCCGGTCAGCATCACGACGGGCAGCGCGGGGTCGTTCCTGCGAAGCGCGTCGAGCACCTCGACGCCCTCGCCGTCGGGAAGCATCTGGTCGACGATCGCGATCGTCCATTCCGAGCCGTTCAGCAGCGCGGCCGCCCCGGCGACGCTCGAAGCACGCGCGATCACAGCGCCGTCGAGCACGTGCTCGAGCGCCTCACAGAGAAGGCGCGCCTCATCGTCGTCGCTCTCCACGAGCAGAACGGCAACACCGGGCGCCGGCGCCGGGTCGAGCGCCGACTCGAGCAGGTGCAGGCCGTCGATCGACAGCACGAGCTCTCCCGAATCGATCAGCCCGAGAGCGAGCTCGATGATCCTGGGGTCCCACTGCCCGCCCGCACATGCCACGAGCTCGTCGCGCAACTCCGCCGGCGTGCGCGGGGTTCGGTAGAGCTGCCGCGACGACATCACCTCGATCGAGTCGGCGACCGCGACGATCCGCGCTCCGAGGGGGATCTCCGTTCCCGAGAGCCTGTCGGGGTACCCGGCGCCGTCCCAGCGCTCGTGATGGTGGCGGACGACCGGACGCGCCGATGCGAGCAGGTCGAGGGGCTCCAGAAGCTTGTCGCCGATCTCGGGGTGCGTCTCGACAATGCGGCGCTCGTCGTCGTCGAGCGGGCCGGGCTTCAGGAGCACGCGATCGGGAATGCCGATCTTGCCGACGTCGTGGAGGATCGCGCCGAGCCGGACCGTCTCGATCTCCTCCGGACTCAGACCGAGCAGCTCGGCCAGGCGCACGGCGAGTGCGGCCAGGCGCTCACAGTGCCCGTGCAGGTACGAGTCGCGCGCCTCGATGGCGTTTGCGAGTGCGCTTGCGAGCGTCGGCGCCAGCAGCCGCTCTCGGAGGTCGTCCCGAGCGCGCGAGGCGCGTTCGAGGGCGTGAGCGACCGCGGACTGCAGGTCGGCGTGCGCGAATGGTTTTGTCACGAGCCCGGCGGCGCCGCGCGTGAGCGCCTGGCTGAGCGTGTCGTACGTGCCCGCGCCGGTGACGAGGACGACGGGGAGCGAGGCGTGGCTTACACGGACGAGCTCCAGCAGCTCGAGGCCCGAGAGACCCGGCATGACGACATCGCTGACGATCAGGTCGAACTCGGCTTCGTCGAGCAGCGTCAGCGCCCTCTCCGCGCTTTCGGCACCGGTCACGACATGGCCGGCGGTCTCGAGGATCTCGATCACGAGCATCCGGATCACGTGCTCGTCGTCGATCACGAGGATGCGGCTCATGCGTCTTCCGCTGCGATCGGCAAGCGCAGTGTGAATGCCGACCCGCGGCCCGGCTCGGAAGCCGCGGTGAGGGTGCCGCCGTGCCCCTCTGCGATGCCGAGGCTGACCGAGAGCCCGAGTCCCGTGCCGCCGGTCACCCGCTTGGTGGTGAAGAACGGCTCGAAGATCCGCTCGAGCATCGACGGTTCGATGCCCGGGCCATCGTCGGTCACGACGGCGACCACATGGTCGCCGTCCCGCCGCACGTCGACGCTCACGTTGCCGCCGTTCGGCATCGCCTGGCGCGCGTTTGCGATCAGGTTGAGGAAGATCTGCTTGAGCTGGTTGGGGCTCGCGTTGACGAGAGCGCCCTCGTCGGAGTACGAGTCGCTCAGCTCGACGCCCTTGTGCGAGTTGGTGCGGCGGACCAGGTCGACGGTGGAACGGACCACGTCGTCGAGCGGCACGACGAGACGATCCTCGGCGTTTTCGCGTGCGAAGTCGAGGAGAGCGCGCACGATCTCCTTGATCTCGAGCCCCGTCTGCTGGATCAGCTCGAGTCGCTGGTGCGGCTTCGATCCGGGCTCGGCCTCCTTGAGGAGAAACTCCGTCAGCCCGAGGATCGCGAACAGCGGGTTGTTGATCTCGTGTGCCACACCTGCGGCAAGCTCGCCGATCGCGGCGAGCTTGCCGCTCTGGACGAGCTGCTGGTCGAGGCGGCGCTTCTCGGACAGGTCCGTGACCACGCCGAGCAGGAACGCCGTGTTGCCGTCGTCACCGGGAATGAAATGCGAGGTGACCTCGACCGGAAAGAGGGTTCCGTCTTTCCGCCGGTACAGACGGCGGACGACGGAGGTCGGGTCGAACCCCGCGGCCGCGCCCTCGTGTTGGTCCCACCAGGGGAACGGCGGCTTCCTCCCGATCACCTCGTCCCGTTCGAAGCCGATCGCATCGAGGTATGCCTGGTTCGCGGAGACCAATTCGAGTGACCCTGCGTCGACGACCGCGAGTGGGACGGGGACCGAGTTGAAGAGCTGGTAGAGGTAGCGCTCGTTCAGCACCGCGCGCTGGTGCTCGGCCGTGACGTCGCGAAAGACGATCACCGTGCCGGCCGCAGTCCACGCGACGCTGGCGTCGAGAACGAGGTCCCGTCCGTCGAGAGCGGTCGCACGGATGCGGAAGCGCCCGTCGTCGTCGACGAAAGCCGTCCGCTCGCTCTCCGGCAGGCGCTCGGGCGTGACTCGGACCGGCGCGCCGTCGAGGGTGCGGAGGTTGAAGAGCTCCGTGTCGAACTCGGCTCCGTTCGGGACGCCGAGGATAGAACGTGCCGCCGCATTCGGCTGTGCGCCCGTCTGGCTGACGACGACGACGCCGTCCGCGACGTTGTCCAAGACGTTGTCGAGCTTGACCCGCTCACGCTCTCCGAGCGACCGCTCGGCGATCGAGGTGAGCCGGGTGAGCGTGTGCAGGAGCGCCGCCGCCTCGGCCGCCTCCTCCTCGGTCAGCGGGCTGAGCCAGAGGGCGTGGAACGTGGACGTGCCGCTCTCCGTTGCGATCGGCACGCGCACGACGTACGCCAGCGCGCGCAGGGACTCGGCCAGTTGCCCCGTGAAGTTCTCGATGCGGGGCGGGCCGGCGTAGACCGCTTGGTCGCGGATCGCGGCGGCCGAGCCCGTCATCGCCGGGACACGCTCCCCGACGAGGACGCCTGCCGTGTCGGCGTGAATCGTCCCGTATCTGAGGTCATTGCTCCAGACGACGACGGTGACCCGGTCGCAGGAGAGCAGCCCGAGGCCGGCCTCTGCGAGGACGCGGAACGCCTCGTCCAGGGTCGGCGCGTCATTGACGGCGATCGCAGCATCGATGAGGTCGCGCTGGAGCGCGTGCTCGTAGGTGATGGTGGTGCCTGGCCGCATGGCTTCTCGCGATCCCCTCGACTCGGACGGACCTGAGAACTATTGGCATCCGGGGGCAGAAACCGCTATCCCTAGAGGTGTGCGTGCCCCATCCCCCGAATCGGGGATCCCCGTGAGCCGGTCTCGATGACAGCACCGGCGGGAGGAATCACGTGTGTCGTGGCCGACGACCACCCCGCGGTGCTCGAGGCGGTGGCCGAATACCTGACCCAGTCGGGTGTTGCGGTCGTGGCGCGCGCCCACGACGGCGAGGAGGCGCTCGCGCAGATCGAGCAGTGGAAGCCGCAGGTCGCGCTCGTCGATGTGCGCATGCCGAAGATCGGCGGCATCGAGCTGACCCGGCGCGCTCACCGGTCGACTCCCACGACCGCGGTGCTCCTCTACACCGGGTACGGCGACAGTGCGCTGCTCACCGAGGCGCTCGATGCGGGAGTGAACGGCTTCGTGCTCAAGGAGGCGCCGATGGACGACCTGCTGCGCGCAGTCAAAGCGGTCGCCGGCGGCAGCACGTACGTGGACCCGGTGCTCGCCGGAATGCTCGCAAGCTCGGCGGTGCTGAGCAAGCTGCCGCAGCTCACCCAGCGGGAGCGCGAGGTGCTGCGGCTCCTGGCCGACGGGCTCGCGAACGACGAGATCGGCAAGACGCTCTTCATCTCTGCAGAGACCGTGCGCACGCACGTCCGCAAGGCGATGGGCAAGCTCGACGCCGACACGCGCACGCAGGCGGTCGCCAAGGCGCTGCGCGACCACCTGATCTCGTAGCCGGTTGATCCGGGCTAGCGCACCTTCGTGCGGACTTTGCCGGTCGTGGTCTTGGCCACCCTGGTCGGGGCGAGGCTTGCCTTGGGCTTCGTCTGCGGGGCGAATGCCGTCACCCCAAGCGGCGGGTCGGCCATGCCCGGTGCGCTGATCAGCTGGGCCAGCAGAGCCCGAAACGCGGCGACCGGCATTCCTGCCGCCTCGTCGGTCGGCGACGCCGGGCGCATCACGTTGTCGGGCGAGGGCCAGTAGGCCCAGGCAAGCTCGGAAGCGAAGCGCTCACAGCCGTAGTCGGAGTGCTTGAGGCCCGGAACCGTGTAGCACCAGTCCTTCCCGCCGAGCGCCTGCTCGAGCACCTGCCGTTTGGCGTCGTCGAGCAGGAAGAAGTCGACCTGGTGGCCCAGCTCGTGCTGGACCACGCCCCAGGCAAACCGGCCCGAGTCGAGCAGCGACCTGTCGAGATAGACGTGGCCGTACATCGAGTACGAGGTGCCGTACGCACCGATCGAGATCGTGATCGTGCTCGGGATCAGGCTCCAGTCGAAGGCTGACGCGTTGAGTGCGGCGCGCACCGTCGCCTGTTCCTGCGCGGTGCCGCCGGCGAACGTGTAGCTCCCGCCTGCCGCCAGGGCGGATTGCGCGAACACGCCGAAGAGCGCTACTGCGAGGAGGGTGATGAGGGTGCGCCGCATCTCCCTCTCAGCATCGGGCCGGCCTCCTCTGCCGGGGATTCCCGCGCTGCGTACACCGCTTCGCTGATGTGGTGTGCCCTGCGTCACCGCTCCGGGGGAGGGTCTTTCCGGTTCGAGGACGGTCTGCTCTAGTACGCGTCGAGCACAGCGCTTCGGCGCGACTCGCGCTCGAGGATGCGGAAGAGCAAGAAACCTGCCGCCGCGTATGCGATCGCGATTCCGGCCTCCGTCCCGATCAGGCCCGCCACGTGGCCCAGCGACGCCCCCGCCGCGACCTCGCGGGCCGCGGCGATCCCGTGGGTCAGCGGCAGGCAGCGGCCGATCGCGCTCATCCAGCCCGGGAGCACGGCGAGGGGGATGTTCACGCCGCAGAAGAGCAGCATCAGGAAGTAGGCGAGGTTCGCCGCGAAGAAGAAATCCTTGGCCCGCAGGCCGATCGACCCGAGCAGCATCCCGAAGCACGTGCACGACGTGACCGTCACGACGACGATCGCCGCAAGCGCAGGCACCGAACCGAGGCCCGGTCGAAACCCCAGGAGCGCCACGCCGGCGGCGAACGTGAACGCCGAGACGAGGAGCCCGTTTGCGAGGACCGGCACGCCGCGCCCGAGGAACACCGCCGCCCGGTTTGCGGGAGAGGCGAGCAGCGGCCCGAGCGTGCCGAACCAGCGCTCGTTCGCGATCGCCATCGTCATTCCGTACACCGACGACATTGCGCACACCTGCACCGAGTTGCCGACGATGTAGAAGTCGCGGGTCTCGGCATGGGCGTACTGGCCGAGCTTGGTGAAGAAGATCAGCTGGAAGAGTGGGCTCCCGAGCATCGTCGGGATGTACATCGCGGGGCGGATCCAGTTGAAGAGCCCCCGATAGGCGATCGATCCGCCCACCAAGAAGACCGAGAGCCACCCTCTCATGTGAGTGAGAGGGTCGCGCGAGCACGGGCGGCGTGCTCGAACCAGCGGAACGCGACGACGCTGACCGCGGCCGACGCGAGGCCGAGCAGCGTGACGAGTGCGAGTGGTCGCCACACCTCACCGCCGAGCGCAGCGTGGCGGAGCGCGAGGATCCCCCAGTACGGCGGCAAGAGGTACGAGATCGGCCGTGTCCAGACGGGCAGGAGCGACGTGGAGAACACGAGACCCGACGCGATCCACACCGGGTACTCGAGCAGGTTGGAAAGCGCGTTCGCATAGCGGTAGAGCACGAAGGTCGATGCCAGCACGAGCCCCATCAATCCGAGCGAGATCACGGTTGCGGGCAGCGCGAGCGCAAAGAGCCAGGGGTGCACGAGGTGGAGCGGCACGCCGAAGACGAGGCGCCCCCAGATGAGCGTCGCGGCGAGGGCGTACATCCCCGTGAACGCGTTCGCGAGCGAGAACGGCAGGTAGATGAGCGCCATCGACGGAGGCGCACCGACCCCGAGCTCGAGCGTGCCCTGCCACCGCTGCCACTGGATCATCCCGCCCGAGCCGAAGAGCGTGGTCGACCAGACGCCCATCATCCCGGCGCCGAGCGCGGCATAGAGCAGCGTCCCGGAACGGCCGCCGGAACGGAACATGTAGAAGGCGACGGTTGCGAAGATGACCGGCTGCACGATCGAGGTGAGCAGGAAGAAGCTCGACGTCCCTAGCATCTTCAGGTTCGTCAAGAAGCCGGTGCGGATAATCCGGAGCGCGCTCATAGGGCAACCTTCGGCTGCCCGATGAGTCTCCGCTCCGGCGCCGGCCAAGCCGGCGCCTCCGCTACCTGTGAGCCTCCGTCGAGCCTACGTCTCATGCCGCGCCGACCAGGGCGACGTAGGCATCCTCGAGCGACGGTTCGCGCGAGGCGACCCGGCCGACCTCGACGCCGTCGAGCTCGGCCAGCAGCGGCGCCGTCAGCTCTCGCTCGCCGCTCGTCTGTACCACGAGCACCTGCTTCTGGTCGCGCTCCTCGACGGTCACCGCGATGACGCCGTCGAGGGCGCGCAGCCGGTCGACGGTCGCCTCATCGACGCCGAACACGTCGATTTCGGTGACGCGACCTTCGGCGACGCCGGCCTTCAGCTCTTTGGGTGTGCCTGTACCGACGATGCGGCCCTTTGCGATCACCGCGATCCGGTGGCAGAGGGCGTCGGCCTCGAACATGTAGTGCGTCGTCAACAGCACGGTCTTGCCCGAGTCGATCAGGCCGGAGATCGTCTGGCGGAGCTCCCGGGCGCCGATCGGGTCGACGCCGATCGTCGGCTCGTCGAGGAAGACGACCTCCGGGTCGTGGAGGATGCCGCGTGCGATGTGCAGCCGCTGGCGCATGCCGCGCGAATAGCCCTCGACGCGCTCCTGTTCGCGGCCTCTGAGGCCGACCAGTTCGAGCACCTCGTCGATTCTCAGTCGCTGCGCCTTGCCCGAGACGCCGTAGAGCTCGGCGAAGTAACGCAGGTTGTCGTAGGCGGACAGGCGCTCGTACAGGCCGCGATCGCCGCCGAAGACGTAGCCGATCCGCTTGCGCACCTCGCGGGCGTGCGTGACGACGTCGTGCCCGAGCACCCGCGCCTCGCCGCTCGTGGGGAGGAGCAGGGTGATCAGCATCTTGATCGTCGTCGTCTTGCCGGCGCCGTTCGGGCCGAGCAGGCCGAACAGCTCTCCCTGCTCGACGGCGAAGGAAATGCCGCGGACCGCCTCGACCTCGAGCGGCCTGCGGCGCAGGACGCCGGTGGTCGTCCGGTAGGTCCGACGCAGGTCGATGGCCTCGATCACCGACATGGCCGCGACCCTAGCGGTAACCCCTGTGTCGGGTCCTTCCGTTCAGCACGTCGATCGAGCTCGTGCGTGTTCCAGGTCCGAGCGGTGCCCGGCGTCGCGCCGCCTTGACCCGTTTGGCCCCGTCTCGGGCAGCCACGTCCCGGGGACAGTCCCCGGTTCGCGGCGCCGCGCGCAAAGCGCCGCTGAGCAGGGAGATCGTTCAGGTGATCGTGGCCGGTTCGGACGTGTCCGTGCGTCGTGCCCCGAGCGGCACCTGGACGTCACACGGCGTTTGCGGGTCGCCTTCGCAGCAGCCCAGCTTCAACCTGCAGCGCGGACACTGCCAGGTTCCGTGGCGCCACTCCATCGGTGTCGTGCACCGCCAGCACAGCTCCTGCTCGGCCATCGCCCCGCCAGCGTAGGAGTCGCACAGGACGTTGGTAAAGTGGCCGCGCCTGGCGGCGTAGCTCAGCTGGTTAGAGCGTCGGACTCATAACCCGAAGGTCGGTGGTTCGAGCCCACCCGCCGCTACTCGGTTTCCTCTGTGATTGGCTACACTGCTGCGGCCCCAGGGCGGTGCGTCAGCGTGCCCGGGGGTCTTTCACCTTCTTCCTAGAGAGAGACATGGCCAAGAGCGGAGTCAGAGTTGCGATCACCCTCGCCTGCACGGAGTGCAAGCGGCGGAATTATCAGTCGATGAAGTCCAAGCGGAACTCGCCGGACCGCGTCGAGTTCCGGAAGTACTGCCGGTGGTGCGGGACGCATACGCCGCATCGGGAGACCCGCTAGGGCCGCGATGGCGACCGCGCCGAAGCAACCGCCTGTCCCGGGGCCGCCGGAGGAGCGCCGCAGGTCGAACTTCATCGCCGAGTCGTGGGCGGAGTTGAAGAAGGTCGAGTGGCCGGGGCAGAACCAGGTGATCCAGGGCACCGTGGTGGTGCTCGTCGCCTGCTTCGTGGTCGGTGTCTATCTCTATCTCAACGACCAGGTCTGGAAGCAGGTCGTCTCCAAGGTCTTCCTCGGTCAATAACAAGGGAAATCGAATGTTTCGCTGGTACGTCGTCAACACATATTCCGGCCATGAGAACAAGGTCAAGGCCAATCTCGAGCACCGCATCGAGTCGATGGGGCAGCGCGTGCGCTTTCGCCGCGTCGTCGTCCCGACCGAGCAGGTGATCGAGACCAAGGACGGCCAGAAGGTGCAGGCCGAGAAGCGCGTGCTCCCGGGCTACGTGCTCGTGAACATGGACCTGAACGACGATGCCTGGATGGTCGTCAAGAACACGCCGGGCGTGACCGGCTTCGTCGGCGCCGGCTCCAAGCCCGTGCCGCTGTCGCAACCGGAGGTCGACCGCATCCTGAAGACGGGCGCGAACGCCGGCGGCGACCGTGCCCGCACCACGATCGAGTATTCGCTCGGCGAGTCGGTCAAGGTCACCTCAGGGCCGCTCTCGGACTTCGACGGCGAGATCGTCGACGTGAACGCCGACCAGCAGAAGCTCAAGGTGCTGGTCGACATCTTCGAGCGCCAGGTTCCGGTCGAGCTCGGCTTCGACCAAGTGAAAAAGCTCGACTAGGAAAGGCTTATGGCGAAGAAAGTTCTCACTCTGATCAAGCTCCAGATTCCGGGCGGGCAGGCAAACCCTGCGCCGCCGGTCGGCCCTGCGCTCGGCCAGCACGGCGTCAACATCATGGAGTTCTGCAAGGCGTTCAACGCGCAGACGGCGCAGGAGAACGGCCGCATCATTCCCGTCGAGATCACGGTCTACGAAGACCGGAGCTTCGATTTCATCACGAAGACGCCGCCGGCCGCCGTGCTGATCAAGGAGGCGCTGCGGCTCGACAAGGGCTCGGCCGAGCCGAACCGGACGAAGGTCGGCAAGCTCACGCGGGCCCAGCTGCGCTCGATCGCCGAGACGAAGATGACGGATCTGAACGCGCGTGATGTCGAGGCGGCGATGCTCGTGATCGCCGGCACCGCGCGGTCGATGGGCGTGGAGGTGGACAACTGATGGCTGAGCACGGGAAGCGGTACCGCGAGTCGCGCAGTTCGGTCGACCGCGAGCAGCTGTATACGCCGGTCGAGGCCGTTCGGCTCCTCAAGGGCGCGCCTGCCACGAAGTTCGACGAGACGGTCGAGGTGCACATGAACCTCGGGCTGAACGTCCGCCACGCTGACGAGCAGCTGCGCGGGACGATGATGCTGCCGCATGGAACCGGCCGCGTGCAGCGCGTCGCCGTCTTCGCCGAGGGCGACAAGGCCCGCGAGGCCGAGGAGGCAGGAGCCGACATCGTCGGCTCGGCCGACCTCGCCAAGAGGATCGAAGAGGGCTTCACCGACTTCGACGTCGCCATCGCGACGCCGGACCAGATGGGGAACGTCGGTCGCCTCGGCCGGGTGCTCGGGCCACGTGGACTGATGCCGAACCCGAAGACGGGCACGGTGACCTTTGACGTCGCGAAGGCCGTCCACGACGCGAAGGCCGGAAAGCTCGAGTACCGCACCGACCGTGGCGCCAACGTGCACATTCCGATCGGCAAGCGTTCCTTCGACGAGCGGGCGCTCGTCGAGAATTACGCCGCCCTGATCGAGGAGATCGTGCGCGCCAAGCCGTCGGCCAGCAAGGGCCGGTACATCAAGAAGATTACGCTCACCTCCACGATGGGCCCGGGCATCCACGTCGACCCGACGCGGACCCGCGACATAGCCGAAGAGCTTGACAGCTCTTCGGCTAGTGAGGCAGCTACAGTAGGCGCCTAATCTCGACTAGAACCGCCGAAGACCGCTGGCAGCCGCAAGGCAGAAGCCCAGCCGAGGTGGGGCGAGAAGCCAGGGCAGGGCGCTCTCGGCTCTGTGGCCCGCCTCGAGGCGGGCCTAGTCATTTCCGGAGGAAATGACATGCAGAAAGAGGACAAGGAACGCGTTGTCGAGGAGTTGACGGAGAAGCTCCGCAACTCGGAGACCATGATCGTCGCGGACTATCGCGGCCTGACGATGCCCCAGATCAACGCCCTGCGCGGGCGTCTGCTCGAGCACGGGGCGAGGTTCAGCGTCGTGAAGAACACCCTCACCCGCCGTGCGGCGCAGGCCGCCGGTGCGGATGCGCTGCTCGCGCTCTTGGAGGGACCGTCGGCGATCGCGTTCATCGAGGCGGACGGCGATGCGATCGCCGTCGCCAAGGCACTGGCCGACTCGGCCCGCGAGACGAAGGTTCTCGAGATTCGAGGCGGCATCATGGAGGGGCGCGTGATCTCCGGCAGCGAAGTCGGGGAGCTCGCGAAGCTCCCTTCCTTCGATGTCCTGCGTGGCCAGGTGCTCGGGGCCATCATCGCGCCGATCTCGGCGATCGCCGCGCTCGTGAATGCGCCGCTCCAGAACCTCTACGGGCTGATCGACGCCCGCATCGAGCAGCTGGGGAATCAGCCTGCGGCCGATTCCCCTAGTGAACCCACGAAACCTGAGCCGTCTAGCCAATCCGGCGAAGACGGATTGGCAAAGGAGGCATGACCATGGCAGCTGTTGACACCGTCTTCGAGCAGCTCGGGAGCATGACCGTGCTCGAGCTGGTCGAGCTGAAGAACAAGATCGAAGAGGAGTGGGGCATCACCGCCGCCGCTCCGGTCGCCGTGGCCGCAGCCGGCGCAGCCGGCGGCGAGGCTGTGGCCGAGGAGAAGACGTCCTTCGACGTCGTGCTGACCGGCGCCGGCCAGCAGAAGATCCAGGTGATCAAGGTCGTCCGTGCGGTCACCGGCCTCGGCCTCAAGGAGGCCAAGGACCTCGTCGACTCGGCGCCCAAGCCGGTCAAGGAGGGCGTGAACCAGGAGGAGGCCGACTCGGTCAAGGCCCAGCTCGAGGAGGCAGGCGCCTCCGTCGAGATCAGCTAGCAACGGGTCTCGCATCCGACCTGGGGGGAAGGCCGCCGCGTGCGGCCTTCCCCCTTTCGGGTGAAGCTCGATGTACGTCCGCAGGGTTTCGGCCGATGAGGCGTCCAGGAGGAGTGACACCTCGATGGAAAGCCGCCGAAAGGAACCCACCAGGATGAAGATCAAAGCACTCGCCCTGTCGCTCTTTGTGGCCGGGCTCGGCGCGTCGTATGCGCTCGCGGATTCGGGCCACGGCCACGGTCACGGCCACGGCAAGCCCGGCTCGACCACGGCGACGATCTCCTCCACGGAGCAGACGACGACCGCTGCGGAGCACGGGAAGGGCAGGAAGACGGGCTGCCGGCCTGTCGTTTCGTTCGTCCTGAACGGCACGTTCGTCGCCGTCGGGGCCGACGGAAGCTCCTTCTCGATGACGGTGACGCACGCGAACCACTTCGGACAGACGCTGGGCGCCGCTCCGACCGTGACGACCGATGCCGAGACCCGGATCCGCCGCGCCGGGAAGGTCGTCTCGCTCGCAGACCTCCAGGCCGGTGACCGTTTGAACGTGCAGCTCCGGGGTTGCAAGGCGGTGGCGGCCGGCACCACGCCGTCCCTCGTTGCAACGCGTGTCTTCGCACACCCCGTCCAGGCCGCGCCGACCGGCACGACCTCGACGACGACCACCACCGGCACGACGACGACCACCGACACAACCACGACGACCACCGACACGACGACGACCACCGGCACGACCACGACCACGCCGTAAGCAGGGAAATCTGCCCGGTCTCCGCCCGCCACGGCGCCGGAGACCGGGCATTTTGCTACTGTTCCCCGGTTGGCCCAGCGGGTCACTCGCCGCACGTTTGCGGCTGGAGTGACGCCTCCGCTATCGTGGGGGGTTGCGCCGACGTCCGGACACGCCCACTTTTGCACGCCTTTTCCCGCTCCGCCACCTCACCTCATAGCCAGTAAGGGAGGCTGTTCTTCTTGGCCAAGACGGTCACAGCGCCTCGCGCGCGCAAGTCGTTCTCTCGTCTCAAGCACGTTCTCGACCTCCCCAACCTGATCGATATCCAGCGCGAGTCCTTCGACTGGTTCCTCAGCAACGGGCTCCGGGAGACGATCGACGACATCTCACCCATCCAGGACTACACCGGCACGCTCGCGGTGGAGTTCGGCGAATACCGCTTCGGGGAACCGCAGTTCTCCATCCAGGAGTGCCGCGAGAAGGATCTCACCTACCAGGCGCCGCTCTCGATGACCGTCCGCTTCGTGAACACGGAGACGGGCGAGATCCGCGAGCAGACGGTGTTCATGGGCGACTTCCCGATGATGACCGAGTGGGGGACGTTCATCATCAACGGCACCGAGCGCGTGATCGTCACGCAGCTCGTCCGGTCGCCGGGCGCCTACCTGATGGAGCCGAAAGACGCCACCAAGCAGGTCTTCACCGCCAACCTGATGCCGAGCCGCGGCTCGTGGCTCGAGCTCGAGATCGACAAGAAGGGCGTCGTCTACGCCCGCATCGACCGGAAGCGCAAGCTTCCGATCACCACGCTCCTGCGCGCGCTGCCGGCGGAGGATCCAACGACGGGCTTCAAGCTCGACACCTCGTCGAACGAGGCGATCCTCAAGCTCTTCGGCGACTCCTTCTTCATCGCCAAGACGCTGGAGAAGGACGCGACGACACGCGAGGAAGAGGCGCTGATCGAGGTCTTCAAGAAGCAGCGCCCGGGCGAGCCGCCCACACTCGACAACGCGCGCAACCTGCTCAAGTCGCTGTTCTTCGATCCCAAGCGCTACGACCTGACGAAGGTCGGCCGCTACAAGCTGAACCAGCGGCTTGGCGTCGATGTGCCCGACGACACGCGCGTCCTGACCACTCAGGACATCATCGCGCTCGTCCAGAAGCTCGTTGCCATGCCGCACGCGATCGGGCTCACCGAGGAGTCGAAGGACTTCGCCGCGGACGGGATCAGCATGAACCGCGACCCGATTCGCTCGGAGCTCGACGAGTACGAGCACTTCGGCAACCGGCGGCTGCGCACCACCGGCGAGCTGATCCAGGAGGCGTTCCGTGTCGGCCTCTACCGGATGGAGCGCGTCGTCCGTGAGCGGATGACGACCGAGGACGTCGACACGATCACCCCGCAGACGATCATCAACATCCGGCCTGTCGTCGCCGCGCTGAAGGAGTTCTTCGGCTCGTCGCAGCTGTCGCAGTTCATGCAGCAGACGAATAGCCTCGACGGCCTCACCCACCGGCGGCGGCTGAGCGCTCTGGGAGCCGGGGGCCTGACCCGGGAGCGTGCGCCGATCGAGGTGCGCGACGTGCACCCGACGCACTACGGCCGCATGTGCCCGATCGAGACGCCCGAAGGGCCGAACATCGGCCTGATCGGCTCGCTCGCGTCGATGGCGACCGTTTCCCAGTTCGGCTTCATCCAGACGCCGTACCGGAAGGTCGTGCACGGCAAGGTGACGGACGACATCGTCTACCTGGACGCCGCCGAGGAGGCGCAGTACACGATCGCGCAGGCCTCGGAGCGTGTCGACAAGAGCGGCAAGTTCGAGCACGACCAGGTGCTCTGCCGCTCGTCGGAGGGCGAGGCCGTGATGGCCTCGGCCAAGGACATCGACTTCATGGACGTCGCGCCGGCCCAGATCGTCTCGGTCGCCACCGCGATGATCCCGTTCCTCGAGCACAACGACGCGAACCGCGCACTGATGGGCGCGAACATGCAGCGGCAGGCAGTGCCGCTGATGATCCCGCAGGCGCCGCTCGTCGGCACCGGCGTGGAGTATCGCGCCGCCGTCGACTCGGGCGACGTCGTCGTCGCGAAGCATGCGGGCACCGTGATCGATCTCGATGCGAACCGCATCGTGGTCGAGGGCCGCGGCACGCGCGACGAGTACGAGCTGACGAAGTTCATGCGGTCGAACCAGGGGACGCTGATCCACCACCGGCCGATCGTGCGCCAGGGCGACAAAGTCGTTGCGGGCGCGGTGCTGGCGGACGGTTCCTCCACCGACCACGGCGAGCTCGCGCTCGGCGCGAACCTGCTCGTCGCGTTCATGCCGTTCGAGGGCTACAACTTCGAAGACGCGATTGTGCTCTCGGAGCGCCTCGTGAAGGACGAGGTGCTCACCTCGATCCACATCCACGAGTACGAGATCGACGCCCGCTCGACGAAGCTGGGCGACGAGGAGATCACGCGCGACATTCCGAACCGCTCGGAGGAGTCGCTTCGGAACCTCGACGACCGCGGCATCGTGCGCGTCGGCGCCGAAGTCGGCTCCGGTGACCTGCTCGTCGGCAAGGTCACGCCGAAGGGCGAGACCGAGCTGACCGCGGAGGAGAAGCTGATCCGCGCCATCTTCAAGGAGAAGGCGCGCGAGGTGCGCGACACGTCGCTGAAGGTCCCGCACGGCGAGGGGGGCGTCGTCATCGACGTCAAGACCTTCTCGCGCGACTCGGGTGACGACCTCAGCCCGGGCGTGAACGAGCTCGTCCGCGTCTACGTGGCGAAGAAGCGCAAGATCTCGGAGGGCGACAAGCTCGCCGGCCGTCACGGCAACAAGGGCGTCATCTCGAAGATCGTCCCCGAGGCCGACATGCCGTTCCTCGAGGACGGCCGGCCCGTCGACATCCTGCTGAACCCGCTCGGCGTGCCGAGCCGAATGAACATCGGCCAGATCCTCGAGACGCACCTCGGCTGGTCCGCGGCGCACGGCGTGTTCGCCGACGACGAGGTGCTCCCCATGGACGGCAACGCGGGCCGGGTGATCAACGGGCCGAAGCCGACCCCGATCGCGACTCCGGTGTTCGACGGCGCCACGGTCGAGGACGTCGACTCGGCGCTGCTTCTGTGGTCGAAGCAGAACCCCGACAGCCCGATCAAGATCCTCACCGACACGAAGGCTCCACTCGGCCGCCAGGCCTCCGGCAAGGTGCGCCTGTTCAGCGGGCGCACCGGCGAGCCGTTCGAGCAGGAAGTGACCGTCGGCTACATGTACATCCTCAAGCTGCTCCACCTCGTCGACGACAAGATCCACGCGCGCTCGACGGGCCCGTACTCGCTCGTGACGCAGCAGCCGCTCGGCGGCAAGGCGCAGTTCGGCGGCCAGCGCTTCGGCGAGATGGAAGTGTGGGCGCTCGAGGCGTACGGAGCCGCGTACACGCTGCAGGAGATGCTGACGATCAAGTCCGACGACACCGTCGGGCGGGTCAAGGCCTACGAGGCGATCGTCAAGGGCGAGAACATCGCCGAGCCGTCGATTCCGGAGTCGTTCAAGGTGCTGCTGAAGGAGATGCAGTCGTTGGCGCTCGACGTCGCGGTCATCTCCGAGGACGGCGGCCAGGTCGAGGTCCGCGAGGAGGACGACGAGCTGCTCCGCGCTGCGGAGGAGCTCGGGATCGACCTCTCTCCCGGCTCGCTCCGGGCGGCCGCCCGGCCCCTCACGGGGCAGGAGACCGAGGAGGGCCAGGAGCGTGCCGACACCGAGGGCGAGCTCCTGCTCCCAGCCGACGAGGTCCTCCGGGACATCGACGCGATCGACCTGGACACCACCGACGATGACGAGGAAGCCGAGCCCGTGGGCGCCGGCGACGACGACATCGAAATCGAAGACTGAGCCATTTTGCTGTGCAAAATCGCTAGCAAAAACCTGACGGAAGGAACCTGGATGCACGTTTTCACTAGCGGATTCACCGGAGGTGGATCCGCATGATCGACATCAACGAGTTCGACGCGATCCGCATTGGTCTCGCATCCAGTAAGCAGATCCGCGACTGGTCGTCGGGCGAGGTCACGAAGCCGGAGACGATCAACTACCGCACACTCAAGCCCGAGCGCGACGGGCTCTTCTGCGAGCGCATCTTCGGTCCGACGAAGGACTGGGAGTGCTACTGCGGCAAGTACAAGCGCGTCCGCTACAAGGGCATCATTTGCGAGCGTTGCGGCGTCGAGGTGACGCGCCAGAAGGTGCGTCGCGAGCGCATGGGTCACATCGACCTGGCGGCACCGGTCTCGCACATCTGGTTCTTCAAGGGCGTGCCGAGCCGCATCGGCTACCTGCTCGACATCGCCCCGCGCGAGCTCGAGAAGGTTCTGTACTTCGCTGCCTCGATCGTCACGAGCGTCGACAACGAGGCGCGGGCGAAGGACCTGAACGATCTCGAGGACAAGGTCAAGTCGGAGTCCGAGCAGATCTACGTCGATCGCGACGAACAGCTCGTCGACCTCGAGAAGCGCCTCGCCCGGCGGCGCGCGTTCTTCGCCGAGGGCAAGGAGAAGGGCTTCGACGAGGACGACGACTTCTGGACGCGTGGCCTCGCCACCTGGGCCGAGGAGCAGCTGCTGCCGCCGCTCGAAGACGCGCGCAAGCTCGTCGGTGGGCTCTTCCTGGAGCTCGTCCCGCAGATCACCACCGAGGACGCGAAGAAGATTCGCGAGCTCGTTCGCAACGCCGCGATCCGCGACGACCGCAAGCTGACTCCTCGTGAGCTCGACCAGGTCGCCGTTGCCGGCGAGCAGATCCTCCAGGCGATCGCGCCGATCGAGAAGGACCTCGACAAGGCCGCGGGCGCCAAGAAGGGCGCCATCACGAAGCACCTCCACCGCGTCGTGGACGGCCTGCTCACCGGCGAGGAACTGAACGAGGAAGACGCCGCGCTCGCCGCGGACGTCGACCAGCGCAACCTCGAGAAGGCGCGCGGCCTCGGCAAGGGCCTCTTGAAGGACGTCGTCGACACGTGGGAGGCGGGGCAGGACATCCGCGAGCTCACGAACGACCTCTGCCTGCGGACCGACGGGAAGATCCAGAAGGAAGACCTCGACTCGCTGATCCAGTGGGCGCTGAAGGTGCGCGAGATGTACCTCGACATCGAGTCTCGCCGTGACGACACGCGCGAGGCTGCCGTCGACTCGGTGCGCCGCCTCGAGCAGACGTGGCAGCTCTTCCGCGACCTCGAGCCGAAGATGGTCGTCAACGACGAGCAGCTGTTCCGTGAGCTCAAGGACCGCTTCGGTTCGCCGTACGGCTTCGGTGTGTACTTCCGCGGCGGGATGGGGGCGGAGTCGATCCGCGACCTGCTCCGCGACCTCGACCTCGAGCTCGAGGCCGTCACGCTCCGCGACACGATCAAGACGTCCAAAGGCCAGAAGCAGCAGCGCAGCATCAAGCGCCTCAAGGTCGTCTCGGCGTTCATCCGGTCGCAGAACCGTCCCGAGTGGATGATCCTCGAGGCGATCCCGGTGATTCCGCCGGAGCTGCGCCCGATGGTCCAGCTCGACGGTGGCCGGTTCGCAACGAGCGACCTCAACGACCTCTACCGCCGGGTCATCAACCGCAACAACCGCCTGAAGCGGCTCCTCGACCTCGGCGCGCCGGAGATCATCGTCAACAACGAGAAGCGCATGCTGCAGGAGGCCGTCGACGCCCTGTTCGACAACGGCCGCCGCGGCCGCGCGGTCACCGGCCCGGGCAACCGGCCGCTGAAGTCGCTGTCCGACATGCTCAAGGGCAAGCAGGGGCGGTTCCGCCAGAACCTGCTCGGCAAGCGCGTCGACTACTCGGGCCGCTCGGTGATCGTTGCCGGGCCGGCCCTGAAGCTGCACCAGTGCGGCCTGCCGAAGCTGATGGCGCTCGAGCTCTTCAAGCCGTTCATCATGAGCCGGCTCGTTGAGCGGAAGTCGGTCCAGAACATCAAGGCGGCGAAGAAGTACGTCGATTCGATGACGCCGGAGGTCTGGGACGTCCTCGAGGAGGTCATCGCCGAGCATCCTGTGCTCCTGAACCGTGCCCCGACGCTGCACCGCCTGGGTATCCAGGCCTTCGAGCCCGTGCTCGTCGAGGGCAAGGCGATCCAGGTGCATCCGCTCGTCTGCCATGCGTTCAACGCCGACTTCGACGGCGACCAGATGGCGGTCCACCTGCCGCTCAGCGCCGAGGCGCAGGCAGAGGCCCGCATCCTGATGCTCAGCTCGAACAACATCCTGTCGCCGGCCTCGGGCCGTCCGCTCGCGACCCCGACCCAGGACATGGTGCTCGGCATCTACTACCTGACGTACTCGAATCTCGACCTCGCCTCGATGGAGTCCGCGAAGCTGAAGCCGCACCCGCGCCGCTTCGACTCGGCCGACGAGATCGAGGTCGCGCTGGAGATGAAGGCCGTCGGGCTGCAGGAGCCGATCGAGTTCCGCTTCAACGAGGAACTGCACCTGACGACGCCCGGCCGCGTGCTGATCAACTCGGCCGTCTACCGGGCGCTCGACGAGCTGCTGCCGCCGGACGAGGAGCTCGAGTTCGACTTCATGAACCAGACGCTGGCGAAGCCGGACACCGATCGCTACGTGCTGTCGCTCTCCGATCGCTACGGCGCGCACACGCTGGCGCCGGTGCTCGACACGATCAAGACGCTCGGCTTCAAGTACGCGACGAAAGCCGGCGTGACGATCTCGAAGAACGACATCGTGATCCCGCCGGACAAGGAGAAGATCCTGGCCGGTTACGAGAAGCGCGTCGAGGAGGTGCACGGCCAGTACGACATGGGCCTGATCACCGAGGACGAGCGCCACGAGACGATCGTCAACATCTGGACGGAGGCCACCGACGAGGTCGCCCAGGCGATGGAAGCTCACTTCGACGAGCTGAACCCCGTCTTCATGATGGCCAACTCCGGGGCCCGCGGCTCGTTCAAGCAGATCCGCCAGCTCGCCGGGATGCGCGGTCTGATGGCCAACCCGAAGGGCGAGATCATCGAGCGGCCGATCAAGGCCAACTTCATGGAGGGCCTGTCGGTGCTCGAGTACTTCATCTCGACTCACGGCGCCCGCAAGGGTCTTGCCGACACGGCTCTTCGCACCGCGGACTCGGGCTACCTGACGCGGCGTCTCGTCGACGTCTCGCAGGACGTGATCGTGCGCGAGCACGACTGCGGGACCGAGGACCACATCGCCCTCGCGATCCGCACGGACGACGGGTTGAACAAGTCGCTGCTCGGGCGTGTCCTCAGCGGTGACCTCTACAAGCCGCTCTCGTCGGGCAAGCCCGGCAAGACGCTCGTCGCCGAGCGCGGCGACGTCGTCACGCTGGCCCTCCTCGAGCAGCTCGAGACCGAGCTCGGAGCGGAGTTCGAGATTCCCGTCCGGTCGGTGCTGAAGTGCCGCGCGGAGACCGGGGTCTGCAAGACCTGCTACGGCATCTTCCCGGCCACCGGCGAGATGTGCGAGATCGGCGACGCGGTCGGCATCATCGCCGCCCAGTCGATCGGGGAGCCGGGCACGCAGCTGACGATGCGGACGTTCCACACCGGCGGTGTCGCCGGTGCGGACATCACGCACGGCCTGCCGCGAGTCGTCGAGATCTTCGAGGCGCGGAACCCGAAGGGCGCCGCGGTGCTCGTGGAGCTCGGCGGGCGCGTCGAGCTCGAGCAGACCGAGCGGGGCCCGAAGATCACCATCCATCCGACCGAGCTCGGGGCGGACGGCGAGCTCGTGGAGCCGGTCGAGTACCAGCTCCCTCGCCGCACACGCCTCCTCGTCGGCAACGGCGAGATCCTCACGCCCGGCGACCCGCTCAACGAGGGGTCGCAGAACCCGGCCGACAAGCTCGCGCTGAAGGGCTCGACCCCGACGGAGCTGTACCTCGTGGGCGAGGTGCAGAAGGTCTACAAGAGCCAGGGCGTGGAAATCCACGACAAGCACATCGAGCTGATCGTTCGCCAGATGCTGAAGAAGGTGCGGGTGGAGTCGAACGGCGACACCGACCTGCTGCCGGGACAGCTCGTCGACAAGGCGATCTTCGAGCGCGAGAACGGCAAGGTGAAGGCCAAGGGCGAAAAGGCGACCTTCGAGCCGCTGATCCTCGGCATCACCAAGGCGTCGCTCGCGACGGAGTCGTTCCTCTCGGCCGCGTCGTTCCAGGAGACCACGAAGGTGCTCACGGACGCCGCGATCGAGGGCAAGGTCGACCGCCTGCTCGGGCTGAAGGAGAACGTGATCATCGGGAAGCTGATCCCGGCGGCGACGGGCCTGAAGCGCTACCGCAACATCGAAATCGCTCCGAGCGAGCCGGTGGTGCGCGAGTCCTACGAGCGCGACACGCTGCTTCAGGCGCTCGAGGAGATCGGTCAGGACTCGGACGCGATCGACTTCGGCGGCCTCGATCTGGGCCCGGGCGAGCCGGGCTCGAACGGTGAGGCCTCGGAGACACCCGAGCTCGACTAGCAACGGTGGGTGAGCGAGGCCCGGCCAAGCCGGGCCTCGCTGCTACAACGTCTCCCGTGAGACGGATGCTCGTTCTCGGCGTCGCCGTGCTCGCAGTTGCCGTGGGCGTGGCGCGCGGAGGCGGACCTGCCGCCCCGATCCCGTTCCCGTGCGGTCTCCCGCAGGCCCAGCCGCTCTGGGTCGACTATGCGGACGGAGCGGTGCCGTTCTGGTCGACGATCTTCGCGCGGCCCGGCATCGTCGCGGCGGCTTCGAACTTCGTGGTGCCGCCGCAACTGCGGGCGGCCGGCGCCAAGACGGTCTACTTCGACCTCTACCTGAACAACCGCGTCGGGACGCCTTCGAAGCCGGCGGATCCGGCCACGATCCAGGCGCGCGCCGACAAGCTGTTCGCCACCGCCGTCGCATCGTCCGGCTGCAACCAGCCGCTGATCGCCGAGAACGAGCTCTTCGGCGCACAGCTGCCGACGCCGTGGACGCCGACGACCGCCCAGTACCGCGCAAACGTCCTGGCCTACCTCCAGCGCCTTGCGCAGCTCGGCGCGCGGCCGTTCTTGCTCTTGTCCAGCCGCCCCTATACGCACGACCAGGCCGCCGATGACTGGTGGCGCGCGGTCTCGCGGGTCGCCGACATCGTCCCGGAGGTCTACTTCTCCGGGCCGCAACTCTCGAGTCAGGGCGTGGTTGCCGCCAGTCTCCGGCTGCGCGCCACGATGCGAAGCCGGATCGAGGACATGATCCAGATCGGCGTGCCGACGGCGAGGCTCGGGATGATGCTGACGTTCAGCTCCACTCCGAACGCCGGCGGACGAGAGGGGTTGCAGCCGCTCTCCAAGTGGCTCGACGTCGTCAAGTGGGAGGCGCTCGCGGCCAAGCAGGTCGCCTCCGAGCTGAACCTCGCCACGGTGTGGTCGTGGGGGTGGGCCGCGTTCAATCCGGCGGGGAACGACCCCGACAAGCCGACGGCTGCCTGCGTGTGGCTCTGGACGCGCGATCCCTCGCTCTGCGACGCCCCGACGCTCGCGGGAACGACGTTCGACTCGTCACTCGCCGTCGGCGCGACACTGCCTGCGGGCACGCTCTGTGTGCTCGGGTCGACGAAGCTGCTCGCCGCCGACGTCGCTGCCCTGGCACGGCTCACCGGCGACCGCGACCTTGCATTTTCGGCCGAGTTCCAGCACGCCGTTCTGGCAGAGGCGCGCCCGGTCGACCCGAAGCTCGTGGCGCAGGCGGAGGTCAACACGATCCTCGACCACTTCGGGGGTAGCAGGGCGGCCTACCTGGCGGCGCTCGCGCGGGCGAAGGCGACGCCCACGCTCGCTCGTGCGATCCTCGCCGACGAGCTGCGGCGTCTCGCGATCCAGGCGACGCTCCAGGTCGGTGCTCCAAGCCAGACCGGTCTCCAGCAGTGGTATGCGACCTACGGTGCGTCGAACGCCCGCGCCGTGCGTGCAGCTGAGCCGCTGCCGTGGCTCGGGAACCTGCGCGCCGGGATCGCGATCCAGGGCGAGGCGCCGGGCCGGCTCTTCGCCCTCGATCCGGGGTCGACCGTGACCGTCGGCGGCGTCAAGGTGACCGTGCTCGGCGAGGCGGCGCCGCTCGGCGCGTTCCCGTTCGCTCAGGCTGCGCCGGCGGTCCGGCGCGCGTTCCTGCAACAGCAGCGAGACGCGGCGTACGCCGCGTGGTCGCTGCGGCGCCAGAACCAGAGTCTCGGCAGCCTCGCCTGCCAGCACGACCAGTTCCCGCAGCCCTCGACGGTCGACCTCACCGACTGGCTGCCCTATCTGGCGCTCGGCTAGTACCGCAGGTTCCCCTCCGCGATCGATCTAGGAGGCGCTGTCGGCCATGACGGTGCGTGCCTTCCCGAGCTCCTTTGCCCGGTAGAGCGCCTCGTCTGCGCGTTCGAACAGGTCGTTGGGCCGGTCGCCGGGCCGCAGCTCGGCCACACCGGCGGAGAGGAAGAGCGTTCCCGCCGCCCCGATCGGGCGCGCGCTGATCGCCCGTGCGATCCGCCCCGCGAGCAGCTCGGCGTCCTCGCCGCTCGACTCGGGCAGCACGATCCCGAACTCGTCGCCTCCCACCCGGCAGGAGACGTCCGCCGTGCGCACCACCGAGAGCAGGCGCTCCGAGACCTCTGCCAGCACCGCGTCGCCGGCGAGGTGGCCGATGTGGTCGTTGACCCCCTTGAAGTCGTCGAGGTCGAAGACGATCACGGAGAGGCGCCGGTGGTAGCGGTGCGCCCGGGCGACCTCGCGCGCGAGGGTCTCGTGGAAATACCGCCGGTTGTGCAGGTTCGTCAGGGCGTCCAGATCGGCGAGGGAGCGCGCCTCTGCGTAGCGCCTGGCGTTCTCGAGCGCCGGGCCCGCCCGGAAGGCGAGCCGCTCCAGCTCGTCGATTTCGGCGTCGGCGAGCTGCCGGCTCGACGACCGTGTGAAGGCCGAGAGCGTCCCCACCGGGAAGCCGTCGGCGCGCATCGGCACGACCACGCCGGAGCGGATGAGCTGCGCCGAGGCCTCCACGTCGTCGATCCGGTAGCGGTAGGTGATCTCGATCGCCCGGAGGTTGTCGTTCTCCGGCACCTGAATCGCCGTCCGGGCGGCTTCGTCCTGCGGCATCCCGACCGTTGCGTTCAGACGTCCGCCCTCGGGTGCGCCGGCATCGAGCAGGGCGGCCTCGACGCCGGTCACCGCCGCGGCCGCCTCGAGGGTGCGCTCGGTCACCTCGTCGAGATCGAGGGAGGCCGAAAGCTCGACCACGAACCGGTCGGCCCGCGCAGCGGTCTGCGCATTGTCGACGGCTGCGGCGAGATCCCGCATCGTTTCATGCATCCCGGCCGCAACCCGCGCGACCGCCTCGGCGACGCGGTCGTCTGCCGACCCGCGGACGCGCCAGACCGCGACCGCCGCGCCTGCGGCGGCGATCAGCGCCAGCCCGAGCGCGGAAATGAGAACGATGACGGTCACCGCGAGATCCCTCACTGTAGTGACCGGTGCGGCGGGAAGCTATGCCCGAAAGTGTGAAAGAGACCCGGAGCCGAGGTTTGCGGGCCCGCCTCGAATCGGGTACCATGCCCGCCGGTTCGGAGGGAGACCTTGTAGCTCCCCCTGCCTTCCCGTCTGCATACGACCCGTTAGAGGAGACCTCGTCTCAGGATGCCCACCGTCAATCAGCTGATTCGCAAGGGCCGTTCGAGCAAAGCCTCGAAGACCAAGACCCCTGCGCTCGCGGGAGCACCGCAGAAGCGCGGCGTCTGCACGCGGGTCTCGACGATGACCCCGAAGAAGCCGAACTCGGCGCTGCGCAAGGTGGCGCGCGTGCGCCTGACGAACGGGCTCGAGGTCGGTACCTACATCCCGGGCGAGGGCCACAACCTGCAGGAGCACTCGGTCGTGCTCGTCCGCGGCGGCCGCGTCAAGGACCTGCCGGGCTATCGCTACAAGATCATCCGGGCCGCCCTCGACGCCTCGGGCGTCGCAGACCGCAAGCAGGCCCGCTCGAAGTACGGGGCGAAGCGGAGCGCTTCCTAGTGCCGCGCCGCGCAGAGATCACCCCGCGCCCGGTCATCTCCGACCCGGTCTACGACAGCCAGCTCGTCACCCAGCTGATGAACCGTGTGATGCGTGACGGCAAGAAGTCGACTGCCGAGGCGATCGTCTACGGCGCCCTCGACCGGGTCGGCGAGAAGACGGGCCGGGCGCCGGTCGAGGTGCTCGAGCAGGCCGTGAAGACCGTCACGCCGGTGCTCGAGGTCCGCTCGCGCCGCGTCGGTGGCGCGAACTACCAGGTGCCGGTCGAAGTGCCGCAACGCCGCGGGCGCACGCTGGCCCTGCGCTGGCTCGTCACCTTCGCTCGCGACCGTCGGGAGAAGCACATGGCCGACAAGCTGGCCGGCGAGATCCTCGATGCGATCGAGCAGCAGGGCAACGCCTACAAACGCAAAGACGACATGTACCGGATGGCGCAGGCCAATAAGGCTTTTGCGCACTACCGCTGGTAAGGGAGCACGTTGGCTGTAACAGAGACACGAGTGGCGCTGGACCGCGTCCGCAACATCGGGATCATGGCCCATATCGACGCGGGCAAGACCACGACGACGGAGCGGATCCTCTATTACACCGGCCGCACCCACAAGATGGGTGAGGTGCACGAGGGCGCCGCGACGATGGACTGGATGGCGCAGGAGCAGGAGCGCGGCATCACGATCACGTCTGCGGCGACGACGGCGTCCTGGCGCGACCACCGCATCAACATCATCGATACGCCCGGGCACGTGGACTTCACGGTCGAGGTCGAGCGGAGCCTCCGTGTGCTCGACGGCGCCGTGGCGGTCTTCGATGCGGTCGCGGGCGTCCAGCCTCAGTCCGAGACCGTCTGGCGGCAGGCCGACAAGTACAAGGTGCCGCGGATCGCGTTCATCAACAAGATGGACCGCACCGGCGCCGACTTCTTCAAGTCCGTCCAGTCGATGGTCGACCGCCTCGGTGCCGTCGTCGTGCCCATTCAGCTGCCGATCGGGCAGGAGGACAAGCACGTGGGCGTCGTCGACCTCGTCGAGATGAAGGCGGTCGTCTACAAGGACGACCTCGGCGAGGACTTCGACGTGACCGACATTCCGGCCGAGCTCGCCGAGCAGGCTCACGCCTACCACCACCAGTTGATCGACGCGGTCGCCGAGCACGACGACGAGCTGACCGAGACCTACCTGACGGACGAGTCGCTCGT
>Ga0307372_10001775_pt1 | contig 36879 bp, 26 predicted proteins | sample OX1MG_FD_202533 | JGI IMG/M metagenome (GOLD analysis project Ga0307372, IMG submission 202533) | Soil microbial communities from Risofladan, Vaasa, Finland - OX-1 | ecosystem: Environmental > Terrestrial > Soil > Coastal area > Acid sulfate soil | place: Finland: Risofladan, Vaasa | collected...
CGGTCACCGTCAGGCTCGCCAGCGCCGCCGTCCCGCCCACTGCGCCGCCGAACGTCACGGTTCCGGTCCCGGCATTCACCGTCAGGCCCTGAGCGCCCGCGCTTGCCGCATCCACCGTGCTGGCGAAATCGATCGCCCCGTTTGCCGTGGTGTCGGCGTTCGAGTTCAGCGTGAGCGTGTTGGCCAGCGTGACCGCGCTGTTGTAGGTCTGTCCCCCATCGGTCGAGATGCCGGCGTCCAGCGTCGTCAGGCCGGTCACCGTCAGGCTCGCCAGCGCCTGCGAGCCGCCCACCGCGCCGTTGAAGGTCACGGTTCCAGTCCCGGCAGTGACCGTCAGGCCCTGAATGCCCTCGCTTGCCGCATCCACCGTGCTGGCGAAGTCGATCGCCCCGTTTGCCGTAGTGTCGGCGTTCGAGTTCAGCGTGACCGTGTTGGCCAGCGTGACCGCGCTGTTGTAGGTCTGCCCCCCATCGGTCGAGACGCCGGCGTCCAGCGTCGTCGGGCCGGTCACCGTCAGGCTCGCCAGTGCCTGCGACCCGCCCACTGCGGCGGCGAACGTGACCGTACCAGTCCCGGCATTCACCGTCAGGCCCTGAACGCCCGCGGTTGTCGCGTCCACCGTGCTGGCGAAGCCGATAGCCCCGTTTGCCGTTGTCTTCAGCGTATCAGAGCCGCCCAGCATCACCGCACTGTGGTAGGTCTGCGGCCCGCTCGTCGTGACGTTGCCGTCCAGCGCGATCGAGGCGCCCGTCGCGTCCAGGCTTGCCAGCGCCGCCGTCCCGCCCACCGTGTTGCTGAAGGTTACCGTCCCGGTCCCGCCGGCACTCACCGTCAGCCCAAAGCCGCCGTCCACCGTGCTGGCGAAGTCGACCGCCCCATTCGCCGTCGTGGTCAGGGCGTCAGTGGCGCCCAGCGTCACCGCGCTGTGGTAGGTCTGCGACTCGCTCGTCGTAACGTTGCCGTCCAGCGCGATCGAGCCGCCCGTCGCGTCGAGGCTCGCCAGCGCCGCCGTCCCGCCCACTGCGCCGCCGAACGTCACCGTGCCGGTCCCGGCATTCACCGTCAGCCCGAACCCGCCGTTCACCGTGCCGGCGAGGTCGATCGGCCCGTTCCCCGTGTCGGCAAGGCTGAGGTTCGCCCCCAATACCACCGGGCCGTCATAGGTCTGGCCGCCGCCGTTGGTCGTCACGCTGGCATCCAGCGTCGCCTGCCCGCTCCCGGTCACCGCCAGGCTCGTCAGCGCCGTCTTTCCGCCCACCGCGCCGCCGAACGTCGCCGTTCCGCTGCCGGCATTCACCGTCAGCCCGAACCCGCCGTCCACCGTGCTGGTGAAATCGATCGGCCCGTTGACGCCGCTGCTGTCGATCGTGGTGTCGTCGCCCAGCGTCACCGCGCCGAAACTCGTGGCCTGGCCGAACACCAGCGACCCTTTCGTGGTCACCGCCTGGAACGTGTAGGGAGTGCCGCCCCCGGTGATCGTGTAGGTCCCGGCGTCCAGCGTCACCGTCCCCGTGGTGGTCTGCGTCAGCTTGCCGCTCGTGGTGATCCCGCTCAGCGTCTGGGCCCCGCTGCCCGAACTCAGCGTCAGCGAGTTCGTGCCGCCGACTATCGCCGCGGCGAAGTCGATCGCCCCGTTTGCCGTCGTCGTCAGCGTATCGGTAGCGCCCAGCGTCACCACACTGTGGTAGGTCTGCGTCCCGGTGGTGGTGACGCTGTTGTCCAGCTTCGTCGGGCCGGTCACCGACAGGCTGGCCAGCGCCGCCGAGCCGCCCACGGTGTTGCCGAACGTCACCAGCCCGGTGCCCGCATTCACCGCCAGCCCAAAGCCGCCATCCACCGTGCTGACGAAATCCACCGCCCCGTTTGCCGTCGTCGTCAGCGTGTCGGCGGCACCCAGCGTCACCGCGCTGTGGTAGGTCTGCGACCCGCTCGTCGTAACGTTGCCGTCCAGCGCGATCGAGCCGCCCGTCGCGTCCAGGCTCGCCAGCGCCGCCGTCCCGCCCACCACGCCGCCGAACGTCACCAGCCCGGTGCCCGCATTCACCGCCAGCCCAAAGCCGCCATCCACCGTGCTGACGAAATCGATCGCCCCGTTTGCCGTCGTGGTCAGGGCGTCAGCGGCGCCCAGCGTCACCGCGCTGTGGTAGGTCTGCGACCCGCTCGTCGTAACGTTGCCGTCCAGCGCGATCGAGCCGCCCGTCGCGTCGAGGCTGGCCAGCGCCGCCGTCCCGCCCACCACGCCGCCGAACGTCACCAGCCCGGTGCCCGCATTCACCGCCAGCCCAAAGCCGCCATCCACCGTGCTGACGAAATCGATCGCCCCGTTTGCCGTTGTCTTCAGCGTATCAGAGCCGCCCAGCGCCACCGCACTGTGGTAGGTCTGCGACCCGCTCGTCGTCACATTGCCGCCCAGCGCGATCGAGCCGCCCGTCGCGTCCAGGCTCGCCAGTGCGAACGTGCCGCCCACCGCACCGCCGAACGTGACGGCGCCGCTCCCGGCAGTCACCGACAGGCTTTGGCCGCCGGTCGTCTGACCATTCACCGTGCTGGTGAAATCGATCGGCCCGTTGACGCCGCTGCTGTCGATCGTGGTGTCGTCGCCCAGCGTCACCGCGCCGAAACTCGTGGCCTGGCCGAACACCAGCGACCCTTTCGTGGTCACCGCCTGGAACGTGTAGGGAGTGCCGCCCCCGGTGATCGTGTAGGTCCCGGCGTCCAGCGTCACCGTCCCCGTGGTGGTCTGCGTCAGCTTGCCGCTCGTGGTGATCCCGCTCAGCGTCTGGGCCCCGCTGCCCGAACTCAGCGTCAGCGAGTTCGTGCCGCCGACTATCGCCGCGGCGAAGTCGATCGCCCCGTTTGCCGTCGTCGTCAGCGTATCGGTAGCGCCCAGCGTCACCACACTGTGGTAGGTCTGCGTCCCGGTGGTGGTGACGCTGTTGTCCAGCTTCGTCGGGCCGGTCACCGACAGGCTGGCCAGCGCCGCCGAGCCGCCCACGGTGTTGCCGAACGTCACCAGCCCGGTGCCCGCATTCACCGCCAGCCCAAAGCCGCCATCCACCGTGCTGACGAAATCCACCGCCCCGTTTGCCGTCGTCGTCAGCGTGTCGGCGGCACCCAGCGTCACCGCGCTGTGGTAGGTCTGCGACCCGCTCGTCGTAACGTTGCCGTCCAGCGCGATCGAGCCGCCCGTCGCGTCCAGGCTCGCCAGCGCCGCCGTCCCGCCCACCACGCCGCCGAACGTCACCAGCCCGGTGCCCGCATTCACCGCCAGCCCAAAGCCGCCATCCACCGTGCTGACGAAATCGATCGCCCCGTTTGCCGTCGCCAGCGCGGCGCTGGCGGCCATCGTCACCGCGCTGTTGTAGGTCTGTATCCCAGTTGTCGTGACATTGCCGTGCAGCTTCGTCGGACCGGTCACCGTAAGGCTCGTCAGCGGCGTCGCACCACCCACCGCAGCGCCGAACGTTACCGTCCCGGTCCCGGCAGTCACCGTCAGGCTCTGGGCGCCGTCAACGGCCTTGGCGAACTGGATCTGGCCGCCCCCCGTTCCACTGAGGGTGGTGGCTGCCTGCAAAACCACCGGACTGTTGTAGGTCTGGCCGCCGGCGCCGGTCGTTACGGCCGTCCCGGCGCCGTCGTTCAGATTGATCGTGCCGCCACTTCCGGCGGTCGCGCTGAACGTCTTGACGCTAACCGGGGCGGTGATGGTGATCGACCCGCTCAGGGCCGTGTTGCCCGCCGACAGCGTCAGGCCGCCGTTGGTCCCGCTAATCGCGGCGTTGATGGCGATGTTGTTGTCGGCAAGCAATGACAGCGAATTGCTGCTGCTCCAGGTGACCGAATCCGACACCGTGATGTTGCCCGCATCAGTCCCGCCGCCGGAGGTCGTCACGACGACATTGTCGCTGCCGAGCGCAGTCTGCAACGTGGTGTTCGCGATCGTCGCCGGATCGGCGCTCCCGGAGAACGTCGTCGTCCCCGCAGCGGTCACCGGGCCGGTGTTCGCGTGAGCCGTGGTGATGGCGACATCGAACGGGTCGAGCAACCAGGTGCCCGGCGTGCCGCTGGCCGCCGGTGCGCCGACATCGACACTCGCATCCGCCGAAATGCCGAGATTGTACCCCGAGGTCTCGACGAACCCGCCATTGCCGCCTTGCGGCCCGCCCGTGGCGCTGATCGCGCCGTCCATCTGCGTCGTGTCGGTGGACAGCACCGTGACCCGCCCGCCATCGCCCTTCCCGGTGGCATTGGCCGCGATCGTCGCGCCGTGCCGCACCGTCACGTTGGCCGCGGTCCGCTTCGCCACAACGCCCGGCCCGCCCTTGGCCCGCGCCAGCGTCGTGCCGATCGCCACCACGCCGCCGCCGGCCTGGCCGGAGGCGTCGATCCGCGCCGTCGAAGCCACGGTCACGTTGCCGGTGGTGTTGACGACGATGGTGCCGCCCGAGGTGCCGGGCGCCTTGCCCATCGCGTCAAGCTGGCCCTCGACGGTGATCGAGCCGCCGACGCCGTTCATCGTGATGGTGCCGGTGCGGCCGCCGACGCTGTTCGCCTGGATCCTGCCGCCGGCGTCCACCAGCGTCTGCACCAGCCCGTCGGCGGCGCGCGCGCTAAGCTGAATCGTGCCACCATCCGCGACAATCACGCCGCTGTTGGTCACCAGCGCCGTCGCGCCGTTCGGCAGCTTCCTCACCAACCCGGTGACGTCGATCGACAGCATGCCGTCGCCGTACAGGTCGAGCGTCGTACGGGTCCCGCTCGCCAGCACCACATGCCCGAGCCTGGCGGTGATCACCCCGTCGTTGCGCACCTGCGGCGCCACCAGTGCCGCCAGCCCGGCCTGCCTGATGGTGATCTGGCCCTGGTTGACCACCGAAGCGTTCGGGTGCGCCGCCTGGTCCATCACCAGGTTGCCGCCGCCAACAAACGTCCGCACCGCCGCGTTGCTGCTGCGCGCCGCGCTCACCATCAGCCCGGCGGTGTTGACCTGCGAGCCTTTGTAGAACGTGACGCCCGACTGGTTCTCCAGGATGATCTGGCCGTTGGCGTCGATCCGGCCGGCGATCTGCGACGGGTTGGGACCCTCCACCCGGTTCAGCGTCATCGAGGTGGCTGACGGCTGGTTGAACTGGACGGTCTGCTGGCTGCCGACGTTGAAGGCCTGCCAGCCGATGGCACCGCGCTGCGTCGATTGGTTGATGGTGGTCTGGCTTGCGGTCTGGCGGATCGCAATGCCGCCGCCAAGCACCACGCCGCCGGTGGGATGCGCATTCGGCGCCAGTTGCGCGGCGGCCGGCAGCGACACCACCATCGTGAAGGTGGCACACAGCGCCGTGCTGACCAGCAACGCCGGACGCCGCCGTCGCACGACCCCCAGCAGTTTCACGTTCGCGTTGCGCCGCGGCTTAGCCATCGTCATTCCCCCGCCGTCCGGACCGCCATCGCGGCGGCCGGCTCGCCATTCTCAGAAATGTCCCAGCACGCGCCAGTACAAGCCGATCCCGTTCAGCGCCGAGACGTTGGCGCCGGACCCGGTCGGGTAGCGGTTGAACCGGCCCAGCGCCTCGAAATCCACCTCGGTGTAGCGCGTCACCTGCAGGCGCACGCCGCCGCCGGCCGAGTTGACCACCGTCGCGAAGTCGGTCGATCGGTTCTGCCAGGTCTCGCCCCAGTCGTAGAACAGGTAGAACTGCGTGGAGATGTCGGCCGACAGACCCCACATCGACAGGTTCGTGCCGGTGTTGAACTGCAGTTCGGCGGTGGCGACCAGCGCCTTGTCGCCAGGGATCTGCCCGGCATAGTAGCCGCGGGTGTACTGCGCACCGCCGAGGTAGAATTGCTCCTCCGGGGGCAGAATCTGGTCGCTCCATTGCCCGGCAAGCAGCCCCATGAGCGCGACACTGCTGCTTGGCCCGACCGGGAACAGCGTCTGAGTGCGGGTGGCCTCGAAGTTGACCTTGAAGAAATCGCTCCGCTCATTCTGCCGCGCGGCGTCCGGTGCCGTGCCGTTGGTCTCGGCGCCCAGCAGGCGCAGACCCTGCGACAGCCGTACGGACACCACGTTGTTGGCCGGCCGGTCGGCACCGAGCCACAGATCCGACATGGCGTAGTCCTCGCCCAGCCGGAGCACGCGCAGCGAATCGACGCTCGTGGTGGTCAGGACCGGACCGGTGCGGACATTGGACTCCAAGGCGTCCAGCGACGTGTACAGGTTCAGCGTCTGCTGCCGCGAACGGATCACCGGGTAGCTCAGCACGCCGCCCAGGACGGTGGTGGTGCCGTGGTAGTTCTCCGCGGAGAGCGCATCGGTCCCGCCGCCGGTCGGTATCGCCTCGCCCGTGCCGGCATAGAGCCGCATCTTCAGGCCGGAACCGCCGAGGAACATCTCTTCGGCGAACTGGCCGAAATTCTGGCTGTTGGGAAACGTGTGATAGTAACTGAATTCGGTCTTCTCGCCGAATTCGGTGAAACTGTTGAAATCCACCACGCCCAGTCCCTCGATCGGACCGGTCTGCACGAAGGCCCGGTTGTCGAACGTGGCCAGTCCGGACACCGCCCGTCTGCTCACTTCCGCAATGAGGTTGAGCGCGCCGGGATCGTCGGCCGAGGGCTGCAGGACGGCGCGCAGCGTTACCCCCGGCACATCCTGCGCCAGCAACAGGTAACGCTCCAAGGTGACCGAATCGATCGGCCGCGTCTTGGTCAGCCGGTTCAGGAAGCGCAGCACCTGCACGCCGGCGGGGCCGATGTCGCCATCCAGCTTGACGCTGGCGATGCGCCCTTCCGTGACGACGAAGCGCAGCTTGCCGGCCGTGTCCAGGTTAGCGGACACCGTGCTGAGCACGTAGCCGGCGGAACGATAGTGTTGCAAGATCGCCTGGCGCGCCGCGTCGATCTTCGGCAGCGGCACCGCCGGGCCGGTGAGGCCCTGGGTGTAGCGCGCGATCTCCGCCGCCGGGAACGCGGTGACGCCGTCCACCGAAACGGCGCTGACGCGAACGGTGCGGTTGGGCACCTCGGCACCGGGCGGCGGCAGGGCCGGCAATGCGGACCCGGGCGCGCTGGCCGGCGGCGCCGGCGGCAATATGCGCGGCACCGGCGAGCCTTGCGGCACCGGATTAGCAGTCGGTGGACGCGGTGGCGGAACCTGCGCCATCGCCGGCGCTGCCGCACAAGCCACGCCCAGCAGCACCAGGCCCGCACCGCCCTGTCGCGCCCAGGCCGGTGCGGCGCGCCAAACATCCGAAGACTGCCGGCCGGACCGCCGGGCTTCCCCCCAAGGCTTCACCATTCCGCCCCTGCTCCGCGCGGCCCATCGAAGGCCATCCCGGATAGCTATCCCGACTCATTCCAGGTACGTCAATAGTAAAACCTGCTCGCGTTGCCATGATTCGCTCGGGAAAAGAACAACTTCGGCCAGCGTCTTCCGCGCCGGTGCCGCATGTTTCGCAACCCGCGACCGGGTCCGAACCGCCCGGGTTGACAGGCCGCGGCATCGGCAGCCCAGTGGCGGGCCAATCCCGAATGGAGGCCCCGGATGGGCGAATGGGAAAAGCGTCGTGTCGGCGGAACGAACCTGTCGGTGACCTGTCTCGGTCTGGGCACCGCCACGATGGGCGGCAGCCGGATTCCCGTGACGCGCGAGGAAAGCGAGAACATGGTGCGCGCCGCATGGAAAGCCGGCGTGCGCTACGTCGATACGGCGCCGTTCTACGGCGTCGGCGCGGCCGAACGGCGGGTGGGCGATGCGCTGCGCGACCGGCCGCGCGACGAATGGGTGCTGTCCACCAAGGTCGGGCGGCTGTTGCGCCCGCGCCGACAGCCGGGCGGCGCCACCGACGGCAGGCTGGCGCCGATGCCGTTCGAGGTGGTCTATGACTACACCTATGACGGCATCATGCGCTCGGTGGAGGATTCGTATCAGCGGCTTGGCCTGGCGAAGCTCGACATCCTGTTTGTGCACGATATCGGCGTCTATCAGCACGGAGCCGAGGCCAACGCGCGGCACATGCGCGCGCTGCGCGACAGCGGCTATCGCGCGTTGCAGGCACTGAAAAGCGACGGCTCGGCGCGTGCGATCGGCATCGGCGTGAACGAGAAGGCGGTGCTGATCGAGGCGCTGGCCTTCGCCGACTGGGACGTGTTTCTGCTTGCCGGGCGCTATACGTTGCTGGAGCAGGAGCCGCTGGATGATCTGCTGCCGATGTGCGTGGCGCGGAGGACGTCGATCGTGGTGGGCGGGCCGCTGAACTCCGGCATCCTGGCCGGGCGCGATACGTGGAACTACGCCGCCGCACCGCCGCAGGTGGTGGAGCGAGTGAAGCGGATCGAGGCGGTGTGCGACGCGCACCGGGTGCCGCTGGCGGCCGCCGCGCTGCAATTCCCGCTGGCGCATCCGGCAGTCTGCGCGATCATCCCAGGGCCGCGAAATGCGGCGGAGTTCGAGGCGAACGTCGAACTCCTGGCGATGCCGATTCCGGCGGCGCTGTGGGCGGACCTGCGGCATGCCGGACTGCTGCATCCCGCGGCGCCGACTCCGGGATAGGAGACCTCTCGCGGGCCGCGCGGGGGGGGAGGTCTGCGCGACGCGCCGGGTGAGACCTCGGGCGGGCGGGTTCGCCCGGTCGAGGCAGCCGGACGGGCGGGCGACCCGTTGCAGGCTCCATATGCCTCAGCGGCGCCGCCGCGACCTTCCGGGATCGTCTGCCGACGCTGAAGAACCGGGAGCAGGGCCGCCGCCACCCGGCCATGGCTGGCCCCACCCCACGCTCGCGCTCCGGCGCCGGGACGTAACCCTCCGTCAACCTCGAGCGGCCTATTTGTTGCCGGGCAGCCCTGGCGCTAGAATACATTGACGCGGGACGCGCGGGGTCGCAGAAGCCTCCGCGCCCAGGGTCTGACGGCGGCGGCACAGCCACCATGGACCGGAGGAAAGGAATTCCGACTTGCAGCCCACCGATGTCCGGGACCCCGACTACTTCCACAAGGTGGTCGATTGCCAGTGGGCGTGCCCGGCCCATACCCCCGTGCCGGAATACATCCGGCTGATCGCCGCCGGCCGCTACGCCGACGCGTTCATGGTCAACTGGCACTCCAACGTCTTCCCCGGCATCCTCGGCCGCACCTGCGACCGGCCCTGCGAACCGGCGTGCCGCCGCGGCCGGGTGGAGCGCGAGCCGGTGGCCATCTGCCGCCTCAAGCGAGTCGCCGCAGACTACAAGGGCGACGTCAGCGGCCGGATGCCCGGGCCGGCGGCGCAGAAGAACGGCAAGCGGGTTGCCCTGGTCGGTGCCGGCCCCGCCTCCCTGACCGTGGCCCGCGACCTGGCGCCGCTCGGCTACCACTGCGTCGTGTACGACATCGACCCGCGCGCCGGCGGCATGATCCGCAGCCAGATCCCGAAATTCCGCCTGCCCGACAGCGTGATCGACGAGGAGGTGGGCTACGTCACCGACCTCGGCATGGAAATGCGGCTCGGCCAGGGCGTCGGCAGCCTGAAGGCCCTGCTGGCGGAAGACTACGACGCGATCTTCGTCGGCTGCGGCGCCCCACGCGGACGCGACCTTCCTCTTCCCGGCCGCGACGAGGCACGGGCAAATATCCATATCGGCATCGACTGGCTGTCCTCCGTCTCGTTCGGCCATATCGAGAAGATCGGCCGCCGGGTCATCGTGCTGGGCGGCGGCAACACCGCGATGGACTGCTGCCGCTCCGCCCGCCGCCTCGGCGGCGAGGACGTGAAGGTCATCGTGCGCAGCGGCTTCGAGGAGATGAAGGCCTCCCCCTGGGAGAAGCAGGACGCCATGCACGAGGACATTCCCATCCTCAACATGCTGGTGCCGAAGGAATTCACGCACGCCGGTGGCAAACTGATCGGCATGACGTTCGAGAAGGTGAAGGCGGAACGCGACGACAAGGGCCGCCGCAGGCTGGTCCCCACCGGCGAGCCCGAGCAATTCTTCGAATGCGACGACGTGCTGGTCGCGGTCGGCCAGGAAAACGCGTTTCCGTGGGTCGAGCGCGACATCGGCCTGCAATTCGACAAGTGGGACATGCCGGTGGTGGACGAGATCACCATGCAATCGACCAACCCGAAAGTATTCTTCGGCGGCGACGCGGCATTCGGGCCCAAGAACATCATCTGGGCGGTGGCGCACGGCCACCAGGCGGCGATCTCGATCCACCAGCTCTGCCAGGGCGAAAACCTGCACGACCGTCCGCCGCCGCTGGTGAACCTGTCGTCGCAGAAGATGGGCATCCACGAGTGGTCATACGACAACGACGTGTCGCTCGATCTCCGCTTCAAGGTGCCGCACCGCGAAAAAGTGCAGGCGCTGCGCGACATCAAGGCCGAGGTCGAACTCGGCTTCGACCTGGAACTGGCATACGCCGAGGCGGAACGTTGCCTGAACTGCGACGTGCAGACGGTGTTCACCGACAATCTCTGCATCGAGTGCGACGCCTGCGTGGACATCTGCCCGGTCGATTGCATCACCTTCACCGGCAATGCCGCGGAAGCCGACCTGCGCAACCACCTGAACGCGCCGGCCCACAACATGACCCAGGCGCTGTACGTCTCGGGTGAACTGAAAACCACCCGCGTGATGGTGAAAGACGAGGACGTCTGCCTCCATTGCGGCCTGTGCGCCGAGCGGTGCCCCACCGGCGCATGGGATATGCAACGTTTCCTGCTCGACGTGGCACTGGCGGAGAACGCATGCTGCAAACACTAGACCGCGTGGAAGCCCTCCAGCGGGTCAACGACTTCGTTGTCAAGTTCGCCAACGTCAACGGCTCGGGTTCGGCCAGCGCCAATACGCTGTTCGCCAAATCGGTGCTGCGCATGGGCGTGCCCGTGACGCCGCGCAACATCTTTCCCAGCAACATCCAGGGTCTGCCCACCTGGTATGAGGTGCGGATCTCCGAGGCCGGCTATCTCGGCGCGCGGGGCGGCGGCGTTGACCTGATGGTGGCGATGAACCCGCAGACCTGGGACCAGGACGTCGCCTCGATCGTGCCCGGTGGCTATCTGTTCTACGACAGCACCAAGCCGATGCCGCCGTCCAAATTCCGCAAGGACATCACGGTGCTCGGCGTGCCGCTGACCGAGATGACCAACCGGGCCTATACCGACACGCGGCAGCGGCAGTTGTTCAAGAACATCGTCTATCTCGGCGCGCTGTCCGCGCTGATCGAGATGGACACCGCCGAAATCGAGAAGCTGCTGGCGGAGCAATTCAAGGGCCGCGACAAGCTGATCGCGGCGAACGTGCAGGCGCTGCACATGGGGCGCGAGTGGGCGCTGGCCAATCTGCAATGCCCCATCGGCCTGCGGCTGCGTCGCGCCGACGCGGTGGGCGACCGCATCTTCATCGAGGGTAACGCCGCCGCCGCGCTCGGCGCGGTCTATGGCGGCGCGACGATGTGCGCCTGGTATCCGATCACCCCATCGTCGTCGCTGGCCGAGGCGTTCACCCGCTGGTGCGGCCGCTACCGGGTGGACAAGGCAACCAAACAGAACAAGTTCGCCATCGTGCAGGCCGAGGACGAGCTGGCCTCGATCGGCATGGTGATCGGCGCGGCCTGGAACGGCGCGCGCGCCTTCACCTGCACTTCCGGCCCGGGCATCTCCTTGATGCAGGAATTTCTCGGGCTGGCGTATTTCGCGGAAATCCCCGCGGTGATCTTCGACGTGCAGCGCTCCGGCCCCTCCACCGGCATGCCCACGCGTACCCAGCAGACCGACATCATCAGTTGCGCCTACGCCTCGCACGGCGACACCAAGCACGTGCTGCTGTTCCCGGAAGACCCGTACGAATGCTTCGAGTTCGGCGCGCTGTCGTTCGACCTCGCGGACCGCTTGCAAACCCCGGTCTTCGTGCTGTTGGACCTGGAGATCGGCATGAACGAGCGGCTGACCCGACCATTCGGCTGGGACGACTCGCGCAAGCTGGACCGCGGCAAGGTGATGACCGCGGCGGACCTGGAATCGGGGAAAAAATTCGGCCGCTACCTGGACGTGGACGGCGACGGCATCCCGTATCGCACCTATCCCGGCACGCATCCGACGAAGGGTGCGTTCTTCACCCGCGGCACCTCCAAGGACCGCATGGCGCGCTATTCCGAAGAGGGCGCGGACTACCAGGAGAACATGGAGCGTCTGCTGAAGAAGCATCACACGGCGCGCAACCTGGTGCCCGCGCCGCTGCTGCGGCCGGCCCGGCAGCCCGCCAAATTGGGCGCCATCTATTTCGGCTCCACCAGTCCGGCGATGCTGGAGGCCGACGAGGTGCTGACCGAACATGGCATCCCGCTCGACCTGCTGCGCGTGCGCGGGTTCCCATTCGCCGACACGGTGAAGGAATTCATCGACGCGCACGACCAGGTCTTCGTGGTGGAACAGAACCGCGACGGCCAGTTGCGCATGCTGCTCATGAACGAACTGGACGCCAATCCGGCGAAGCTGGTGAAGGTGCTGCACTACGACGGCACGCCGATCACCGCCCGCTTCATCGTCGATGCGATCACCGAAAAGGTCGATCAAAGCAAAGTCGTCCCACTGCACAAGGTGGCGTCATGACCTTCATCCCCAAGCCGAAGCTGCACCACCCGGATCTGGCGAAGAACAGCCTGGGCTTCACGCGGCGCGACTACGAAGGCGCGGTCTCCACGCTATGCGCCGGCTGCGGCCACGACTCGATCAGCGCCGCCATCGTGCGCGCATGCTTCGAGCTCGACCTCCCACCGCACCGCATCGCCAAGCTGTCCGGCATCGGGTGCTCGTCCAAGACGCCGACCTACTTCCTGGGGGCGTCGCACGGGTTCAATTCGGTGCATGGGCGAATGCCGTCGGTGCTGACCGGTGCCAACCTGGCGAATCGCGACCTGATCTATCTGGGCGTGTCGGGCGACGGCGACAGCGCGTCCATCGGCATCGGCCAGTTCGCCCATGCCATGCGGCGCGGCATCAACATGGTCTATATCGTCGAAAACAACGGCGTATACGGGCTGACCAAGGGGCAGTTCTCCGCCACCTCCGATCGCGGCGCCAAGTCCAAGCGCGGCGTGGTGAACAGCGACGAGGCAATCGACCTGGTCGGCATGGCGCTGCAGCTCGGTGCCACCTTCGTCGCGCGCAGCTTCTCCGGCGACAAGGGTCAGCTCGTGCCGCTGATCGAGGCGGCGATCAAGCATGAAGGCGCCGCCTTTATCGATTGCATTTCCCCCTGCGTTGCGTTCAACAACCACGAAGGTTCCACCAAAAGTTTCGACTTCGTGCGCGAACACAACGAGGCGGTGAACTATCTCGACGTCATCGCCGGGCGCGAGCCGATCACCGTGGACTACGCGCCAGGGACGGTCGAGATGGTGACGCAGCACGACGGCTCGGTGCTGCGGCTGCGCAAGCTGCACACCGACTATGACGTGCACAACCGGATCTCCGCGATGACCTACATGCAGGAACGCCATGCGGCGGGCGAGATCGTCACCGGGCTGCTGTATGTCGATCCCGATCCGCGCGACATGCACAAGCACATGAACACCGTCACCACGCCGCTGAACGAGCTGGACGAGGCGGCACTGGTGCCCGGCGCCGCGGTGCTGGAAAAGCTGAACGCAAGCCTGCGGTAGGCGTACGCCTCTCCCGCGCCATGCGCGGGAGAGGTCGCGACGCGACGCGGGCAACAGCGATCGGGTCACCCCGCATTACCCTCGCATTGCCATTGCCCTGGCAAGTGCTGCCTCTCATTGTTCGAGTAACGGCACGATATTGTCCGATCCATCCGGTGCCTGATCGAGCGACCGCGGACGCACCGGTGCAGGCATCACCGGTGCAGCACGGCCGGCGTCCAGTTCGCCGCGCGCCGCGCCAGCCGCGCCTCGGTCGCTTCGCCGTCATGGTCCGGACGCGCCGGGTCCTGGGCGAAGGCGGCGCGGTCGTCCAGGCAGTTGGTGTTGACCACCGCGCGCGTCCCCGCCGTCGTTTCGCAGACCGCACCGATGTAAACGCCGCACCGGCGGCACACCAGGTAATCCGCGGTGCGGGAGCCGAACCGGTAGTGCTCCACCAGCGACCAGTCCTCCGACCAGACTTCGCAGAGTCCGGCGGGATCCGACACGGTCCGTGTCGCGTGCGCGCGGCAGAACGAACACGCGCAGGATCGCAGCATGGTCTCCAGTGGCGGTTTGCTCAACCGCACCCGCACACGCAACGTCCCGCAATGACAGCCACCGGTATGTTCCACCACCGCCTCCCCGGATCGACGCAACGCTCCACGTCGCAGAGTTCGTTCCCGACACCCAGTTTCATCGCGTCGCGACAATGGGCGAACCGCCAGCCTCGCCGGCATGCCGGGTTGCCTCCCGCGCCCGCGCATCGTGCATAGCGCAACGCCGTGCTCCGCCATAATCCCGCGTCGCGGCGCTTCCCTGCGACGCGCGAAGCCGGCAAACTGCCGGCGCGCCAACTTGCGACAACCGGCGCAGTCCAAAGGGAGACGCACTCGATGACGAAGTTTTCGCGCCGCTTGCTGCTGGGCAGTCTTGCGGCGGCACCACTGGCGAGGCCCGGCATCCTCCGTGCCCAGAGCACGTCGAAGCCAGTGAAGATCGGCCTGCTGTCCGACATGAGCGGCCCATACCGGGATGTCGGCGGGCCGGGCAACCGGGTCGCCACGGAATTGGCGATCCAGGATGTCGGCGGCTCCGTGCTGGGCCGCCCGATCGAGATAGTGCAGGCCGACGACCAGAACAAGCCCGACGTCGCTGCCTCGCTGGCGCGCGAATGGATCGACGATCAGGGCGTGGACGTCCTGGCGGACGGCGCCGCTTCCTCGGCCGGCCTCGCCGTGCAGCAGATCGCGCGCGAGAAGAAGCGCATCTACCTGATCACCGGTCCCGCTTCGTCCGACTTTACCGGCAAGCAGTGCTCGCCCTACGGTATCCAATTCTCATACGACACGTACGCGCTGGCGCACGGCACCGGCAGCGCGCTCACCAAGTCAGGCGGAAAAACCTGGTTCTTCATCACCGCCGACTACGCATTCGGCTATGCGCTGGAACGCGACACCATTGCCGCGGTGGAGCAGGCGGGAGGCAAGGTTCTGGGCAAGGTGCGGGCGCCGTTGGGCACCCCGGATTTCTCCAGCTTCCTGATCCAGGCACAGTCCTCCGGCGCCGAGGTGATCGGCTTCGCGAATGCGGGAACCGACCTGCAGAATTGCATCAAGCAGTCGGCCGAATTCGGCCTGACCAGCGGCGGCGTCAAGATCGCCACCCTGCTCATGCAGATCAGCGACGTGAACTCGCTGGGTCAGAAGACCTGCGAGGGCCTGATCTACACCGACTCGTTCTATTGGGACATGACCCCCAGGACACGTGCCTGGTCGAAGCGCTGGGCCGCCAAGATGAACGGCATGGTCCCGGGGATGCTGCACGCCGGCAGCTACTGCGCCGCTCATCATTGGCTGAAGGCGGTCAAGGCGGCCGGCACCTTGGACGCGGATGCGGTGGTGGCGAAGATGAAGGCCACGCCGGTCAACGACTTCTACAACACCAACGTGAAAATCCGCGAGGACGGGCGGGTGATGCACGTAATGTACCTGTGGCAGGTCAAGCCTGCGGCGCAAGCGAAGTACAAATATGATTTCTGCAAGCTGGTGGCCACCATTCCGCCGGCGCAGGCATGGCGACCCCTGAGCGAGGGCGGCTGCCCCTTCATAAAAGCGTAGCCCCGTACTCACCTCTCCCGCCGCGCGGGAGAGGTCGAGGCGCGCGAGCGCCGAGGATGATCGGGTCGGCAGGCGGCACCGTCATCCCGCGCATCGCGGCAACCGCGGCGAGGATCGGGCGCACGCGCTGCCAACGCGGCGTGGCAGGCCCCGGGGCCGGGCCCGACACCTTCATGGCTCGGCGCCCAGCCCGGTTCCTCAAACGATCGCGGCGTGCCACCCTGCACAACGATGACCGAAATCGCAACCGATGACGCGGCCGCGCCGGCCGAAGCGGCGGGCGACGCTGTTCAGCCGACCCTGCAAGCCGCCACGAACTGGCAGCGCACGCTGTGGGCGATGGTCGGCATCCAGTTCATCATGACCATGTCGTTCAGCTTCCTCACCCCGATCATGCCGCTGTTCCTGCCGGTGCTCGGCGTGCATACCGAGGCCGGGATTGACCTGTGGGCCGGCATCCTGAGCGGCTCTACGTCGTTCGTTGCCGCTTTCGCATCGCCGATCTGGGGCCGTCTCGCCGACCAGCACGGCCGCAAGCTGATGCTGCTGCGGTCGAGTTGTGCCATCGCGGTGTTCACCGCCGTCATGGGTCTGTCGCAGACCGTCTGGCAGTTCTTCGCGGCGCGCGCGTTGATGGGGGTGTTCGCCGGCTTCTCCTCGACGGCAATGGCATTGGTGGCGAGCCAGGTGCCGGAGGGGCGGCTCGGCTATTCGCTCGGCCTGCTGTCCACCGGCCAGCTTGTCGGATCGCTGGTCGGACCGGTGATCGGCGGCGTGCTCGCCGACCTCACCGACAGCTACCGCATCCCGTTCTACTGCACCTCGGCGGTGTGCTTCATCGCGTTGGCCATGGTCTGGCTGGGCGTGCGGGAGCAGTTCGTGCGGCCGGCAGCGGGAAGCCGCAAAGGCTCGGCGTGGAGCAACATGCGGCGGCTGATCGGCGCGGCCGGCGTGCTGCCGCTGTTCTGCGTATTGCTCATGGCGCAGTTCAGCACGCGCGCGGTGCAGCCGGTGGTGACGCTGTTCGTGGAGGAGCTGACCGGGCCGCGGTCGGACCTCGCGACATTGGGTGGCCTGGCATTTTCCGTCACCGGCCTGGCCGGCATGGTCGCGGTACCTCTGCTCGGCCGCCGCAGCGACCAGATCGGCTATCGCCGGGTGCTGCTGATCTGTCTGCTCGGCGCCACGCTGACCAGCCTGCCACAAGGGTTCGCAGGCAGCTACTGGACTTTCACCGCCGAGCGATTCGGCGTCGGGCTGTTCATCGGCGGCATCCTGCCGGCGGCGAACGCACTGATCGGGCGCATGGTGGCGCGCTCCGAGCGCGGGCTGATCTACGGCATGTCGGCGTCGGCCATGTTCATCGGCAATTCGCTGGGGCCGCTGACGGGTGGCGCCGTTGCCGCATCGTTCGGGCTGCGCTGGGTGTTCGTCGTCACGGCGGGGCTGCTGCTGGTGAACCTGGTGTGGGTGTATTTCAACGTGCGGGAATATCGCGAGCGGGATGGCGAGTAGAGCGGCCGTCAGGCTGCCATCAACGCAATCGCATCGATCTTGCGTCGCACCGCGGCAATCTCCGGACCGGTGACGACGAGCGGCGCGTAGCCCTCGGCTTCCCACACGAGCGACGCGAAATCCGGATACAGTGCAACCGCGCCGCGGTTGTTGGCGAAGTTGTCGCGGTTGCCGGTGTCGAGATAGCTCTCCACCGGCAGTCCCTCGGCCAGCACGACGTCATGGCGCGGCAGTTCGATGTGGAAATACGCGATGCTATGGCAGCGCATCTGGCGGATGGTGGCGCCGTTGATCAGATATTTCACCGGGATCAGGACGCCGTCGGCGAACACCGCGTGATCGGGCGAGAGTTGCAGGTCGCGATACGGACGGCCCTCGCCGAAGGCGTTGCGGCTGATGCGCACCGGCCAGACCTTGCACGGCTGCTTGTGACGGCGGCAGTCGACGTCGCGATAGCCGATCCAGGTGATCGGCGCGGTGCCGCCCGACGCCAGAAGGACGATGTCTCCGACTGCCAGTTTCTCCACCCGCGCCGCACCGTGCGGGGTGGCGATATGGGTGCCGCGGGCAAAGCACTCTGCCCCGGTGGTGAAGAAACCTGGAGCGCCTGGAGCGCCGGCGACGAGACTGCCGGCCGCGAGAGTAACGGGTCCGGTAGAGATGGATCCGCCCCCGGTGCTGAGCTGAACCAGATCGGTCGCCACCACGCTACCGCCATTGAGCGCGATGGTGCCCGCGGCGTTCATATCGACCGTATTGCCGGTGATCAGGCCGCCGTTGATCGTGATGTTGTCGGCGGAAATCGTGCCGCCGTTGAAGTCGATCGTCCCGGCGTCGAGGATGAAACTCCCTGCGGCGGTCAGGTTCGAATCCAGCACGAGTGTGGCGTCCGGCGAATCGATCACGATGGAATGGATCGACTCCGCGACATTGAGTGTCACCGTATAGGTGCCAGGGAGGGTGATCGCGACATCGTCGCTTGACGCGGGTGGGTTGGGATAGGAGACCCAATCGGTCCCGGTTGTCCATTCGCCACCGGATTGGTTTACCCAGCCGACCGCGTCCACGGAAACCCCGGCCGGCACGTACTCGTAGCTGACCGTGGCGGTTGCGCCGGCCTGGGCGAGCAGTTGCGCCAGCAGGTTGCCGGGGCCCTCGAGACCGGATGTTCCGGCCGATGAAATCGTCCCGGCGACGGTTCCTGTGCCGGTGAACGCGGCCAGATCGGTTGCGTCGGTCAGCATATCGGTCGTGGTCGGGATCAGGGTCTGGCTTTGGACGATCGTGCCCGACGTGCCGGCATAATCCGCCGTCCCGTCGTAACCGCCCAGCGCGACCGAGGTATCGATGGCTGCCGACGCGGTCTCGGTCACGTCGGGAAGCGCCAGCGTTACCGTCGCGATTTGCGTGGCCGAGACGACGGCAGGGGTTGCATCCTCGTTCTCGGCCGCGACACTGGTGGACAGGTCGCCCGAAAGTGTGAGGTCGATCCCCACCAGGGTCCCGAGCGCCGGATTGAATTGGTTGACAGCGACCTGATGTCCTGAGCCCGTGGTGCTGTCCGCAAGAGTGAGAATTTGTGGCGCCGTGGTGACGGCATTCGAGAAGAACGGCCCCAGGATGGACGTGTTTGCCAGGGTAGTGACAACGCCGCCGCCGCCTGACAGGCCGGCCGCAGACGTGGTGTAATTGAATTGCAGATCGGCCGTTGCTCCGGTGCTCGACTGCGAGTCGATCTGCAGATTGGCTGGCCCCGTTACGTCCAGAACCGTGCTGGCGTCAACCGTTACCAAAACCGACCCGGTGCCGATGAACGGCCCGAGCTCGGTGCTGCCCGACAGCGTCGTCACCACCGTCCCGGTGACGGCGAGCGGGACAATCGTGCCGGACTGGCCGGCATAATCGGTAATGCCGTCATAGGCAGCAAGATTGGCATAGGAATAGGCGGTGGGCATCTCGCCCGCGAGCAACAGACCAGGAGCCGACACGGAAACATTGCCGGATTGCGATATGCTGACGTTGGACGGCGCGGCCTCCAGACTCTCGACGGACACGCTGCCGGCAAGGTCGGCGGTGAGGCCGACATTGATGCTCCCCAGCGTGCCCTGCGACGGGTCGGACTGGTTGAACAGGATCGTCCGCGACCAGTCGGTTGCCGTGTCGCCGATCGTTTGCTGCTGCAGAACCGTTGCCGGATTGGTCATGGCGCGGAGGGCCTTCTGCTGCACATGCGCGTTTGTGCCGCCTGCTCCAGGGCACAAACCCGACAGGTCCGGCGGACGCCCCAGGCTACCCTGCGGCGATCAACCGAACGATCACGTATCGTTAAAACAACTATTTCCCGATAGCAAGGCAGCCAGCGTTATTGTTCCGCGACAGTGGTCCGGTCTGGCCGGCCTCCTGGCGCCCGACCTCAAGCGGCCAGGAACGCCACCCGATCCTCCTCCAGCACAGCGCAGGTCAGCTTGCCGCCATTGCCCGCGCCGGTATCGAGACCGATGCGGTTCGCCATTACCACCGGCGCCGGATTGGTGCTGTGCCCGTGCACCGCCGCAACCCCCAAATCCTGCTCTGTCCACAGGAAAGGCTGAGCGCCGGCAGGTGAGAGCGGGCCGACCAGGTGCCTTCGACGCTGGCGCCAATCAGGCCCAGCCGGATCTTGTCCGCCATATCGCCCCTGGAAACCGGCCTCGGTGAACCGTGTGCGACCAGCGGAAAGACGATCGCTCCGGACGAGGCTTTCCGGGCCACGGCGACGTTACAGGGTGGCGGATTGCACGCCAAGGCGACCGCTCGGTTTGGCCCCTGGGTTACCGGGCCCCGGTCGGCCGATGATCGGCGTGTGGAGCGTCGAACACTTGCAAGTCACCGCCGCAGGCGGCAATGCATGATCGCTGGTGCAAGCCCTATCGGTTCCCCAGCACACGCTCGACCCGGAGTTCTTCGATGGTGAGGCGCGCGATCCGCAACTCATCGATCCGGCCACTGCGCAGCTTTGCCCGGCCCATGGCGAGTTGCCCGATCGCCAGCTTTCCGATAGCCAGCGCGCCCACCGCGAGTGCGCCCAGTGCCAGCGCGCCCATCGCTGTTGCGGCGACGGCTACGGCTCCTTCACGCCGCGCCGCCGGCACTCGGACCATTGCCGCCACCGGGGCCCGCCGATCTTCTGCTGGCTGACCTGCTTCGTAACTGCTCATCCCGCGCTCCTGCCGGTTGCAGCCGCCAGAGTAGCGCGGATGAAGATTTCCGTCAGGTTTGGTGAAGGTCGGCTCCTCGCCGGCGCCATGCCGCACCGATCGTCGCCTTGATGGTCTTGACCGGGCCTCCGCCGGCAACTTGCGTGGCCGTCCTGCGCGAATCCTGTCAGCCGGTTGCTCCGACAGGACATCGCACGCCATTGCATCGCCGCGGTCGCCGGCCGCTGTTGCACCCGACCCCCGGTTTTTCACACCGGCACCTGGTCAGTCCACAAGTTTCAGCGCCGACGGCATCGTCGCGCAGAAACCGCCCAGGACTGTCGAGATCGTCGCCGATGTTGGTGCTGTCAATGCCACGCCCGTTCCGCGCGTCAAAGCGGCGAGAGAAGCCGCATAGGACGCTTGTTGGGAGCTGCTGGTGTCGCCCGAATAGTAGATTGTGGAAACCGAAATCCCTGCCGCAGCGGCGTCGGATGCCTGGTTTTGCGCCATCGTCAGCAGATTGGCGTCCGTGCAAAGCAGTGCGCTGCAGGTGGGCACCAGCGAAGTGGGCGTGGGATAAATCCCGTCCGCCGTCGTATAGATGACTCCGTGACTCACGTTCGGCACGCCATCGGTGATGATGATGATGTTCTTGATCGTGTTGGTCGATGACACGGTGCTGAACTGCTGGATCGCCGAGTAGAGTCCCGCCGCGATGTCCGATCCGCTGCAGGATGGCATGCCGGACGTGCCGCAATAGTCCAGTGCATTGATCTTGGTCTGGAGCGCGGCCATATTGGCGCCGACCTGGAGCAGCGCCTGGTAGATGCTCGAATGTCCGTCGATCGTCGTAATCCCGAAATTCGACGCACTGCTCGATGAGCTCTGGACGCAGTTCAGTACGGCGAGGTCAGCCGCCCGTTGCTGGCCGATCTCCGAGCTGAACGACATGGACAAGTCGTTGACGATGATCGTGTCGAAGTTCTGGCCGGTTGCATAGCTGGCGACCGAGGTAGCCGTAAGGTCTTCGGTCGGAACGCCGAACAGACCGCCGAAGAACACCGGAACCGCGTTGCCGTTGGCCACCGTGTTCAGCCCGGTGACCTGAACAGCATTCGGCGCAGTGCCGCCACTGCTGGCAAGGCTGGTGAAGGTGGACGTTGTGGAATTCCAGTTTCCGACAACGACATTTGAGGCGGGAACGGCGGTCCCATAGGTCTGACTCGGCTCGTTTGCCAGTGCGAATGTCTGCGCGGTGGAGACGATTGTGGTGGTCGAGTTATTGCTCGACGTGTAATACGTGGGCAGCTCGGTGGCCGCGGCGAGGGCCGCCGCATTCACCGTCTGGCGGAGCAGGAGATCACGATAATAGATGTAGCTGGTGCCGGAAACCAGGAGCCCAAACCCAAGCAAGACCGGAAACATCACGGCAAGCAGGACAGCGATCATAGCCTTGCGTTCGAAAAACAGCTTGTGCCAGTACCTGGTCCTGTCGCCGCGTTGAATGTTCATCATGGTGTTGCGCCTGTCCTGAACCGAGATGTGCATACGTATCTCATGCCGCCGCGGCATGATGCCGACACGCGGTCTTGTGCCAATCGTCGCGAACCGGACGGCCCAAACAGGTTGTCTCGGCAGCTTGAGATGCCGGCTCTAAGGACATTGCCCTTCCTTCATCACGACTGCATTGCCTACCAGCGTCTTTCCCGTGAACATCTGGAACATGTCCACGATCGCGGCCGCGGATGCGTCAACCGAGAGACTGACGGCCACGCTGGGCGTCGCACAATTCTCCGTTGTGGTCACCGTGAAGCTGGCCCAGCCCGGCAGGTCCGTGCATGCGTAATATTCGGCTTCGGTGGCGGTAAGCGTGCTGCCGCACTTGACCGTCGCGGTCGTATTGGTCGTCGTGATGGGACCTGTGCTCAGGCTTGTGATTTGGCCCGTGGCGACCAAACTGGCGGCGTATTGCGCGGCGTTTTGCATGGCCGACATCGTGTAGAAGATCGAACTGATCGAGATGAAGCCGAAAATCAGCAGCATCAGCGGGGTTGCCAGGATCGCGAACTCAAGCGCCGCCACGCCGCGCCGACAGCGGCGAAGGCCATGGCCAAACCGCCTGATGGCGCCGTTGCACCTGCCTGGCGGCCGTGCTTGCGCGCTCACGTGCCATCGTGGCATGCGGCTGAAGCCGATGAGCCGCGCCGCTCGCTCCGGCCACTCGGCGGTTGCCGCCGTCGCTCCACATCGTTGTTCGGACCGGATCATGCCTGACACCAATATCACTTATTTGGACGCTATCGTGGAACTGGTAACAAAACAGTGTCAGAATCGGCTTCTGATCACGCCGGGTTCGCTCAAAATGTCCGAATAATTGGAATATACGCAAATACTGAAAATACCGAACAACGCCTGCCCGGCCGCCGAGGCGCCGGCACCATGTCCGCAGCGTGCTGAACCGCCAGCACGCACGGCGCGGCGGCGCTTCAGAATATCCCGCTCGCCAGCCCCGCGGCCATCGCCGCGCCCAGGTCTGCGCAGCGGCCGAGATCGCCAGCCCCGATCAGCTTCGGCGCCAGGATGGCCTCCGGCGTCTGCGCGCGCGTACACACGATGAGCGGATCGGCGACGGCGCGCAGCCGCCAGCCCGTGGCGATGCGCCTGATCTGGCGCGCGGCGTTCTCGCCATCGGAGCCGGCACAGATCAGCATCGCGTACGGCCGGCCGTTGATGCGGTCGAGCACCGGATAATAGGTGCGGTCGAAGAACTCCTTCATCTGCCCGGCCACCGCCGCAAGGTTCTCCGGCGTCGCGAAGATATAGCCGTCGGCCGCCAGCACGTCCCCGGCCCGCGCCGCTGCAGCGGACAGCAGCCGCACGCGGATCTCGGCTTCGGCCGCGGCACCGCGCCGGGCGGCCTCGGCCATCCGACGCGTGCCGCCGGTGCGCGAGTGGACCACGATCAGCAGGGTTTTCATCGGTTCCACAATGCTCCAGCAAGACAGTCGCGATCGTGTCGCGGCAATAACGGCGGCCCTGGCGACGCCGGCGAACGGCCGGGATCGCGCCGGGAAGCAGCGCGCCCGGTCCAGCTTCCCGGCAATGCGAAACCCGGACTTTGACGTAGCCTCCTTGTTACGCCATCCTGTCACATCTCTGGTTCTACGGATTGGGGTCGGAGCGATGCAGGCAGCACTGGATGCGATCCTCAGGCGGTTCATCACCATCGGACGCCTGACCGTACGATGGCCGGACGGCCGGTTGCAAAGCTACGCCGGCCGGCCGGGACCGGAGGGCGGCATCTGCCTCCACACGCGGAGTGCGGTCCGCCGGCTGGTGCTGAACCCGGCCCTCGCGGTTGGCGAGTGCTACATGGACGGCACGCTGACCGCCGATGCCCGGGGCATCTACCATGCGCTGGACGTGATGGTTGCCAACCTGACGGCGAACGCCAGCAGCCTTCCGGTGGCGCGGCTGCTGTCGGCACTCCGCCGGGTGAAACGCCGCATCGATCAATACAATCCCGCCCCCAAGGCGCGGCGCAACGTGGCGCATCACTACGACCTCAGCGGGCGGCTCTATAGCTTGTTCCTCGACCGCGACCGGCAATACTCCTGCGCGTATTTCCCGCGCGGCGACGAGACGCTGGAGGAGGCGCAGGCCGCCAAGAAGCAGCACATCGCCGCTAAGCTGTGCCTGAACCGGCCCGACCTGTCGATACTGGACATCGGCTGCGGCTGGGGCGGCATGGCGCTGACCCTGGCGCGCGACTACGGCGCGCGCGTCACCGGCATCACGCTGTCCACCGAGCAACTCACGGAAGCGCGCAACCGCGCCGCGGCCGAGGGGCTTGCCGACCGCGTAGCGTTCGAATTGCTCGACTACCGGGCGATGGACCGCCGCTTCGACCGCATCGTCTCGGTGGGCATGTTCGAGCATGTCGGCGTCGGCTACTATCGCGCGTTCTGCGACACGGTGGCGCGCTGCCTGAACCCGGACGGCGTCGCGCTGCTGCACGCGATCGGCCGCAGCGACGGGCCCGGCTCCACCAATCCGTGGATCGCCAAATACATCTTTCCCGGCGGCTACTGCCCGGCGCTGTCCGAGGTGCTGCCGCCGATCGAGCGGAGCGGGCTGGTCGCCACCGACATCGAGATCCTGCGGCTGCACTACGCCCAGACGCTGCGCCACTGGCGGTGGCGGTTCGCCGCCAATCGCGACGCCATCGCCTCGCTGTACGACGAGCGGTTCTGCCGCATGTGGGAGTTCTACCTGTGCGGCGCGGAACTGTCGTTCCGCCGCGAGGACGGCATGGTGTTCCAGATCCAGCTTGCGCACGACCAGAGCGCGGTGCCGCTGACGCGGGACTACATTGCTGCCGCGGAAAGCCCGGCGAGCACGCACCCGCGGCGAAAGATGGTCAACAGCGGAGACGGCGATTGAGCGAGAAACCTCTCCGGCGTGCGGCGCAGGAGAGGTTTCCGCCTTTCCACCCCCGCTATCCTCGCTTATCCCCGCTGTTCACAGCGTGCGGTTCGGCTGTGGCGCGCGTAAGCTGCCGCTGGCATGAACACCATCGATTCGCCCCTCCTCGGCCTCTCCCAGCGTCTCCCCCCCGCCAACATCCAGGCGGAGCAAGCCCTGCTCGGCGCGCTGCTGGCCAACAACAAAGCCTATGAGCGCGTCTCGGAGTTCCTCGCGCCGGAACACTTCGCCGACCCGATCCATGGCCGCATCTACCAGTCCATCATCCGGCGGGTCGAGGCGGGGCAGCTTGCGGATGCGGTGATGCTGAAGGCTGAATTCGAGCATTCCGGCGTGCTGGAGGAAGTCGGCGGCACCGCCTATCTCGCGCAGCTTCTGACAGCCATGGTCGGCATCATCAACGCCGGCGAGTATGGCCGCGCGGTGCACGACGCCTGGTTGCGCCGGCAGTTGATCGACATCGGCGAGACGGTGGTCAACAACGCCTTCGGGGCCGACGCCGAACTGGCCGGCAGCCAGCAGATCGAATCGGCGGAACAGTCGCTGTTCGACCTTGCGACACGCGGATCGACCGGCGGCGGGTTCATAACGTTCGAGCGCGCGCTGATCGAGGCGATCCAGGGCGCCGAACGCGCCTTCCATCGGTCGGGCCATGTCGCCGGCCTCACCAGCGGCCTGCGCGACCTGGATGCGAAGACCGGCGGGATGCATCCGTCGGATCTGATGATCCTTGCCGGGCGGCCTGGCATGGGCAAGACGGCGCTCGCCACCAAGATCGCGTTCGGTGCGGCCAAGTCGTTGCTGGCAGAGGCGCGTGCCAAGGACGCCAACGCCGTACCGCGCGCCTGCGTGGCGATCTTCTCGCTGGAAATGAGTTCGGAACAATTGGCCACGCGGCTGCTGTCGGAAGAAGCGCAGGTGTCCAGCGACCGCATCCGCAAGGGTGAGATCCAGCAAAAAGATTTTGATCGGTTCGTGCAGGTCAGCCGCACGCTCGCCGGCCTGCCGATCGAGATCGACGACACGCCGGCGCTGACGCTGTCGGCGATGCGCACGCGGGCACGGCGGTTGAAGCGCACCAAGGGGCTGGCGCTGATCGTGATCGACTACCTGCAGCTCATGCGGCCGGCGGCGGGCACCAAGCCGGAGAACCGCGTGCTGGAGATCAGCCAGATCACGCAAGGGCTGAAGGCGATCGCCAAGGAGCTGGGGGTGCCGGTTCTGGCGCTGTCGCAGCTTTCGCGCGCGGTGGAGAGCCGCGAGGACAAGCGGCCGCAGCTTTCAGACCTGCGTGAGTCGGGCACGATCGAGCAGGATGCGGATTCGGTCATGTTTTTGTATCGCGAGGAGTATTATCTGGAGCAGCGGGAGCCGCAGCAGGCGCGGTTCGATAATGACGAGAAGTTCCACGGGTCGGTGGACAAGTGGAAGCAGGACATGGAGCGGGCGCACAACAAGGCCGACCTCATCATAGCGAAGCAGCGTCACGGACCGACCGGCAGCATCCAGTTGTTCTTCGAACCGGAGTTCACGCGGTTCGCCGATCTCGATCTGGTGCATGAGGAGTATGGGAGGTGAGCCTGGGCGGGGAGAGCGGTGCGCCGCATTCGCGGCGTCCGGCGGCCCCAGGATCCGGGCAACTCCGTGCAGAACACAAGAATTATGCGCCAAAACCGGAGCCTTGAAATCATGGGGCTTTCCCGGTGCACGAATTAGGTGCATATTCGCACCATGAAATATGGCTATGCGCGGGTATCGACGGACGGCCAAAGCGTGACGGCGGAGGTAGTCCAGCTGCGCACCGCTGGTTGCAGCCAGGTGTTCCGGGAAATGGCGAGCGGGGCGAAGTCCGACCGCCGCGCCCTCCGGCGTGCGCTCGACCAGCTCGCCGCCGGCGACGTGCTGATCGTGACCAGGCTCGATCGCCTGGCCCGCTCTACCCGTGACCTGCTGAACACCCTCTCCGCCATCACCGACCGCAAGGCGGGGTTCCGATCCCTCGGCGACGCCTGGGCCGACACCACCACCCCGCACGGCCGCCTGATGCTCACCGTGCTGGGAGGACTGGCGGAGTTCGAGCGCGCGCTGATCCGCGCGCGAGCGAGCGAAGGCCGCGCCCGCCCGTGGCGCGCGGCGTGAAGCTCGGCCCCAAGCCGAAGCTGACGCCGCGCCAGCAGAAGGAGGCGATCAAGCGCCGCGACCGTGGCGACGAGACGTTGCGCGAGATCGCGCGCAGCTACAGCGTCAGTCATAGTACGATTTCGAGGCTCCAACCCCAGGCCGCGCCATGAGGAAGATTGAATACGTGCAATCCGACATGAACGAGCTTCTGGCCTTCGAACCAGCGGTAAAAGGAAAGAAGGCAGCAGACAGCAAGCCCGTATCGCGGCAGGCACATCTAGGCCAATTCATGACACCGCCCAGCATAGCGCGATTTATGTGCGGGCTTTTTTCGCCATCAATGCCATCAAGGGTGCGTCTCATTGAAGCAGGAGCAGGACGCGCGGCGCTTACCAGCGCGTTTATCGAACGCTGGGTACCATATATAACTGAGAACCTAGAGGCTCACGCCTACGAATACGACGAAACCGTCACGGATGAGCTGCGCCAGATTCTGACCGAATGCGAGAAGATCGGCGGGGTTTCGACAAAGATTTTTAGCGGCGATTTCATCGAGACTGCAGCCACGATGATCCGCCTTCACCGTGGCCCCCGCTATAGCCACGCGATCCTGAATCCACCCTACAAAAAAATCAACAACGATTCCAAGCACAGACAATGGTTGCGGGCAGTGGGCCTCGAAACCGTCAATCTCTACACGGGATTTCTTGCCCTAGTGATCGAACTACTGGAGCCAGGCGGCCAGGCGGTTGCAATTATACCAAGGAGTTTTTGCAACGGACCTTACTATAAACCATTTCGTGCGTTTATGGCGGCGCGTTCTGCGATCCGGCACATTCACCTGTTTAAGTCGCGGAGCAAGGCGTTTAAGGCCGACGACGTGCTGCAGGAAAACGTAATCATTCATTTGGAGCGCGACGCCCCACAGGCCGATGTGGCGATATCAACAAGCACCGACGACACGTTTTCGGATTACAGCACGCAGATTTACCCCTTTAACCAGATCGTCTTTGACGATGATCCTGAGAAATTCATTCACATACCAACCGCAAGCATGGAAGCAGATGCCGAGAACCTTGGCGTTTTCCGTGCCGGGCTAAGCGATCTGGGGATCGAGGTATCGACCGGGCCGGTTGTCGATTTTCGGCTCCGCGATTGGCTGTGCCAAATGCCGGAAAGTGGCACGGTCCCCTTGCTGTATTCGGGGCACTTCTCTGCCGCGGGTGTAGCATGGCCGATACCGACGCTGAAAAAGCCAAACGCAATCAGGCGAAATTCTGACACTGAAAAGTGGCTTTACCCCAACGGATTTTATGCGGTCGTGCGCCGATTTTCGTCGAAGGAGGAAAAGCGCCGCATTATCGCGAGTGTTGTTGACCCGGGAGCGTTGCCCGGCGAGGTGCTGGGATTTGAAAACCATCTCAATGTCTTTCACCAAGGGCGGCAACCATTGCCGGAACTCGTGGCGCGCGGCCTCTCGGTCTTTCTGAACGGAACCGGCGCAGATCGATTGTTTAGGCGGTTCAACGGCCATACGCAGGTCAACGCCACAGACCTGCGCCAAATGAAATACCCAGACCGGGACACACTCATAAAACTTGGGAAGTGGTCGAAGAAGAACCCGATTGCAACACAGGAGATTATCGACCAGACTATTAGAAGACACGCATGACACGCCCGCTTATTAGATCCGCCTTGGACATATTGAGGCAGCTAGGATTCCCGCGCGCGCAGCTAAACGAGCGGTCGGGCCTTGTTTTGCTGGCCGCTCTCGACATGATCCCGACCAAAGATTGGAAGGCTGCAGGCAATCCGTTGATGGGCATCACGCCAATCATGGATTGGATCGCGCAGCATTATGACAAGAAATACGCACCCAATACGCGGGAGACGGTGCGTCGCCAGACGATGCACCAGTTCATGCAAGCGGGCTTGGTCCTCTACAATCCCGATGATCCGCTGCGCCCGGTGAACAGCCCGCGTGCGGTCTATCAGGTCAGTCCCGAAGCCCTCAGCCTCATACGCGTTTTCGAGACGCCGCAGTGGGATGTGAAGCTTGCGGCTTACATGAGTGAGCAGCAGGGCTTGGCGGCGCGCTATGCCGGCGCACGGGATCTGCAGCGCGTGCCAGTGACGATTGCCGAGGGCCAGGTGATCCACATCAGCCCTGGCGAACATAGTCTTTTAATCAAGGCCATCATCGAAGAATTTGCGGAATTCTTCGTGCCCGGAGGGAAGCTCGTCTATGCGGGCGATACCGGCGAAAAGATGGGATATTTTGATCGCCGCCAATTAGAGAGCCTTGGCGTGCGGTTTAATAGCCACGGCAAGATGCCGGATGTCGTGCTGTATTGTCCCGACAGACATTGGCTGTTGCTCGTTGAGTCGGTCACCAGCCATGGACCGGTTGATGGTAAGCGGCACGAGGAACTGATGACGCTCTTTGGCGGCTCCGAGGCGGGCTTGGTTTATGTGACCGCGTTTCCGTCGCGCGCTGTCATGGCCCGCTACCTCTCTGACATCGCGTGGGAAACTGAGGTCTGGGTTGCCGATGCTCCGACCCACCTCATTCACTTTAACGGTGTTCGGTTTCTCGGCCCTTATCCAGCGCGTCGAACGCAGTAGAGGGCATAGCGCCGGCTGTTAGATGAACAACGCAAAGAGCGAAACAGGCTAGGAATTCGCGTCGTCCAGTGAATGTGGTCGGTCATTTGGGATGCATTCTGTGGACGGAATAAGCGGATCAGGTGACTAACCATAGAGCCGATTCTGCGACACACGCCAGGCCGAGCGTGTCCCGAAAGCGATCCTTTGCAGCCAGCGCGGCAAGCCAGGCGGGCTTTGCCTCCCCGCCCGGCTGCCTCCGAGGGGCGCCGGTGACGGCCCGCAATCAAGCCGGTGTTAAAGAGCGGCACACGACCGGCACATTTCCCGGGGCAGCGGAGCCAAAGCCAATCATCCGCCTACGTAATTACCATGACAGAAAAACTAACGTACGGTATGATTGCAGTTTTCCCCGCATCGTCCGCCACCAGGAATTCCAATGACCAGGCTTGCAGCCATGCCTTCCCTCCCCGTCCACCTCCCGCCGCCACGATCGCGTTGGCGAAAGCACCCCGCCGCCAGCCAGCCGCAAGCGCGATCATGGCGACAGCCGCCCATGCAACGTAAGGAGCCCGCGCCACGACCCGGTGTCGCGCGATGCAGGCGCTCTACAGGGCGGAACCCAGCCGCCGAGGCAAACGTTCGCTGCGCGCCAGCCAGAACCCCACGCACCTGTACCGCGACCCGAAGCACCGTCCACCGCCCCGGCAGCGACCCGGCCAGCCGCGGCGGCCCACCAATCAGCCGGACGCCGCCGAGCAGCCCGCGCTTGTGCCGCGCCTCCCCTTGGCGGAACGGTGCGCCGTGCAGCAAAGCAAGCAAGACAATTCGCCGCAGATGCACGCTGATGCGGCGGAGTCCGGCAGGCTCGTTCGCGGCAGATACCGCCCGACCGAACCTGATGAGCCGCGCCACCGCGGTAGCCCCTGTCCCATCCGCGTGCATCTGTGTGCATCTGTGGCGAATTTTCTTGCTTGCTTCCCCCTGCGTCGCACCCTGCCGCAAGGAGGTCCGGCCGCTCCGCGTCAGCCGGAACCCCCTGCACCTGTATGGATACCGCCTAACCGACCCGGCGCGCGCGGCTACCCCCGCCCCGGCGGCGTTGCCTGGCGCCTCCGTCGCAGCGCCGCCAGAAGCCCATGCACCAATTCCCCCAACCCCGGCGCAGCCCGCGTCCCAACCCGCGCCAGCGGGCGCCCATGCGGGACTGGCGGCAAAACCCACGCACCAAACCACGCCTCACACGGCACAAGCAGTGCCCAGCCACCGGCCCATCTGGCGGCGCTGCCAGAAGCCCATGCACCAATTCTCCCAATCCCGGCGCACCAGGCGCCGGCGAGCGCCCGTGGCGAACCGGTGGCAGCACCCCATGCACCGTCAGCAACCGCGAACCGACGGAAGCGTCCCGGCGGGTTCCGGCAGCAGCGCCGGACAACGGAGCCACGCCAGCGCATCCGGGTTGCCCGTGGAGCTTGACCCAGCCGCCTGGCGCGGCAGGGTACCGCCAGCGATGAACGCCGCCGCACGCGGCACCCGTGCCCAACCCTCTCCCCCAAGCCGGCGAGGGCAATCCGATGACGTTGGCAGGACCGAGCGACCGCAAATGCCCTCCACCGCCGCAATCCTTGACATCGACCTCGCCGCCATCGTCGCCAACTGGCGCTTGCTCTGCCGGCACCACGCCTCTGGCCCCGTCGCGGGCGTGGTGAAGGCCGACGCCTACGGCCTGGGTGCCCGACACGTAGCCCCTGCCCTGCACACCGCCGGTTGCCGCCACTTCTTCGTCGCCCTGCCCGACGAGGCGCTGGCCATCCGCGCCAGCCTCCCCGGCGCGATGCTCGCCGTGCTGGGCGGACTTTTCCCCGGTTCGGAACCGGACTACGCCGCGCACGACCTCGCGCCGGTGCTGAACTCGCTCGCCGAGCTGGACGCCTGGGCCGCGACCGCCCACCGCCTCGGGCGCCCCCTCCCCGCCCTGCTGCACATCGACACCGGCATGGCGCGGCTGGGCCTGGACCCGCGCGAACTGGCCATACTCCAGGCCGACCACAGTCTGCTCGCGGGCATCGACCTGCGCTACGTCATGACGCACCTGGTCGCGTCAGAAGACCCCGACGACCCCACCAACCATCGCCAGCGCGACCGGTTCGTCGCCGCCTGCGCCGGGCTGCCCCCGGCCCCGCGCAGCTTCGCCAACTCGTCCGGCATCTTTCTCGGCGCCGGCTGGGGCTCCGACCTCGCCCGCCCGGGGGCCGCGCTGTACGGCATCAACCCGACACAAGGCCGGCCGAACCCGATGCGCCAGCCGGTGCGGCTGACCGCCCGCATCCTGGCGGTGCGGGCGGTGAACCCCGGCGAGAGCGTCGGCTACAACGCCACCTGGCACGCCACCCGGCCGTCCCGCATCGCGACCGTCGGGGTGGGCTACGCCGACGGCTGGCACCGCAGCCTGTCCGGCCGCGGCAGCGCTCTCTTTGACGGCACCCCCGTGCCGCTGGTAGGCCGTGTTTCCATGGACCTGACGACATTCGATGTAACCGACACTCCCGCGGCACAGCCGGGACACTGGCTGGAGTTGCTGGGACCGACGCAGACGCCGGACAACGTCGCGCGGGCGGCCGGCACCAACGGCTACGAGGTGCTGACCTCGCTCGGCCGCCGTTTCCAGCGCATCTACCACCCCGCGTGAACCGGTTCCTCGACTTCCTGGCGGCGATCGGCCGCGGCGTAATCGGCGCCGCCCGCGGCACCGGCGCCGTGGCGATATTCGGCGGTGCCGGGCTGTCGCATGTCGTGCGCCCGCCCTTCTTCGCCCGGCTGTTCGGCCGCGCCCTGCTGGAGATCGGCTATTTCAGCCTGCCGGTGGTGGCACTCACCGCGGTGTTCACCGGCATGGTGCTTGCGTTGCAGTCGTTCACCGGCTTTTCGCGCTACTCCGCGCAGAGCGCCGTTCCCAACATCGTGGTGCTCTCGATCACCCGCGAGCTCGGGCCGGTGCTGGCCGGGCTGATGGTGGCGGGCCGCGTCGGTGCCGCGATGGCCGCCGAACTCGGCACCATGCGGGTCACCGACCAGATCGACGCGCTCGCCACCCTGTCCACCAACCCGATGAAATATCTGGTGGTGCCGCGCCTGCTGGCGGGGGTCATCGCCCTTCCGGCGCTGGTGCTGGTGGCCGACGTGCTCGGCGTGCTGGGCGGGTTCATCGTCTCGACCCTGAAGCTCGGGTTCAACCCCGAGACCTACCTGACCAACACGATGAATTTCATGCAAACCGGCGACGTGGTCTCCGGGCTGGTGAAGGCGGCGGTGTTCGGCTTCATCATCGCGCTGATGGGCTGCTACCAGGGCTACAACAGCCGGGGCGGCGCGCAGGGCGTGGGCGCCGCCACCACCGGCGCCGTGGTCAGCGCCTCCATCCTGATCCTGGCATTCGACTACGTGCTGACCGAGATGTTCTTCGCCCGGTGAAGCAGGGCAGGCCAGCGGCGCCGCGTCTGCACGAAGCATTAACCAAACCGCCGCACTATCGTCAGCCGCAACGCATGGACGCGCTGGCGTGGATGCTGGTCCGACCTATCGAGAGCAGATCCGGCTCCCCGAGGCAGAGCTCGGCGAGATGTTCCGGCGGCATGACCTGTTCCGGAACTCCCGTCCGGGCGGGCGCCGCGCCGTGCTCACCGGCGTGGACCTGTCCGGCCGAGACCTGGCCGGGCAGGACCTGTCGCATGCCGATTTCACCGGCGCGTCGTTCAATGGCGCCCACCTCGCCGGCTGCCGGTTCGACTGCGCGACGCTGTTCGCATGCGACTTCCGCCAGGCCAACCTGGAGAACGCGAGCCTGATCCGGGCCGACCTGCGCGGTTGCCATTTCGCCGGCGCCATTCTGGTCGGCGCCAACCTGTTCTCGGCCGATCTGCGTGAGGGCATGCATGTCTCGCGCGACCGTAAAGGCGAATTCCACACGCTGACCCCCGGGGCATGCAATCCCACCGCGATCTCGGGCGCAGACTTCTCCGGCGCCAACCTGACCAATGCAAGCCTGTCGGGCGCCATCGCCATCAAGACCGACTTCTCCGACGCCATCATGCGCGGCTGCAAGCTGACCCGCGCGCGCGTCCAGGGCGCCAATTTCACCGGCTGTGACCTGGCGGGCGCCGATTTCGGCCAGGCCGACACCCGCGGCGCCTGCTTTCGCGGCGCGGTGCTGGCGGGCACGAATTTCACCTACGCCGACATCGCCGGCGCCGACATGCGGGACACCCTGTCCGACGCGCCCGGCGGCCGGCTGATCGCCGAACTGGAGCTCGGCCTGGACGAACTGCTGCGCCGGCACGTCGCCTTCATCGGCAGCAACGGCGCCGAGGGCGCGCCGCTCGACCTGAGCGGCTTCGACCTGCGCAACAGCGCATCGCTGGCCGGCGCCTGCCTGACCATGGCGACCGCGCGGCGCGCGGTGTTCTACGGCCTGGACCTGTCGCGCGCCGCGTTGCAGGCGGCCAAGTGTGCCAAGGCCGATTTCCGCGACTGCGGCCTGGACGAGGCCGACATGCGCGGCATCGACCTGGCCGGTGCCAGGCTGAACAACGCTTCGCTGCGCAATGCCGATTTGCGCTCGCTCAGGCTCGGCGAGGGACGGGAGATCCACGCCGACCTGTCCGGGGCCCGGCTGCGGCACGCCAACCTCGCCGGGGCCCGGCTGAACGGAGCGTTGCTGGACGGCGCCGACCTGTCCTGCGCCGACCTGACGGGGGTCGATCTCGCCGGCGTCGTGCTGGACGGCACCAGACTGTTCGCCTGCAAGCTGTCGCCGGCACAGCGCGCCACCGCGGCCGCCTCCGGCGCCGTGCTCGGGGGGTAGCCGCGGATGGCGGGCAACGCGCCAGGCCGCGAGCATGCCGCCCGGCCAGGACGCTTGGTGATGCGGCAAACGGTGGTAGAAAGCGGCCAGCAGGCTTTCGAGCAATACGGTGAAGGCGGCCATGGACCACCCCCGGGCGACGGACGATCCGGCCCGGATTCGGCACGCGCAGACGCGAACGCAAGCAGCTTCGCGTGGCCGATGAGGTGCGTTATATCCAGCGTCGCGCGGCTGCGCGCGATGGGCGGGTCGTTGCCATCGGCCAGCTTGTCCTGTTCTCGACCGAGAGCGGCGATGCGTGGGTGCTCGACCCTGGCGACCGCCTCGCCGCACGGGTCGCCCGCGACGGTGCGCCCGAACCAATCGACATCGAGGAAAGCGATGCGACCTTCGCCATCGCGTGGCCCGGCGAATACCGCGTCGAGGGCCCGGCCTTCGTTTACGTCGATCGCCTCACCCGCCGCGGCTCGACCATTTTCGGATACCCGACACAATTGCTCAACGCCGCCGGCAAATCCTGAAAGTCGAGCTTGTGTCGCGCGGCAACTACGTCGTGCGGTAACGATCCGTCCCTGCCGCGTCGGTCTCCAGTGCCAGCGCGCCGGCACCCAGCATGTGGTTGACATGCGCCAGCACTTCGCCGAACGCGAAGCCGGTCTGGTGCTCGTCCAGTTCGCGATCGAAGATGAGCGGGACCAACGCCGCTACCGACAGCGGATGCTGCCGGCACGCATCGGCGATCATGCCGCAGCGCTGGGCGTGATGCTCGATCAGCGCGCCGATCCGCGTGTGCAGACCATAGAACGGCAGCCCGTGCCCCGGCAGCACCAGCATGTCGCCCGGCACGGAATCGCGCAAAGCGCGCAGCGAGTGCAGATAGATACCCAGCGCATCGAGGTCCGGCTCCATCGCATGCACGCTGACGTTCGGCGAGATGCGCGCGATCACCTGGTCGGCCGCGAAGAACAGTTTTTCGTCCGGTTGCACCAGCATTGCCTGTTCCAGCGCGTGGCCACCTCCGGTGAGCACCTGGAATCGCCGCGCGCCGATCGACAACGCATCGCCGTGCTGGATGCGATGATAGCTGGTCGGCACGCCCGAGGTGCGCCGCAGGTATTCGTGGCCGCGGCCGAGCACCAGTTCGGTGACCTCCGGCGACAGGCCATGGCGGCGATAGAACGGCCGGCCCATCTCGGCGCCGAGGTCGCCGGGCGCGTATTGCAGCGCCAGGCTGTAAAGGTATTCCGGGCGCGGCATCGACAAAGGCAGGCCGAAGCGCGATGCGAGCCAGCCGGCGAGGCCGACATGGTCGGGATGGTAGTGCGTCACGATCATTTGAGTCAGGCGCTGCCCGGCCAGGGGCCCGGCGAGGATCGCGTCCCAGGCCGCCCGGCACGCCGCGGTGGCCAGGCCGGTATCGAGCACCGCCCAGCCGCCGGTGTCCTCGATGAGGTAGATGTTCACGTGGTCGAGCCGGTAGGGCAGCGGCAGGCGGAACCACAGCACCCCTGGCGCGATGGGAGTCACGGTGCCGGGCGCGGGCGGTTGGGGATGTGGGAAGACGAGGGCGGAGGCGACGGTGTCCATGCCGGGGGGTTTAGCGCGCGACGCCGGGCGGCGCGAGGCCGGCCGGGTGCCGATTCCGGGAGCAAGGTGCCGCCCGGCGGCCATGCACGCCCGAAGATTGCTACGCCGCCGCACGGGCAAACCACCAACAACAACCCGACCCGTTCGGCTCCAGAGCAACGGGGACCGCGCCAGGGTGGGCACCGCGGCCTGGCTGCGCCGATGGGGGCAGGCACACCGAGGTCGTGGCGGGTTTCACGCCATTTTCCAGGACGATCCCCCTGCCCGCGGTACCGCAGCGGTTGACAGAATCGGGTGATTCATGTTAGATATTAATAATAATATAGGATGCCCGACCGTGGACGATGACAGCCCGTTCGGCTACGACTCACTGAAGTTACGAGCGATCTTCGTCCCCGAGGGCAATCCGGACACTATCGCGGCGGCCGATGTCACCGATTGGGGACGCGGATGGCAGGCTTGGGCCGCGAAGCGGACCAAGGGCCATTAGCCGGATGGGCGTGCCGCAAGGCGGCGTCATCAGTCCGTTGGTCGCGAACCTCACCATGAACCGCTTCCTGAAATACTGGCGCCGGAGCGGCAAGGGGGAAGCCTGGGACGCGCACATCATCAACTATGCGGACGACTTCGTCAGTCCGGCAGACGCCTTCCGGGACATCAGTCCGCTTCGCGGCCTGATTCTCAGCCGGGGCTATGCGGCCGAGGCGCTGGCGTGGACGGACCGGGTGATGACGCGCTTGGGACTGACCCTGAACCGGACGAAGACCCGGCTGTGCGATGCACGGCAGGACCGGTT
>Ga0307372_10001776_pt1 | contig 36862 bp, 34 predicted proteins | sample OX1MG_FD_202533 | JGI IMG/M metagenome (GOLD analysis project Ga0307372, IMG submission 202533) | Soil microbial communities from Risofladan, Vaasa, Finland - OX-1 | ecosystem: Environmental > Terrestrial > Soil > Coastal area > Acid sulfate soil | place: Finland: Risofladan, Vaasa | collected...
CGACCTCCTAAAAACAGGGTTTGGGGTTGGTTAAAACAATAACTCAACCTTAACCCTTTCGAGGCGTCCCCGCTCTTTACCCCTCTATAGCCAACTACGTTTTTTCAATAGGTCCGCTGGCCCACGTAGTTGACTTGCAATTCATCGACCGGAACCATCACGCGCCGGCCGTTGGGCAAAACCACCGGCAGCCGCGCCGGCCGCGAAGTGAGCTGGTATCCGCGCCGCTCCCATTGGCTGCGAATGTAAGGGGGAATGAGGTCGGCTTGCGCCGCACCCGGCGGCGCCGCGGCGACGGCGGTCACCGTTTTGTCGGACGCCTTGTCTGCCCGCTTGACGACCTCGGGCGATGACTTCTTGTTGGCCGCCGCCGCGGACGTTTCGCCACCCGCTGGTTTCGGCAACTCGACCATCATCGGCACGGGAACGGTCCAGAAATCACGGGCAAAGGCACCCAACGAGAAGGCGATCAGGACCGACGCCGCCAACGCAAACATGGCAGGGCGCCGAGAACGCTCGACCGCAGGTGCGCATGCCGCCGTCGGCCGCGGCACTTCCGCCTGCCAGTCGTCGAGGGCGCGCTCCAACTCGCCTGCCTCCAACAGCGCCAGAGCGCAGCGACGCCAGCGCGACGGCTCGCAGTCGAGCCAGGTAAACAGCTCGCGTCGAGCAGGACCGTCGAGATCCCCCGTCGCCAGCCGGTCGATCAGAGCAAATTGGTCTGAGTGTTCGTTCATTGTGGTGAGCCCTTCGTTAAACGTCTTGATCCGAAAAATAATTGGCGAGTAGCCGCCGCAATCGCTCGCGGGCACGAAAGACCCGCGCGTCGACCGCGCTCTCGCTGATGCCCAAAAGCGAGGCGATCTGGCGGTAGCTGCAACGTTCGTGGTATTTCAACATCAGGATTTCCGCATCGCGGCCGGTCAGCTTGTCGAGTGCCCGGCGGACCAATTCGCGCCGCTCCTGACACAGCAGCCACTCAAACGGGTCGTCGGCCGCCGAGGCGTGACCGTTCGACTCCGCGGCCAGCCGGGCCAGTTGCTTCCGCTGCCGGGCGCGCTGTCGCCGATAGCGGACCGACCGAATGACCGCCAGGCGATAAAGCCAAGCGGGCGCCTTCTCGCGGTCGGCCAGCGGCGAACGCTGCTCGATCGCCGCCAGCGAAACCTCCTGCCAAACCTCATCCAGGGCTTGCGGTTCTCCGGTACGAGCGAGGATGACCGCCCTCAGCCAGCGCTCGTGTTCGGCCAGGCACGCTCCCCAGTCGATTGGTTTCTGCGGGCCGTTGGTCGGCGGGTCGCGATGCGTCATAGTCGACAAGATAGTTCCCGCCGCCCGGAAAATCCTGCGCGCCAATTCAGCTTCAGCCGATACCAATTTTCCAGCGGCGATCGGTTTGCTGCTCGACGGCGATCGGCACGTCCAAGAACTTGCAGATGATTTCGATGTTCGTCGTGGCGTGCAGCGTCGGGGCCAGCGTGACGTAGGCGCCGCCGCCCGACAACGCCAGCGGCAACAGCAGTTGGTCGGCCAGGTGCTCGGCCACGGGCACGCCGGCTTCCAAATAGCGTTTGGCCTCCGCCGCGGCTTCGCGCGCCACGGTTTCCGCCGGCACGCCCCGGCGTCCGAAGCCGGTAAAAACCTCGGTCACGTGTTCGCTCTCGACCTCGATCGTCACGATGTTGCCCGGCCCGAAGTTGCGCTCGTGATAGCGCCGCACTTCCAGACATTCATCAGGCCAATCCAGCGCAGCGGCAACGGCGGCCAATTCGCGCTCGGCAATATGGTCGGGCAAGTTCGACACGGTCGCGCGACAGCGCCGCGACCGAATCTCACCACGCTCGACGATCTCGATTGGCGTCAGACGGCTGGCCGGCTCGATCTCGACGCGTAATCGGCCGCCGCCCGCCGGATAAAAGCCGGGCCGTTCGAGCATCAGCGCGACGCTCGGACCCAGGCGATTGATCAGTGGCAGGAAGGCCCGCTCCAAAAAGTCGACGGGCGGCGCAAACGGGTTGTGTGTGCCGCCGACGAGCTCGATTGTGGAGCGGCCCTCGGCGATGAGCAAGGGCGGCAAGATGGTTTGCAGCACAAGCGTGGTGCTGCCGGCCGAGCCGATATCGAACTTGTACTGTCCCGCCTGTACGGCGACCGGCTCGAACCGCAGCTCGCGTGAGCCGAGGGTGTCGCCCGAAAGCTTGCCGCCGCTGATCCTTGCCGCGGCCTGCACGGCCACGACGTGCTGTCGCCGCAACCCCGGCTTATCGCGCTTTGCCCGGATGTTTTCAATTATGATCGGCTGTTGCGTCACGATGGCCAGCGCCAGCGACGTTCGCAGGATTTGCCCTCCGCCTTCGCCTTGTGAACCGTCGATTTTCTGCATAGAGCATAGGACGAGCTGCCCTCGCTATGGGCGCGAGATGAGGTCACGGCGTGATGATAACATCTTTTCCGCGAATGACGACCTCCACATTATTCCGTACTAGAGTGCGCAGCCCAAGCACAGGCAACCTTGGAGCGAAGGGAACGCTGTCCGGATAAAGGACGATCCCATCGGGGTTCGACAAGATTCTGCCATCGAGCTCGATGTCGGCCACCACAACTGGAACGACAACGCCGTTAATCCTAATCGCGCCAAGTTTGCGAAGCGCCATTCCGGTCCAATCGCGAATGTGCTGTTCCCGAATGGCCAAGTTGTGATTCGTACCTGGATCGAAAAGAGCGGGGAAGACCTGCGACCGCGCCGCCCCGACGACAAGGCGGATCGGCACGGCAAACTGGTAAGCTTTGATTTTTACCGGCCCGGTGGGACTATTTGCTGTCGTTGGCGTCGACGATATCGTCAGCCTCATAGGGGGAAAATTCGATTTCCTCGGTTTCGCCGAAAAGCGCGCGAATCCGCTGCAGCTCGTCGTATTGCCGCTTGGAAAGAAGGTAAAACGTCTGATTTCCGTCGGCGATTTCGACCGGGTTGCCCTCCAGAGCCGACTGCCGTTGCTGATCGTTGAGCATCATTCCGCTAGTTTAGCAACTACATCGATCGTTGAACAGCGAAACAGAACATCCTTCCGCATCCGCTCAGCGTCCTAACGTCCCTCCGGCACATCGCTCCCCCGACCGGCGCCGTCACGCCGAATGCGGGCCGTGACTTGCAAGTTGATCAACAGACGGGCCTCCGGGTCGTCGTCGAGCAGAATGCGAGCGTCGACGATCCGCCGGTCGGTGCTCTGGGTCGGGTCGAGAGAAATGACCGTGTTCTTGGCCACCATGCTGCCGATATAGGTGACCTTGCCCGTCAATGCCGCACCCAGGGCCTGGCTGGTCACACGCGCGGACGCCCCCGGCCGCAGATGGCGCACGTCGTCTTCGTAGACTTCGGCCACCGCCACCATGCGGCGAGTGTCGGCCATTTGTAAAATGGGTTGCTGGGCCAGCGTTTCACCTTCGGTCAGAAAAATCTTGAGGATTTTTCCGTCGCTCGGCGCCCGCAGCACCGTCAGCTCCAAGCGGCGGCGCGCCAGCTCGACCTGCTTCTCCAGCGATTGAATCTGCACGGTCGAAGGAATCCGCTCGCGGTTGGCTTCGGCCGTTTTTCGTTTGGCCAGCGCCTGGCGGTGGGCCAGATCGATCCCCTGCCGCAGTTTGGTGAATTCGTCCTGGGCCGCCGCCAGCTCGTTCTCGGCCTTGTCGGTCGCCAGGCGTTGGTGGGCCAACTGCTGATCGGAGACAATTTCGTCGCCGGGCGCGTCGCCGGCCGACTGGCGGACGTGTTCCAGCCGCTTCAGGTCTTGCTGTGCCGACACGTGGGCCGCTTGCAATCCCGCGATTTTCTGTTCTTGGGCCGCGGCGTCCAGCTCTTGCAACTTTGCCTGCTCTTCAGCCAGCTCCGCTTCGGCCTGCACGGCATCGGCGTAGTGCTCTTCGGCCGTCTTCCGCTCGCGCGCTTCGCGGAGCTGCGTTTCGGCCAGCTCGAGCTCGCCCTGACGCAAGGAGCGGCTCTCCAGAACGGCCAGCTCGCTGCCTTTGTCAACTTTATCGCCTAATTTGACTTTAAGTTCCTGCAACCGGTCGCCGGGCGTGCCGTTGATGCTGACGACGCCGTTTTCAGGTTCCAGCCGGGCCAGCGCCACGACTTCCGATTCTGCCGGTCCGGCTGATCGTCCCTGGCCCGACGGCCCGTGCTCCGGACCGGCATGACGTCCGCTCGCGGACGTAAACGGGTCGGCTTCTCTACCGCGCAGCACCGCCCAGGTCGCCAGCGAACTAGCGAGCGCCGCCACAATTGCCGCTCCAAGAATGCGGTTCATACGGGCCTTTCTGGGGATATGAATTTAGAATAGTCTAGGCAGAGGGGCAAACGGCTGCAACGTTATGAGAATCAGCGCCATCCCCCAGCTTTATCGGAACGTGAACCGCTGGGGCGAGATCCTCTCCGTTCTCAGCAAGTATGGCTTGGCTAATTGGGTGAGCCGGCTCGACTGGGATTTCGCCAAGCGGTTCTTCAAAGATGCCGACGGCGAGCTGCTGGCGCGGCACCGTCCCGAAGTGCGGATTCGCCTGGCCCTGGCGGAACTGGGGCCGACCTTCATCAAGCTGGGGCAGATTCTCAGCACCCGCGCCGACCTCGTGGGCGTCGATCTGGCCACCGAGTTGCAGCACCTGCAAACGTCGGTGCGGGCCGATCCGCCCGACGCGGTGCGGGCCACCATCGAAAGCGAGCTGGGCCGCAACATCGAAGCGGTGTTCGCCGAGTTGAGCGACGAGCCGATCGCCTCGGCCTCGATCGGGCAGGTCCACCTTGCCCGGCTGCGAAACGGACAGGAGGTGGTGGTCAAGGTGCAGCACGCCGGCATCGCCGAAAAAATCCGCGTCGATCTCGACATTCTCATCGGGCTGTCGCAGATGGCCGAGATGGTGCCGGAGTTTGTTCCTTACCGGCCGCGCGCGGTGGTGGCCGAGTTTCAGCGCGCCCTGCGCCGCGAACTCGACTTCAGCCGCGAAGAGCGGAACATGCGGCAGTTCGCCTTCGACTTTGCCGACGATCCAACGGTCTGCATTCCCCGTTCGTTTCCTGAATTGTGTACCGCCCGCGTGCTGACGATGGAGCACCTCGTCGGCATCCGGCTGATCGAGCGCGAGCGGCTGGTGTCGGCCGGCTACGATTTGAAAGAGGTTGCCCGCCGCGGGGCCGAACTGTACCTGAAGATGATCTTCGTCCACGGCTGCTATCATGCCGACCCGCATCCGGGCAACGTGGTGGTGATGCCGGGCAACGTGATCGGGCTGTTGGATTTCGGCATGGTCGGCCGCATCGACGAGTCGCTGCGCGAGAGCATCGAAGAGATGCTGTCGGCCCTGGTGGAGCACGACGCCCTGCACCTGACCTCGCTGATCACGCGCATCGGCATGACGCCGCCGCAACTGGACCAGGCGGCGTTGAGCGTCGACCTGGCCGATTTCGTGGCCCATTACGCCCATCAGCGGCTCGACGAGTTCGATCTGGGCGGCGCGCTCAACGAGATGATGGAGATTATCCGCCGCTATCAGATCATGCTGCCGGAGCGCGTGGCCATGCTGGTCAAAGTCTTCGTGATGCTGGAAGGCACCAGCCGGCTCTTGTCGCCGACCTTCAGCCTGATGGAGGTGATGCAGCCGTATAAGAAGCAGCTTGTGTGGCGGCGGCTGTCGCCCCTGCGGCACGCGCGCAAGCTGCGGCGGCTGTACTCGGAGCTGGAATATCTGGCCGAGGTGTTCCCGCGCGGTGTGGTCGATATTTTGCAACAGGTGCAAACCGGCAAGTTCGACGTCCACCTCGACCACCGCGGCCTGGAGCCGTCGGTGAACCGGCTGGTGTTGGGCTTGTTGGCCAGCGCGCTGTTCTTGGGGTCGGCAATGTTGCTGAGCATGAAAGTGCCTCCGCTGATTCCCTGGCCTGGGTTTCTGGGCCAACCGTCGTTGCTGGGCACCGTGGGCTCGACGCTCAGCATTTTGCTCGGCTTGCGCCTTTGGCGGGCCATCAACAAATCGGGCCATCTTGATCGGCGGAAGTGATTAGGGCCCCGGCCGCCCAAGAAGCTGCCAGGCCGTAAACGCCGCGCCGACCGCGATGCACCACCAGCCCATGGGCCGCAAGCGTCCTTGCCGCAGCCAGCGCAAGAGCAAGGCCAGCGCCGCCAGGCCGACGACAAACGACAACGCGGCCGCCAACAGCAGCGGCCCCAGATCGACTGAGTTGCGGCTGCCGAACACCAAGTCTTTCGCGCCCAGCACCACGGCGCCGCTCACGGCCGGCACCGCCAGCACGAACGAGAAGGTCGCGGCCGCTTCGCGACGCAGGCCCAGGGCCAGCGCGGTGATGATCGTGACGCCGCTGCGCGAGATGCCCGGCAAGGGGGCCGTGGCCTGTGCCAGCCCGATCAAGAACGCCTGACGATAGCTGATCTGGGAATAATCGATGGTCCCTTCGCGGCGTCCACCGAGAAGCAAGATGAGGCCTGTCACCGGAAGCAAGCAGCCGGCCAGCAGGGGACTTTCGAGCCACGAGCGCAGGGCCTCGATCTCGTGCAGCGGCAAGCCGACCGCCACGGCGGGCAGCGTGCCCACCACGATGCGGCCGATCATATGTCGATCGTCGCTGAGCAAGCGGAGGAGCCGCCGCCAATACATGACCAGGATGGCCAGCAGCGTGCCGGCGTGCAGTATGATCTCGACGCCTAGCGGATCGTCGAGCGTTCGGCCGCTGGCGCGCTCCCAAAGGGCGTTGACGATCAGGATGTGACCATCGGAGCTGACCGGCAAGAACTCGGTGATGCCTTGCACCACGGCCAGCACGAACAGGTGCAGTTGCTGTGAATCCATGATGCTAGAGTACCAGACGATGCTGCGCCGTCGCGATTGCCATGCCGCGGTCGAGCGACAGGCGGTGATAACGGCCGGCCTGCCAAGCGGGCAACTGATCGGCGTAGTGCGGACTGGCCGGATGGCCGCTCTCGCTGCCGGCGTCGATGGCCCGGATTTCCGCGGGCGAAACCGACATGTCGACCAGCATCCGATAGCCCGCGCCGAGCGTGGCTTGCCAGTCAGCATCGCTGCCGGTGTTGCAGACCGTCAGCATGTCGCCGCATACCGGCAATGACGGCTGGTCGAGAAGCATGGCCAGATCGCCGCGGCCCGAGAGCACATGCCGCACCTGCATGCGGTGCAAGCGTCCCCATTGCCAACCGGCGATCGATGAGCCAAGACGGCTCGAGAGCGTGTCGAGCGCGGCGGCGAACGACTCGCGGATGGCTGCTTGCCGGCGGTCCGTGGCGAACCACCTCACTTCGTCGGTCCGCAGCAGCTCGACGGCGAGTCCGCCGGCCGCCGCGGCCACGAGCGTCGCCGCTTCGCCCGAAAAGCGCTCGTTGGCCACCGCCTGGCACCAATGGGCGAAAAAGACGTCGAAAATCGCGGCCGCCGCCGATTCGGCCTCCATGCGACAGTCCCAGCCACGCAAGGCGGCGATCGCTTCGCGCGTCCGCGGCGCGGGTTCGTCGCTCAACAATTCGAGTAACCGGGGCACGCACTGCACGGCACGCAACGACAGAACGTCGAGCTGCATCGGCCCCAGATCGTTGAAGGAAAGCTTCGGTTTTGCCTCGATCATTTGCCGAATTCGACGGGCACGATAAGCGCTCGTCCACACCCCGGCCAGCGGATACGCAAAGTCGTCGGGGGCCGGGCGGTTGTTGGCCGTCACCAAAAAGCCACGTTGGGGATCGATCGAGTGCGGCATGCCCTCAAACGCAATCAGCCCTTGCCATTCGTGTTCCGGATCCCAGCCAGGCCGGCAACGTCGTGTCGGCTGCTTGCGAATCGGGATGCGGCCGACCGACTGGTAGCCGATGTGCCCGTCGATGTCGCAATAGACCACGCTGAATGTGGGCACGATCCAGGGCCGTGTGGCCTCGCGCAGCTCGGCCGCGGTCTTGGCCCGGTTCATGGCCAGCAGTGCTTCCAGCCAGCGGCACGGTTCGCGGCCGAGCCAGCGGATGGAGATCGGTTCGCCGCTGCGCAGTGCCGCCGGCAACAACTCGTCGACGATCGGCCCGTGCCGCGACGAACGGACCGTCTTGCGTACCGGCCCGCTCCCTTTCACTTCGATCGTTTCTTCGCGCCGGACGGCAGGTTCCCAGCGGCCGTCGTATAAAAACGCATCGGGATGCGCCGCGTCGGTCCGTTCTCGGTACAAGTCTCGCTGAGCGCAGATGTTGTTGGTGCATCCCCAGGCCACGAGTTCGTTGCGGCCGAACATGACGGCGGGCATGCCGGCGTAGGTCATGCCCGCCACGTTGAACGAGCCGCCGCAGAGGTGTACCTCGTACCAGCACGAAACGGCGCCGAAGGCGATGTGCGGGTCGCTGGCCAAGAGCGGCCGGCCCGTGGTGGTACGATGCCCGGCCAGTACCCAGTTGTTGCTTCCCTCGCAGGGAGTTGGATCGCCGCCGCTCGGGCCCAATTGCTCGGTGCCGCAGCTTGCCCTTGGATAGGAACCCGCCGGCAAAATGCTTTCGTCGTCGGCTTCGCCTTGGAGAAACGCGGTATACAGCGGCCCATCGCCCAACGTCCGGTGGACCAGTTCGGGCACGGCGAACACGGGCATGCGGCCAGTAAGATACCAGCGGAATTCGCCCTCGATGGCCAGGCAATCGACGGGCGACCAAGGCTGCGGCCGACAATCGAGCAGATCGAACTCGATGGGCGGCGCGTCCCTCGACGCCTGCATCACCGTGTTGATCCCTTCCGAAAACGCGGCAACCAGCGTTCGCATTTCCTGCCCCGCGGCGGCCCACTCTGCTTCGGCGATCGCTCCGAGTCCCATGGTACGGGCGGTCAGATCTAATTCGAGCGCCTCCGGGCCAAGCACTTCAGCCAGCCGCCCGTATGCCCGGCGGCGGAGATAATCGAGTTGAAAGAGCCGGTCTTGGGCCATGGCATAGCCGAAGCCGAAGAACAGGGCCTCGTCGTTCTCCGCCAGAACGTGCGGAATGCCCCAACGGTCGCGGAAGAGTTCGCAGCGGCCGCGGCGAGAGACCGCGGCGTCGCCATCGACCAGGGGCCAGCGGCGCTGGGTTTCGCGCTGCCACCAGGCGTCGAACTGGTCGCGGCCAATCTGCGCCGCGGAGCAAAGCTCGGCGATCGTCTCTCCCGATCCCAATCGCCGCAACATCTCGGCAGTGGCAAGTTTCATTATGCAACTCGACTCCTGATAAGCCGTAAACGTAGATTGTGGCCGTAGCCCGCTTGCTCCGCAAGCGGAAGGGCCTCGATATCGCGCAGCGTCGTTCTTGCAGCCGAGCAACGCTTCCGCCGAGCAAGCGGCTGGTCCATAATAGCGACGGAGCCTGAACCAGCGCATAAGGCTGGCGGCAAGAGGATCCGAGGCGCGGTCGACCAACAACTCCGAGCCATATCGGCACGAAGGGAGCAAACGATGTTTCGTCGCGTCACCGCGTATGTAGTTTTCTGTGTCGAGGTGTTTCTAGGCACCGACGGTCGGGCCGAGCTGCGCGACGACGCGCTGGCCGCGGCCAAGAAGGCGGCGACGTTTTACAGCCGGCAGGTGGCGACCAAAGGCGGGTACCTATGGCGATACAGCGCCGATCTGACGCTCCGCGAGGGCGAAGGAAACGTCACAGGCACCACCGTCTGGGTGCAGCCGCCCGGCACGCCCGCCGTCGGTGAAGCGTATGTCAAACTCTATGATGCCACCAGCGAACCACTCTTTCTCGATGCCGCAGGCGCCGCTGCGGAAGCACTCCGCCGCGGACAACTCCGCTCCGGCGGCTGGAACGACCATATCGACTTCGACCCGGCCGACCGCACGCGCACGCCCTACCGCCTCGATCCGCCCGGAGCCAAAAAAAGGACGCCCTCCAGCCTCGACGATGACAAAACGCAGTCGGCGATTCGGTTTCTCGCGCAGCTCGATCGTTCGCTGGAGTTCAAGGACGAAGCGGTCCATGAAATGACGCTTTTCGCACTCGACGGATTGCTGGGGGCGCAGTATCCCAACGGCGGCTTTCCGCAGGTCTGGGACGAACCGCACCGGCCCGAAGACTTTCCCGTCATGCCTGCCGGTTATCCGAGGGACTGGCCACGCATGTATCCCGGTCACGGCAGCTATTGGTTCCGCTATACGCTGAACGACGATCTGGTGCCCGATGTGATCCACGCGCTCTTTCTGGCGGAAGCGGTCTATGGCGGTCCGCGTTATCGGCAGGCGGTGCTCAAGGCGGCCGACTTTTTGCTGTTGGCTCAACTGCCCGATCCGCAACCGGCCTGGGCCCAGCAATACGATTTTGAAATGCACCCGGCCTGGGCCCGCAAGTTCGAGCCGCCGGCGGTGACGGGCGGCGAATCGCAGGGCGTGTTGCGAATTCTGCTGGAGGTGTATCGCCGCACGGGCGAACGGAAGTATCTGGAGCCGGTGCCGCGGGCAGTGGCTTACCTCAAAAAGTCGCTGCTGCCCGACGGCCGGCTGGCGCGGTTCTATGAGCTGCAATCGAACCGGCCTTTGTATTTCACCAAGGACTACACCTTGACATATAACGATTCCGATCTGCCGACGCACTATGGGTTCAAGGTCGCCAGCAAGCTCGACGAGATCGAAAAAGAGTACGAGGCCCTGTCCGCCGGCGACAAGCAGACGACGGCCACCAAGCCGGGGCGAGTGACGCGGGGCATGGAAGACCGGGCGCGGGCGGCGATCGAGGGTCTGGACGACCGAGGGGCCTGGGTTACGGAGGACAAGCTTCGATATCAAGCGTACGTCGGTCCGATCATCGACATGTCCGTGGCGGTGAAGAATCTGAACGTGCTGGCCGATTACCTGGCCGCCACGATCGCCGGGTCGTGAAAGAACTCCTCGGCGGGCACGACTTGAAAGGCTGGGCTTAGGTCCGAGTTCTCTCGATAAAGTCGACCAGCGCTTTGAGATCGTGCGCCCAGAATAGCGCAAGTCCTCGATTCTGGGCGTCGATGAGATTGTGCAGCTTGTAGACGCCACCGAGCACGGCGCTGGGCACAACCTGCGTCTCGCCAAAATCTTTGCGCCATGCTTCCGCTTTGGCCGCGGCATCGTTATTCAAGCGCTTGACGGAGTTTGTCGCGGAGTTGGAGACCTTACACTCGATCGGCATCAGGCGATTGTCCCAAAGTCGAACAAGAAAATCGGCCTTGCGATTGCCAAGATAGCTTTCACCGCAGAATTCGCCGGGCTGCGGCGCGTTGGCGAATGTCAGTACCGCACGCGGGGCGACCCGCACCAGGCCGTGTGCCAGCAATTCTGCGGCCACCTTCGCTACGGCGTTTGGTGCCGGCGCGTTGAGCCGCCATCATCGCGGACGACGCCAAAACCGCGGCTTGTCTCTCAGCTTCGGACGGTTCTCGACTCTCTTTCACCCAGGGAAACCGCCGCCGGTCGAGGCCCATCAAGACCACTTGCACGACGCGCGCTACCATCTCCGGATTGGCGCGAAGTTGCTTGGGACTGAGCGACGCAGCCTCCGCGACCGTCTTGAGATCGTCGATCGAGATGGGCGGTCCTGCAAGATAGCGAAACGCATGGAGCAGCTTTTTGTCAGTCAAGATCTCGACCGCCGACGCCTCAAGCCTAGTCAGATCGATGGTCGTCTCGAATAGGTCCTCGACGTGCCCTTGATAATCGTCGAACGCCTCAAGGTAATCCTCCAAAGGCTCTTCGATTCGCCGCTGGCGAAAATGCTCTGTGGAAGTTTTCGCGGCCGCTTTCAGTTCGTCGGAGCTCCAACTTGGAGGGTCGATCATCGCAGCCCCTGCTGCAACAGGTCGATTCCCGGCACAAGCAGCCGCTCCATCTCGCGCGGCTCGAACTTGGTCAGTCCTCCGGCATAAGTACGTCCATCACTGATGTTCGTGGCATTGCTGAGGTAATCGACAAGGCCGGAAAGGACCGCGTCGCTCAGTCGTTCTCGCGGGTAAAGGCCGTGTGCGATATTGATGTGGCGTGCGTTCGCATGGTTCAAGACAAAGGCGGGCGGCCGGCGGGCCATGTACGTCGCCAGGACCGGCGCCGGTTCGCGCAGGCCGACAGACCACCACGCTTTGCGATTCAAGGCGACGTACGACTGGTCGGCGCCGGCTTTTCTGGCCCGTGTCAGAAATCGATCGATGATCCGGCGCTCCGCGGAACCGAAACGATCGAGATCCACAGGCAGGTCGATAACGCGGCGCAGCGGCGCAGGATCGTCGAGAATCTTGCCTGCGCGAAACAGTTCCCTCGCCTTGGTTACCGCGGAGAAAAGCACACTATCCGGCAATCCGTCGCTGTGTGCCCCGGCAATCCAAACGCCGTTCGCCCCCGTGACCTGGCCGCGATGTACACGACAAAGCTCGCCCAGTTCGATATAGCCGGCAGGCCCCGAGCGCGCCCGGCGCGTGAGGTGCGACCACCGGCGTTCGCTTTCGAGCCGCTCGCGTCGCACGACGCGGTTCCCATTGGCTTCGCCGAGCCGCTGCAACGTATCGATTCGCTTCAAGCGGATGGAGCCGGGGGCGGAACCGATCTGGAAGTAGCTGATGGCCGCGGTGGTGGCGGCGTCGGCGAAGGGCATCGCCGAAGGCTCGATCACAACGATCCGGCGACCGCCTAGCTCGCGCAAAAACAACTCACGGAGCAGCTTTCCGTAGTTCACATCGAGCCATTCCGCGGCGGTGATGAACGCGCCATAATCGCCGGAGACCGCCAGGTTCGCGGTCGCCAAGAAAAAATGCAGGTGCAAGCCGGCAAGCTGGCTTGCCGCAAGGTTCCGTTTGTCCGCCTCGTCAACCAGCCAGCGCTTCCACGTTGGACTGATGTCGTGGTGCCGCACGTAGGGCGGGTTGCCGATGAAGAGCGTCGTTCCGCTGGCCGCTGGCAGTGAGAGGTCGCGGTAATCGCCGAGAACGATCTGAGCACGCTTGGCAAGCCCGGCTGCCGCGAGGTTTGCGCGGGCCAGCATGGCCGGCAACGGGTCGATTTCTACGCCGATCAGCGAAACGGTTGACAACCGCCGACCGACGGCCAACAAATAGCGCCCCGATCCCACTCCCGGATCGACCACTCTTTGGGGCGTTCCCGATTGGATTGCCCAATCGACCATCGCGTCGACGATCGAGCGCGGGGTGAATGTGGCGCCGTTGGCTCGTCGTTGGACCGCCGACCGCAATTCGCAAAACAGCGCCCCCAGCGGATCCTCGCCGGCACGAATTTGCTCGAGGTAGCCATCCGCGGTTTTTTCATCGGCCGGTTCAATCCCCAGCGCCAGGTGATCCTCTTCCGGCGACCAGCCGTCGACCTCTCTGGCGCCGAGGGCCAGGGCGATGGCCACGAGGTCCCTCTCACTCGCGACGACACCGGACAGCGGCAAACAAAGCTGCGGCGAAGAAGATTCGCGAGACTTTGGCCGAGGCATTGCTCTTGTCCGGCTAACGGGCTATTGACATCGTTGATGCACGATAGTACAGACATTTTTGGGCGAAGGCAAGGTGCCGCGTGTCCGTGGCGGTAAAGAATCTGAACCTGCTGGCCGATTACTTGGCCGGCACGACTGCCGGGTCGTGAAAGAACACTTCGGCGGGCACGACTTGAAAATCGGAAAGGTTTTTCAGCGCCCACGATACGCAGACGGCGGCGGTGGCGCCGGTGTCGTTGAACTCCACGGTCAGCGGCTGCGGCTGGTCGGTAAGCTCGACTTCGACCAGCTCGTCGCCCGCGCCGCGGTGCCAATGGTCGATCACCAGGTTGCCGTTGATGCGCACGCGAATGCCGTCGTCGCTGCTGGTTTTGATGACGTATTTGCCCGGTAGCGGCGGCTTCAGCCAGCCGGTCCAACGGATCGAAAAGTTGTCGCCGGATACCGCGGGGTGCGGCGAGCGGAAGCCGAAGTTGTGGCAGAGCCCTTCGGAGATGCCCCTCGCGCGGAACTGCTGCAAATCCGCGCCGTCGAACATGGCCATGTCGAGTCCTGGGCGGATGCGGGCCAGACTGATGCCCGGCGTCGCCGCCGGCTTGTCGAGCACGCGCTTTCGCGCGGCGTCCGCCGTCGGTGCGTCGTCGGGCAGGCCGCGATCGAGCCAATACTTCGCTTGCAGCTCGTATTCGGCCCGCATGGCGAGGTCTTTTCCGGCCGGCACCGGCAGACGCTTGTCGGCCGACGGTTGGTCCGCCAGGTCTGCCAGTGACCGGGGCGTCTTGGCCGGCATGGCCGGTTGTTGAGTCGGGATCTCGGCCACAGGCGAAGATAGTTCCAGCCGCGTGATCCGATAAGGAGTGCCCCAGCAAACCAAAAACAACCGCCGGTCGTCGGGCACGATGCAATCGTGGGGCAAGCTCAAAGAGCGCGACTCGCCCTTCCAGTCGATGACTGGCTGGCCGTTGCACGTCACCTCGACACCATCTCGTCGCACGGTGCTGACGATCGTGTTTGGCCCGTCGTCGCGCAGCACTTGGCCGTGGTGCGTCGTCGAATTGCGATCGAAGGACTGGCCGTTCACAAGCTGGAGCCCGCTGAGGTCGCCGTTGCCCCCGTCGAGAACCACTTCGACTTGCCGGCCTTCGACCACAACGCCAAAGTTCACGTCGCGGCTCCCCAATTACTCGATGGTCAACGAGTATTCATGAGGAGGCAACACGGGCAACTGCAGCCGTCTCCACGGTTCGCCCGGAAGATAGATCACCTCGCCTTCGGCGAATTCCGCCGCGCCGTCTTGGCCTTCTTTGCCCGATCGAGGAGGCAGACGCGCGCGGCCGCGATCTCGTTGAGGAGCTTTTGGGAGACTGCGGAGTGGGCCCCGGTCTGAAAGGTCCGCACGTGCGCCATCTGGCGGTCGGCCGCATTCGAGATGGTATCGGCGTCGTCTTCGAACCGGCCGACGCCCCGCAGGCGATAATGGTCGGCCGGCTGTTCGGCTGGCGGAATGCCCAGCCATTTTCGATACGGATCAAAAGTCTCAGACACTCACTGCACCCCGGTTGGCCCTGATGAGCTTTCATTTTACGCGTCGCTTGAAGCCGGTCAAACGGCCGGCACTGTTGGCTGTTCGTTCCCAAACACTCAAACCGAATTGTTCGCTTCGCTCCGCCGGCGCGGCTATACTGCGGTAATGCCCACCCGCGTCGACGACTTCCTGAAGCGGCTGGCCGAAAGCGATTTGATGCCGCAGGCCGAAATCGTAGCCGTGCTCGACAGCTTGCCCGGCCTCGATCGCTCGCAAGACGCTCAACCTCTGGCCCAAGAGTTCGTTCGGCAGAAGAAGCTGAGCCGCTTTCAGGCTCAGGCGATTTATCAGGGCCGCACTCGCGGCCTCGTGCTGGGCAACTACGTGCTGCTCGACAAGATCGGCGAAGGCGGAATGGGCCAGGTCTACAAGGCCGAACATCGCCGCATGAAGCGGGTGGTGGCCATCAAAGTGCTGCCGCCGCACATCGTCAAATCGCCCGACACGCTGCGGCGCTTTCAGCGCGAGGTGGAGGCGGCCGCCCGGCTGGAGCATCCGAACATCGTGACGGCCCACGACGCCGATGAATTTCAGGGCGTTCACTACCTGGTGATGCAGTACGTCGAGGGGAGCGACTTGTCGAGCATCGTCCGCAAGCACGGGCCGTTTTCGCCGGCGAAAGCAATCGAGCTGGCCATTCAAATCGGCAAGGGCCTCGAACACGCCCACCAGAAAGGGATCGTGCATCGCGACATCAAGCCGGCCAACGTCTTGCTCGACGTGCATGGCGCGGTGAAAATTCTCGATATGGGGCTGGCCCGCTTCGAGCAACCTGCCGCGCCCTCGCTGCTCACGGCCCGCGAAGGCGTGGCTGCCACCGAGCTCACCCTGTCGGGCTCGGTGGTGGGCACGGTCGACTACATGTCGCCCGAACAAGCGATGGACGCCAAGAGCAGCGATCATCGTAGCGACATTTACAGCTTGGGCTGCACCTTGCACTTTCTGCTGACTGGGCGGCCGGTGTATGCCGGCGACAGTTTCATCCAGAAGCTGGTGGCCCACCGCGAGGCGCCGCTGCCGTCGCTGACGAACGTTCCCGCCGAGCTGAACGCCACCTTCCAGCGGATGATCGCCAAGAAGCCCGATGATCGCTATCAACGAATGGACGAGGTCATGCGCGACGTGCAGCGATGTTTGCAGGCCGCGCAGGCCTGGGCCAAAGCGCGGCCCGCGGCCGGGCCGGTCGGCTCGCAAGGTGGGTCTTCAGGCGCGCCGGCGCCCGCCGCGCTGACGGGCATGGAAGAGACGGTCGTCTTCACCAGTGTGCCGGCGGGTTCTTCACACTTGCGACAGTTTCTCGACGACGACTTCTCCATCGACGCCGCGAAGCTTTCGCTGTGCCAGAAGAAAGTCTGCGACGCCGACCTGGCCGAGTTGGCCGGCATGTCGAACCTGCAGGCGCTCGATCTGGAAGGGACGGCAATCACCGACGCCGGCCTGGCACATCTGAGCGGACTGTCGGGCCTGCGGCGATTGGACTTGAGCGGCACGTCGATCACCGACGCCGGGCTGGAGCGACTGCAATCGCTGGCCGATTTGCGGCGGCTGTTTCTTGCCGAAACGGCCATCTCCGACGCCGGCATGCCGCACTTGGCGCGGTTCACGCATCTCGATCGACTCGGCCTCCGCGGCACCGACGTCGGCGACGCCGGGCTTGTGCATCTTGCCAAGCTGCGGCAGCTCGCCAGCCTCGATCTGAGCTACACGCGGATCACCGACAACGGCCTGGCGCATTTGAATCAGTTATCGGCATTGGAAGAGATCGATTTGTCGGGCACGCGCGTAACCTCGGCTGGCGTGCGCGCTTTGGTGCGGCTGCTGCCGAAGACGGAGATCACGCTCTAGCGGTTGGCGCCAAAAAACGCAGGTCGCCCTCGCGGCGGGTAAAGCCGACGCGGTCGAGATACTCGCAAAGCGGCACCGCGTACTTGCGCGTGGTGCCGAGCAGCTCGCGGATTTGACTCACCGTGCGGCCTTGTCCGCCCGCCATCTGGGCGGCCAAAGTGGCCCGCAGTCGGCGTTCCACCTCGGCGTGCAAGAGGAAGCCGCCGCCTACGTCGATCAGTTCTCCTTCAGCCACGGCCAGCGAAATCAGGGGTTCCACCGCCTGCTGGTTCTTCACGGTGCGCGAGCGAAGGTCGTCGATCATCGGCGGTTCGTAACCTGCGGCGCGGAACGTTTCGATCATGTCGGCCAGCAGCTTCTGCTCGTTCTTCGAGAGCTGCGGACCACGGCCGGGCAACGCCACGCCACGTTCGTTGATTCGCAGCCGCCCGGCCCGCTGCATTGCGGCCAGCACCGCTTCGACTACCGCGTCCGGGCCGAGATGGCCCAGGCGGTGGACCAGCCGCGAACGGTCAAGCACCGTCCGCAACGGAAAGGCGGCGTGCTCCTGATCGAGCACCCCTTCGATGCGGCGAAACACGCCGTCGAGCCAGCGGCGCTCCACCCGCGACACGCGGCTGGGCGAAACGGCCAGTTCCACAAGATCGCCGCGGCGCACGAGCTCGTCGATGACTTCGGTCGCCCGGTCGATGCCGGCCCGGCGGGCCACGTCGGCCGGTTGCCAGTCGGCCAGGCCGATGAACGACAGCGCGGCGGCCGCACGCGCGAGCTTGTCGTCGCCGGCCAGGGCCGCCAGGCGGTCGAGCACGTCGCGATCGCCGCGCGGCAATTTGGGCGCGTTCGGGTCGAGCACGCTTCCGCCGCCGATGGTGACCACCGGCGATTCGCTGCGCAACACCAACGGCTGACCCCAGATGCTGACGGCCGGCCCGCTCAGGAAAAGCTGCACCAGCCCCTGCCTGCCCGGCTCCAAACGCTCGCCCTCCAAGAGCACGACCGAGGCCATCAGCTCGGCGGTGCCCAGATGGACCCGCGCCCGCGTGCGGTTCTTGAGCGCCCGCGGGGCGTCTTCGGCCAACGTAATTTGGGCGCTGAGGATGCGACTGGGCACCAGGTAACCGGGCGAGGCCAGCTCCTGCCCGCGGCGGATTTCATCGTGATGGACGCCAGCCAGGTTGACGGCTGCCCGTTGACCGCGATGTGCCGTCTCGCTCGGCCGGTCGTGGCTCTGCAACCCTCGCACCCGCACGGGCCTGCCGCCCGGCTCGATCGTCAACGTGTCGCCCACATGCACCTGCCCGCTGGCCACGCTGCCGGTGACGACGGTGCCGTGGCCGGCGATCGTAAAGCTGCGGTCGATTGCCAGTCGAAAAGGAGCATTCAAGCGTTCCATTCTTGCCGAGTGCGACGCTCGCTGCGCGGCCGCAGAAAGGGCCTGCCGCAGCTCGTCGAGCCCCGCTCCGCTGACCACGCTCGTGCGGACGAGCGGTGCCGATTGCAAAAAGGTGTCTTGCACCAGCTCGCGAACCTCGGCCTCGACCAGGTCGATCCAACCAGGGTCCGGCAGGTCGCACTTGGTCAGGGCGATCACGCCTTCTTCCAGGCCGAGCAGCCGCAAGATTTCCAGGTGTTCGCGGGTCTGCGGCTTGACGGAATCGTCGGCGGCCACGACCAGCAGGGCCAGGTCGATGCCGGTCGCGCCGGCCAGCATGTTGCGGACAAAGCGTTCGTGGCCGGGCACATCGACGATGCCCAGGCGAATGTCGTCCAGCGTCAGCTCGGCAAAGCCCAGGTCGATGGTGATGCCGCGGAGTTTTTCTTCCGGCAGGCGGTCGGTATCGACGCCGGTCAGGGCCTTGACCAGCGACGTTTTGCCATGATCGATGTGCCCGGCCGTGCCGAGGATGAGATCGAGAGACATGGGGATATTGTAGACGGTAGACGGCGGATGGGCGGGGGGGGAAATTGCAAATTGCAAATTGCAAATTGCAAATTGCAAATTGCAAATTGGCAACGCGGGACTCGACGTTTCCAAGGTCGAACTCGACGTTCGCTCGCCGGCATTCGAACAGGCTTGATCGAACGGTTGTCGAGTTGCGCGATCGGCATTAGGCTACATCAGGCGGATCCTAATTCAGCACGAAAGGAGCCACTGCCATGAGTGACAAGCCTTCGCGTTTCAATGAGTTCGTAGCGGACGCCAAGCGGCGGATCCAGGAGGTAGCGGTCGAAGATGTGCAGGGGCGCCTGCGGCGCGGCGACCAACTGAATCTGATCGACGTGCGTGAGGAAAGCGAGTGGATGCAAAGCCATGTGCCCAACGCAGTCCACCTGAGCAAAGGCGTCATCGAGCGCGACGTCGAAAAACGGTTTCCCGATTTGAACGCGAAACTGGTCCTGTATTGTGGCGGCGGGTCGCGGTCGGCCTTGGCCGCCGACAACCTGCAAAAGATGGGCTACCGCAACGTGCGCTCGATGATCGGCGGCTTTCGGACGTGGCGCGAAGAAGGCCTGCCGGTGGAAACCGGGCCGGCATGATTTTCCACTTGCAACCTCCGCGGTCAGAAGCCAGAATAACAGCATGAATTCGGTCCCGGCGTATGCCTTTGGTTTTTGGTTTTACTTTACCCCGATCGGTCGCGGGGCCGGAGGCGGTTCGTAACGGAACCTAATCAGGCAAGCATTTTCAAGCCCCGCGACCCAGGCCGTCGCGGGGTTTTTTTGTTGGTTTCAGGAGCTTGAACGTGATTGTCGTCATGAAACGCGATGCCAGCGAGGCGGAGGTCGGGCACATGGTCGAACGGGTCGAAGGACTGGGACTCAAAGCGCACGTGCTGCGCGGCGTCGAACGCACCGTCATCGCCGCCATCGGCGCCGAACGCGACGGGCTGAAAGAATCGCTCGAAAGCGGCACCGGCGTGGCGGAAGTGCTGCCCATCCTGGCCCCTTACAAGGTCGCCAGCCGCGAGCTGAAAAGCGAAACAACCGTCGTTCGTGCTCGCGATCTGGAAGTGGGCGGCCAGCGGATCGGCGTCATCGCCGGGCCGTGCTCGGTCGAAAGCGAAGAGCAGATCCTGGCGACGGCCATCGCCGTCAAAGCCGCCGGTGCGACGGCCCTGCGGGGCGGGGCGTTCAAGCCGCGCACCAGCCCCTACAGCTTTCAGGGGCTGAAAGAAGACGGGCTGAAGCTGCTGGCCGCCGCCCGCGACGTGACCGGCCTGGCGGTGGTCACCGAGGTGCTGGCCACCGAAGACGTCGAATTGGTTGCCCGCTATGCCGACGTGATGCAGATTGGCGCCCGGAACATGCAGAACTATCGCCTGCTGGAAGCGGTGGGCAAGGTCCGGCAACCGGTGCTGCTGAAGCGCGGCCCCAGCGCGACGATGGAAGAACTGCTGCTGGCGGCCGAATACATCCTCGACGCCGGCAATCCCAACGTCATGCTGTGCGAGCGCGGCATCCGCACGTTCGAGTCGCACACGCGATTCACGCTTCCCCTGGCGACCGTTCCCTACTTGCACGGCAAGACGCACTTGCCGGTGGTGGTCGATCCGAGCCACGGCACCGGGCACACCTGGCTGGTGCCGCAGATGGCCTGCGCCAGCGTGGCGGCCGGCGCCGACGGACTGATTCTGGAAGTGCATCCCGACCCCGAAAATGCGCTGAGCGACGGCTATCAGTCGCTCAACATCGAACAGTTCAAACAAACGATGGAGCTCTGCCGAAAGGTGGCCGCGGCGCTGGGGAAGAAGATGTGAGGTCGGAGCTGGATGTAGGGTGGGAGCGAGGGGGGGGGGGGGCCGCCCCACCGTTGGCGACGTCCATTACGGTGGGCCGGCGCTCGCAAGCTCGCTCGCTCCCACCCTACGACTTCGGCAACTGTCAATCCGCGCCCGCAAACAGATCGCGCACGAAGCGGGCCGCCGCGTCCCACTTGTCGGCCGCTTTGTAAAAATCGACCGCCATCGGTCGCACCGTGTGAGGCGTCTCGACCCGGAGCGGAACATCGACCTTCGAGCAGAGCGGAATCTGAGCGCTCGCTCCGCGGGCCAGTTCCACCTCGATGGCCGGCGTCAGCAGGTAATCGACGAGCTGCCGCGCCTCGACCGAGTGCGATGAGCTTTTGATGATCGCCAGCGTGTTTGGAATGAACAGCGTGCCCATGCCGCCTTCCTGCTGGTCGGGGTAAACGATCTTCACGGGCTGCGCTTCTTCCAGCTCGATCATGGCGTCGTCGGTGTCGGTGAACCCGAACGCGAGCTGGCCCTGGGCGACGGCCTGCGCCACTTGCTTGTTGCCGGCGAAAACTTGCACTTCGTTGGCCTTGATCTCACTCAATAGCCGCTTTGCCTTCTCGTCGCCAAGCAGGGCAAACAGGCAAGCCACGTGCGTGGCGGTGGTGCCGAACAGCGGCTTGGCCAGGCCGCAACGGCCGCGCCACTTTTCGTCGGTCAGATCGTCGATCGAGCCGGGCAGTTCGTCGCCGGCCACCAGCTCCGTGTTCACCAACAGCACCCGCGCACGAGCGGCGAAGCCGTGCCAGGTTCGTTTCTGGGAGCGATAGATGGCCGGGAACGTGTCGGCCATCTTCGGCCGATACGCCTCCAGCAGCCCCCGTTCTTCCAGCCGGAGCGTGTTGAGGATTTCGTTGTTCCAAAAAACGTCGCACCGCGGCCGCTGGGCTGATTCGGCGATAATGGCCTGCGTCAGCCCCAGCGTTTTGTTCGATTCGACGTCGAATTTCGGCAACACTTTGATGCCCGTCTGCGACTCGAACTGTTCCAGAATCGGCCGCGAGAATTCGGCATCGAGCGCAGAATAGACCACCACCTCTTGCTCTTGTTGGCGGGTGCAGCCGGCGACAAATGCCAGAGCGAGCAACAGGGCTCCGCCATTTTGGATTTTGGATTTTGGATTTTGGATTGCTGCGTTATGCATACCTAGGCCGCCGAGGGAACGTCCACACCAAGCCGTTCCGCCAGCGCGGTCAACTGCTTCCAATTGCCCTCATCCAGCGGTACGCCGCGCGCCTGACGCTCGGCCAGCACGCGCCGCTCCGGATCGCCGGGAAGCTGAATCTCGTCGATTCCCGCCACGCGCGGGCAATCGCGGACGAAGCGGCTCAACTGCGCCACTTCGGCCGCAAAATGGGCCTGCCCGCCGAAGTGTTCAGGAGCGGCCAACAGCATGAAGACGCAATTGCCGTTCTGATTGACCGGCCGCTCGCGAATGGTCACTCCGCCCGACAGCGCCCCGGCAAAAATCTCGACCATCAGTGCCAGACCGAAGCCTTTGTAGGCCTGCGGGCCGCCCATGGGCAAAATGGTGCCGGGCGGATCGGCATACAATGTGTTGGGATCGTTCGTCGGCTTGCCGCCGGCGTCGAGCAACCATCCGTCGGGACAAAGCTGCCCGGCGATCTTTTTGACGCGCACCTTGCCTTCGGCCGTGGCGCTGGTGCCGAAGTCGAGCACCAGCGGCCCCTGGTCGGCGGGCACGCCGAAGGCCAGCGGGTTGGTTCCCAGCCGCGGCGCTTTGCCGCCGGGCGGCGCCACTCGCCGCGCGTGGCCGTGTGTGTTGACCATCACCATCGAGACCAGCCCGGCCGCGGCGGCCTGTTCGCAATACTCGCCCAGCCGGCCGATGTGTCCGCAGCGAATCAGCGTTCCGATGCCGCTGCCCGACTCGCGGGCCTTGACGATCAACGCCTCCGTGAGCCTGCGGGCTTGCGTTTGTCCGAAGCCCCAGCCGCCGTCGGCCACCAGCGACGTAGGCGATTGTTTGACGACCGTGAACGGGGCGTTGGGGACGACATCGCCTTTGGCGACCCACTCGAGATACGAGGGAGTGCGCATCACGCCGTGCGAATCGTGGCCGCGCAGGTTGGCGTCGACCAGGCTGTGGGCCACGAGATTGGCCTCCTCGACGCCGACGCCTCCTTTGGCGAGCAGTTCGGTGGCGAATTCAGTCAGTTGGTCGGCGGGAATGGCGGGCATCGGGGCGTGAATCACTATGCGGTCGAAAGCTGCAATATAGATTGGCTGGCGAGAGCACGACAGGGGCGTTCCCCCAGGCACCTACGGCGGCCATGGGAATTGAAGGCCATGAACGCCTACCAAGTGATCGCGAACCGCATTATCCGTGCAGAATGCCAACCGCCGGAAGAATTCGGGCAACCGCCTCGCATAACGGTTGTGGATGATTGGCCGTGGATTGACGCCATGTGCGATTTCGTGGCGGTATGTCATCGCGTCGGCGAGACGTCGCACCGCCTGCGCGGAGTTACAACTCTGCCATGCCCACGAAAGCTGTATATCGCCAAGTCCGAGACAACTATGAACAAGCCTCTCGACTCGGGCGGCGTTCGGCGTGTGGAAGTTACCGAGCAACCCCAACACGTAAGTGTTCAGCGCCGGCCACGTTCCGAGAGAGGGCCCCGATGGTCGCAGAGCACGAACGGATTCTGTCATCAGTTCCTCGACATAGGACTCCCATGCCGAGACGCTCATGATGACAACGGCACGGTTCAGCGCAGCAAGCCGATATTGTCGCCCAGGCTTGTGGGTTCTGAGTGCGATGTGCGCGTCGTTCAGTTCGTCCGCATCGAGCAATAGTTCTTCCAAATGAATTGAAAAAGCGTTGGACGACAAACGGTGCTCCTCGGCAAGGCCGGCGACCCTCTAACGGCGTGCATCGATCGGCGAAAGCATCAGGTGATCGATGTCGGTCCCGCTCTTTTCGAGTTTGGCTTGACCGTCCACCAGGTAGTCGCCCAATCCCCCCATGCCCAGCATCTGCGCAACTGCCTCTTCGGTCGTCGGGAATCGTTCCACCATGTCCTCGTAGTGCCCCGGTAGATCGTCCGTTCCAAAGCCTCCTCGGCCGAGATGTGCGAGCAAGACCAATTTATATAATTGGTCTTCGGGTAGGCCCGTCAACAGATCGCTCAGCTCCTGTTCTTCCGGCGGCGGTGGTCCTGAGTCCTCGCCCGGCGAAACCAAGGGGTAATTCGCATGCCGCTTCGGAAGTTCGATATCCCAGTAGTCGTCGATTGCTGTGGCGAGAGCAATCACTTTTGCGACGGTTTCTGAAAGCTGCATGCCTCCTCCTTCGCCGATCTGCCGAACAGGAAATCCAAGCAACATTGTAGCATACGGCCCGCGAGGTTGGGTATTCCGCACGCAGACTTGACGCGTCAACACTTTACAGGCCAAATGCGTCAAGGGTCGCCAATCCTCGAGCCGGAATCTCTGAACCCTGAACCCTGAACCCTGAACCCTGAACCCTCCCATGCTCAAACCAGGCACCTTCCAAGACCGCACCATTGTCATCACCGGCGGCGGCACGGGGCTGGGCCGCTCGATGGCCCGCTGCTTGTCGGGCCTGGGGGCGAACATCGTCATCTGCGGCCGTCGCCAAGACGTGCTCGATGAGACCGCCGCGGAAATCCAGCAGGAAACGGGCGGGCACGTGCTCGCCCAGCCCTGCGATGTGCGCGACACCGGTCAGATCGACGCACTCGTGGCCGCGGCGTACGATCGCTTCGGCACGGTACACGGCTTGGTGAACAACGCCGCCGGCAACTTTATCTGCCCGACGGAACGGCTGAGTTACAACGCCGTTCACGCGGTGGTCGACATCGTACTCTACGGCACGTTTCACGCGACGCTGGCCTTCGGCAAACGCTGGATCGCCGAGTGTACGAAAGCCGCCATCTTGAACATCGTGGCCACGTATGCCACCAGCGGTTCCGGTTTCGTCGTTCCGTCGGCGGTGGCCAAGGCCGGCGTGCTGGCGCTCACGCAGTCGCTGGCCAGCGAGTGGGGCAAGTACGGCATCCGCTCCAACGCCATCGCGCCCGGCCCTTTCCCCACCGAAGGCGCCTGGTCGCGGCTGATGCCCGACGCACTCAAGCAGCTTGGCGGTCCGCGGCAGCGAATACCGTTGGGCCGCCTGGGCGAGCACGAAGAACTGGCGAACCTGGCCGCGTATCTGCTTAGCGATTATGCCGGTTACATCAACGGCGACTGCATCCGCATCGACGGCGGCGAATGGGTCCGCGCCGCCGGCGAATTCAATTATCTCGAGGCCGTCACGAGCGAACAGTGGGACGAGTTGCAGCGGGCGTTGAGGGGAAAGTGATGTGGTCCAGGGTATCACATTTTGGCGGCGGTCGGAAGAAACTCAAGAAGTCGGCGGTGCGGCGATACGAAGCGGATGCCATGGTCGATACCAGTGCGGTATGATCAATTATCCCCCCGCTCATGCAGGCCCTGGGAGTGATGTCTTCCATGCGACACGCGTGTCGCGTCGGCGCCTCCCGCCGGAAGGTACGAGGCGCCGGCAAAAACGTCGCGCGCGACGCATTTGCCCCTCTCCGGCCTGGCCGTCGAGCGGTCGCCCCCGGCCGCGCTGGTGGCGGCGGCGTCGCTTACGGCTTGGCTCGGTCCGCCTTCTCTCGTGCGATCGAGGCGACACGCGTGTCGCCTCCGCCCTGCCGGCCGGAAGGCACGGGCCGTCGCGACCCCGGCGCGCGCGGCGGCGAGTTGCATGGTCGTCCGCCGCGCGCGGCGGAGCGCAACAGAATCCCCCCTTTTGTTTCGGCGGCGACGCCAGCCGAAACCTTTTCTACACAAGCACTTGCGCCGCCTGGCGCCCGCCGGTTTGAACGCGATCTGACGGAAATTGTGCGCTTTGCCGCGCCGAGCCATCGAGGCGCGGCGACAAGGCGTGGACTTTGGAGTTCAAAGGCTGCCAACCGATTTCGAAGGCTGCCAAGTTCCAACGACCTTGTGGTGCAGGCGTCTCGCCTGCCCGAATGCCAAAAACCCCGTGCGCCGGCGAAGATGGCCAACTTTGCCGCTCGGCATCGCAGCCTACCGCCTGCGTCTCGCCAGCGCGATGCTGATCTTCGCGTCACGGCAACTCATTATGTTCGCAGTTGGCCATCTTCGCACATCTTGTGGTTCTCGTCGTGAGAGCCACAACATGTTGTGGTCGATCTAACCACTAACCACTAACCACTAACCACTAACCACTAACCACTAACCACTAACCACTAACCACTAACCACTAACCACTGATCCATGCCTGCCAATTTGGCCGGAATCCAGCATGCCGTTGTTTTGCAGCTATCCGCGTGCCAAACGTAAACAAAATGCCACTTTGCGCCCTTTCATGTTGGTGCCGGCCGATCGGTTCGACAGGCATCTCTTCTGCCTTCTGCCTTTCTGAACCCGGGATCCCTGATCCCTGATGCCTGCAGTTTGCAAACTTGTCATGCCTCGGCGGCTGGTTCATGCTAACATGGGGCATCGGGATGACGTTGCTGAACCCAGTTGGAAGACCTGCTGGCCGGGGATTACGCCCGAAAACATTCATGGCGAAACCGGCTGGGGGCCAGCCGTTGGAAGCGAGGTTTGCTAACGATGATCAAATCAATGCACGGCATCATCCACGGAAGAACAATCGAGCTCAGCGAGGATCCCGGCGTGGCAGACGGGCAAGAGGTTGAAGTCCAGGTGAAGGTCAAGCCATCCGTAAAAGAATGGGGTGCAGGAATTCTTCGCACGGCCGGCGCATTGGCCAACGATCCGTACTGGGACGCGATCATGGACCAGGTTCACAAAGCCCGCAAGGTCCAGCGCCGCCCGCAACTGGACGGCGAATGACCCACCTCCTCGACACGAACATCTGCTCGGCCCACATGCGGCGTCCCGCCGGCTTGGCGCATCGGTTCTTTCAGTACGCGGGCGGCATCGCCAGCTCGACGATAGTTCTGGCGGAGTTATACTCTGGAGCGTACAAGCATCCCAATCCTGCGAAATTGCTTGCGTTGATTGCTGATTTACTGCAGGAACTGGCGGTCCTTGATTTCGATTCGGGCTGTGCGCATGAATTCGGCGTGCTCCAGGGCGGGTTGTTGCAACAAGGCATCGTCGTTCCAGAAACAGACCTTATGATCGCCTCGGTGGCCAGGCTCCACAATCTGACCCTGGTGACGCACAACACCGCGGACTTCCAAAGCATCCCTGGCCTGCGGCTCGACGACTGGCTCTCGCCCTGACGTCCGACGCCTTCGCCGCGCACCCGCACAAAACCGGTCCGCCGGTGCTTGCCCACTGGCAACTCGGGCATCCTTGACGCTGGCCTTTCGGTCCCGCGGGCATCTTTCTGCCTTCTGCCCTCCGCCTTTCCTGAACCCCGAACGCTGGACCCCCAATCCCCAATCCCCAACTACCAACCCCGCCCTTAATACCACACCACCGCCGCTGCGCTCAGCCCGATGTACGCGGCCAGCAGCGCGGCGAAGCTCCCGCGATCGGGCCTCTTCGACCTCTGCCGCCCGGCCTCGTCGCCGTTATAAATAGCCCCAGTTCGGCCGCACCAGCCGGATGGAATCCTGTTCGCGTTCGCATCGCGGCAGAACATCATTGGTCGCTTGGCAGCCATCATCGATTAGCCGCACGCGGTCCGCAAGGCCCGGTCATCTGAGCCAAGCGCGACGCTAAAGCCGCCGCTCGCAGTTTCTCGGCGAAAATCGCTTGCACGGGGCCGCGCGCGTCGCGAGAATACCGAGGGGACGGTTCGCGATAAGGCCGATCATTCGCCGCGCAGAGGGCGCCGCGACGCTTCGTGAATCGCTCGCTTCAAACCATTTCGGTGCCGTGATGCCCGTTCAAGAGAACACCAAGGTTTATGTGGTTGTTCCCGGCGTTGAGGAAAGGGCCCCACTTTACATTGGCAGCCCTCGATTGGCCCGCCCCGATCAAGCCGCCGACTTCGAAAAGGAAGTCCTCGCCATTCCGGAACGGGAGGCATGGCTTTACCGAAACCCCGAGGCAATGGCCGCCGTGCGGCGCGGGTTGGAGCAGGCGCGGAACGGTGAATTCAGCGGGAACCCACCCGACCTCGGAGCAGACGCTGCACTGGTTGACGAGGCCGACGATTGAAGAGTTATGTTCCGACCGGGCCTGGAAACCCACGAAGGGGAGTTGCTCGGCAATGCGACGCCGCCGCTGATCCGGCCGCCCGAGAGAGAAAACCGATGCACGATCCGCGTTTTAAGAAACTGCTGAAAGAGTTCTTCGCCGAGTTCTTCTGGCTCTTTTTCCCCACCTGGGCCGCCAGATTCGACTTCGGCAGCGGCAAGAGTTCGAGGAAATGCTCCGTAACCATTCAGATCCAGGAGTGCAAGCGATGGAATTGGGTTTATTGGACCACGTCGAGCAGCGCGGCGTGGCGCGAGGCAAGCTGGAAGGACAGCGCGAACTGATGGGGAAGCTGCTTGAATCCCGCTTTGGATCATTGCCGCCAGCGGCTATGGCCCGCCTGGAGACTTGGTCAAGCGATCGTTTGACGGAACTGGGCTGCGCCCTGCTGTCGGCAGCATCATTGGACGAGTTGGGGCTTGGCGAGTCGGCAAGCGACGAATCCTGAATTGCCAGTCCTCGAACGGCCCGCCGAACTAGCCCGCGAGTTTGAAGACTCGAATGGCCAATCCGGCGATATAATACGTTGAAGTTGCTAGGCTTGGATTCGGTGAACGAGGGTTTCATGAGCGTGACAACGGTTGAGGGCACGGTCGAGAATGGGCAAGTCAGGTTGCCCGCGGATGTCCGTCTGCCGGAGAACGCCAAGGTCTATGTGGTTGTTCCCGGCGTTGAGGAAAGGACCACACTTTACATGGGCAGCCCTCGATTGGCCCGCCCCGAGCAAGCCGCCGACTTCGAAAAGGAAGTTCTTGTGGAAAGCCCCGATGCCGGCCTATGACGCGGCGTGCTTCGACCCTCCGGCTCCTGTGGCAAGAGTCGTCCTCCGCGATCCCTTAAGCGGCCGCTCGGCCGCCGATGTGCCGATGCTCATCGATTCGGGCGCTGACGTGACCTTGCTGCCACGATCATCGCTTGAGAGCCTGGGCGTTGATGCCGCCGCTGGCGAAGAATACGAATTGACGGCCTTCGACGGACCCCATCCGCCTTGTGCGGATGGTACACGAGATGGCGGGCTAGTCAACGCTGCGACAGGCGAGTGATGAGGCCCCATCCAGCTTGCCTGGATGGTGAATAAGATTGTTCTCGGCTACGGTAGCAGGGCGATCTCCTTCACCATCCGGGCAAGCCGGATGGGGTCGAAGTAGGCGTTGGTGCGAGGGCGCCGTCTAGCTCACCATCTGCTTCACCATCGAGGCAAGCTCAATGGGGTCGAACGCAGCGTCGGCAAGACCAACCCAACTTTAAGACACTTCCAGCCCCTGCGTCGCCCACTTAGACGGCTATCGCCACCGCGTGCTGGTGTTGGCCCACGGCCGAGACGTGGCCTATCCCGCAGTCGTCGACACGGAAGTCTTTCGACCAACGGGGCTGGCGAGCGTGCGCGAGTTTATCGAAGCCCAGCAAGCTCCCTTGTCGGGTGTCACCAAGAAACCCGTCAATCGCGCGGACAGCGATCAGGAATTGGTCGATCTCGTCGGCAAGGTTCTGCAATCGCCGCAGGTCTTGTCCGCGGCGCAATCGCTCATTGCCCGCGCCAGCGAAGCACTGGCGGCCAACGGATTGGTCGTTCGGCCGCCCGGCCCTGGCAATGGCCGCGAAGGCGAAGCGGCCTAAACGTGCTCTCCACTAAGTGCTATTGCTGTTGGCCGCGACCACAGCCCAGGCAATTCCGACAGGCCATGTGACAAACAATATCAGGCCGAACGTCGGCAGCAGCAGTACAAAGTCGATGGCGAATAGCACAATCGCTCCTCGAGCGTCGCTATAGAGCATTCCTAGCGGGCCGAACAAAAACGCAAGTAGCGCAGCGAGCACCGCGCTCTTCGCTTTACGTGTCGCTTTGGGAACGTCCGCCACAGGCGGATGCGCCGCAGGCACCGCCGGCTTTGGCCTCAGAACGCGCAATGCTGGCCGCTCTCTCGTTGCGACAACGACTGCGCCGGCCGACGCGGCACGGCGAGAAATGCTGGGCCGTATCTGCTGGTAAGCCGCGTGAACCTGCTCAAAGGCCCAACCGTCGCCCCCGCGGTCGGGATGGTGTTTCAGAGCGCGTTCGCGATACGCGGCTTCGATTTCGTCAACGGAAGCCGAGCGTCCCACTCCAAGGATCTTGTATGGGTCAAATCCATTGCCATTTGAGCAAGCCGCACTGTGAAAGCCGTCGTTGTCCATCTGCGGCTCTTTTACCTCGGCTGTCTCTTCGGCATTCCGTTCCAAAACCTCCTGTTCCGCTCGCTTCCGAATCGCATCCCGGACCTTGCCAAAGGCGTAGAAGCCGCCAACTCCAAGCGCACAAAGGCCGACTGCGCCGACCACCTTAACCAAGCCCTTGCCAGGGGCGGCGTGCCACGGGCAAAACGGGAGTGGGTAGTTGTCTGGCAAATGAAAGCCGCAACCTGACTGGGCGCATTTCTGCGACATAAAAAGCTCCAACACCGGACGATGCGGCGAGAATCACGAAAAGCCGGCGGCAACGACAGCTCGGCTCAGCCGAATGCTCTGAATATATCCGCGAAAACTTGCCAGCTCAACCTTGTGCCAGTAAACCGACCCATTCTCTTTCTCACTCAAGATACCGCCTCACAATAGAATCAGTCGGCGGCCGAATACCCAAATGGGCAGCGGCGCGTCCTGGCTTCTTCAAAGACCGTCAAGCCGGCCGAGGGAGTTTCAGCGGCACTGCGAATCTGATGCGGGATGTGGCGGAGCTCGACGAATCCGACGCGTTTGCGGTGTCGAGGCCTCCAGACACAACTGTTAATGCGAGACCGGCTTTTTTGGAACTCGTTTTCTCTGCAGAGTAGGCAACCGTGACCGCGATGTCGAAGTGAATTGCATGCGTATCCGGAACGGCCGCATGCCTTGTGCCGGCATCCGATTCGAAGAGAACTCCCGGCGGATTTGCTTGTGCAGCAATCGAGATCGCAGCAAACTCCTTGTTCGCTTGGACAACTGCCCTCGCAATTTGGAGCAGCGACTCGCAGACGAATTCTTGTACGTTCATTGATTCACCGTTTGAGGCTCTTGCAGCCACCCGATTGTTGCTGGTTGTAGGGCGTTGTGATCCTGCCTAAAGTTGGCTTGGCCCCGATATTATCCTGATTCGCTACCGGCCCCGAAGTCTTTGACGCTAATCGCACGATAGATCGCCAGACACCGTCCGCACGCCGCAGCTCAGCGACGGCAGGCCGAAATCCATCCTCGTGTGTCGCTTATTCACACGGCTCGCCGGCCCCCTCGCGGTAGATACGGCCGCGGCAGTCGATACGAGAAGGCACCGACGTCCCGCTCAAGATCGAGCACTTCGCAACGATCACCTTCAAGTGCCAGGAGGTCAGGCGCCAACCACTCCGGGAAACCGATCAATGCGATGCTGCCCCCAGCATCGACGATCTGAGCGAGTGTCACGGCGTGGAAGTGGTCGTGCGATAGAAGCGTTATATGCTGTGGGCGGCCGGCGACCTGCTCTGTTAGAGCCGCGTCAAGGCGATCCTTGATGTAGTTGTCAACGGGGTCTTCATTCGTGCTGGAACGTTCTGTTGGTGGAACGGCTTTGAAGTCATAGCCCATGTATGTCATCGCCCTGAAGAATGAGTATGCCTTTTCGGTGAAGTGCTCTCCGTTCATGGCGAAGACCGGCTTCCCAGTCGACGGAAGGAACCGCTTGACGCGATCCCAACGCGGCCGCTCCTCGCTCTCGGGCATGTGGCCCAAGATTTCTCCGAGCACGCCGTCAATGTTGGGTCCGTCTACGAACGACGATAGGATGGCTGTATGCAGGTAGGTGTTTGGCATGAGAATGTTCTCCAGACACGCGGTCTAACGGCCCCGATGTGGTGAATCATAGCGGCGCGAATTCGCGAACGCGGCGGTTTCACTGTGCAACGCGATCGAACGATCATGGTGGACACCTGGTAAATGGGAACGTGGTGCGAGCCGCCCCCTCGACGGCCATCGGAACGGGCCATAATTGCCGATAAAAAGCCGTTCTCGGCAGTTATGCAAAGCAGCCAATTGATTAAAATAGGCATAGAAACGATTGCCAATAATTCAAGTGAACGGCGCATCGCTAGTTTATTTTGAATCTGATTCTCGGTTGCAGCGGGATATCCATCGAAATACGATCTGATTGGCGTGTTGACGCCTCAGTTTTAAATTAAATCGCCGCGTGATCATAAAATCGCCGACAGAATGAAAAGACTCAAATCCGCGATGTTGCCGCGGAAAAGGAAAAACAGAGAGTTGCGAAGCGGCCGGATTATTTTTGAGTTGCAGCTGCCGCCCAAGTGTTGCGGTTATCAGTTTTGCGCTGAAACGGCTGCATTATTTCCGTTGCCGCTCAGGTATTGCCGTCCGGGAATCAAAGAACACTGCGGAACAGTAAACGCCGCTGTCGAGCGCCGGACGTGGTTAGCTGACGCGTCGTGCTTTCCACCGGATGAACCAGGCGTGAGAAACCTTGTCGGGCGCGGCATCTTAGCCCGTCAATGGTGCGTGAAGCCGGGGAGGGCGTCAAGCGGGACTTAATGGTCGCAAGAGCTTGCAGGCGTTGCGGCCGATGCGGTTAAGCAACAGGCCGTTGGCAATGCCCTGGCCGGCTTTGCCTGCGATCTTGCCGACGCCCGGCAGAAACGAATCGATTGCGGTCGAATCGCCGAGCACGCCGTGAAAAAGGCTAGCGACCGGGTCGCTAAGCCACGAGGCGACCTCCTCGCTGTGCTCTTCGAGCTCGCCGGCAAAGAACGATTGGCCCATCACCAGGCCGAAGAGATAGAGCATGTCGAGCGGACCGGCGCGAAGTTGATAGACGCGGCAGAGCGAACCGAGCATCGACGTGCCCATGTAAATCACGATCGCCATGTCGAGCAATGCCCACGGCGAAATGGCTGTCTTCGTCGCCGTCAGGATGGCATACCGGCGGATGATCTTGGTGGCCGAAGCATCGAGCGGAACCAAGAAGCAGGTTTCAAAACTTTCTTGCCACGATCTTGAGTCCTGAAGGTTGCCCGGCTCCAACAGGTCCGCCCGCTTGCGCCGCATCATTTCGAATTCGCGCTCGGAAAGCCCCCAGATTCGCAGAAACGCAAGCTGCGCAGCGTCGTCGAGCGGGTATTCTCGCATGAACGCGCCGAATTGCTCCCTCGCCGCGGCGTGAACGTGCTTGGCGAGTTCGTGCAGGTGCTCGCGCTCGTCGAGCAGCCGTCGAGCGATGGGCCGGCTTTGCCGGAAACGAGCGACAAACCACAGCAGTCGCCCCAGCGACCAAAGCAAAAGCAGGCAGCAGACGCCCAGAGCAAGCCAGCCGATCACTTGCAGCCAGGTCGGCCAGGTCGTCAAGATTTGAATCGCCTGGATCAACTGGGTGCATAACATCAAGCCCGCCAGGCCGGCGACGACCGCGACGGCTGTGATAACGAATCCACGGAAAGCGCGGCGCAGCGTCGCGCCCGCGCGCTCTGTCTCGGCTCGCAACGTTTTTTGCAGGGCCGCGTCCGCTTCTTCCGCCTCGCTTTGCTCGTCCCGCCGCCGCTGTACCTCAAGGGATACCTCGCGCACCGACGCCGGCTTGCCGAGAGGGATGGCCTCGTCGGCCGCATTTCGCCCGGCGGGTTCCGCGGTCGATGCGCTCGACACCGTTCGAGGCTCTTGCGAGACCGGCCGTGGCGCGCGAACCGGGATGCCAACCATGTCGTCCAGATCTTCGGGGGGCACAAAGGCTCCTTTCCCCGCGTGTGCCGGCCACCTAGGTCGGCGACGGCGGGTCTTACGAGATGATGAAGTCAAACAGTTTCTTAAGTTGCTCTTCCTTCGGGCAAACCATGCGGAGCTGCGGGATGTCGGGAAAGACCGGCGGATACGAGTATCCGCCGCTCAAGCTGTGCGGCCATTCTTTGGGAAGGCGCGGCACGTCGTAGTCCACCTTCGGGTCGGTGGGCTTGCGCCGCGTCGGGGGATCGGTGCCGAAGTCGAATTGCAGCCGCCCGTAGAGGTGGCCTGAAGTCTCGTCGTCGGGCTTGTCGGCATTCGTCGTCGACTTGACTGCGCTGATCACGAACTCCTCAGGCTCGATGCCGTTGAGATAATTGCACGTGGGTTGCACCAACTGATGAAGCAGGGTGGACAGCCGGTTCTCTTGCACGTCCGACACCGCGACGACGTCCGCCTTGGTCGCGACGAAGGCCACGCGCTCAACTTGCCCCGGCCGCAGGGAGAGATTGACCGTGGATGCGATGTTCAGCCCCAGGTCGCGCAGGCCGCGGCCGAGCGAGCGCCAGACTCCTTGCCTGGCGGGGACGAGAGCCCTCAACACTTGTTCAATGAGGTGGGTCTGGTCCGAAATCGCACCCGCTCCGGACGCGAGAAGGTTCGGCACATCGATCAGCAGCACGAGTCGATCGCAAACCTTAAGCTCTCGGAACAGCGGCAGCACGACGTTCTCTCGGTAGGCGTCGTAGTTCTTGCTCATCGTGGTCGCGATCGTCTCGAACTTCGTTCGGTGCTCGCCGAAGATCGGCGCAAACTGGCAGCCGGGCGAAACGCCGCACGGATTCGCTTCGGCGCTGGCGAGGATCGCGCTGGGTGTGCGGCCGCGGACCGTGTTGGCGCTTGCGCTCACGCGAAAGCTGGACGGGGCGATCGAGGTCCGGTAATCGGCAATCAGTTCGGCGAGAAGCGTCCGGTACGCCGCGATGATCGCCGGCGCTTCGACTTCCGCTGGCGGCGCGTCGAACAGCTTTCGGTATGTCTCCATAGCCGGGTGCGGCTCGTCCTGCCACGATCTTTCCAGTTCGTCGCACCATTGGCCATAGTCGCATCCGCACATGGCGATGTCATAGAATCGCTCGCCGGGCACATCGAGCAGGTCGACCTGGTACTCCTTCTGCCCGCGGCCACTCGACAAATCCAAATCGAAGGAGAAGACGGTCTCGCTCGTCGTCTTCGAGGGAAATACCCAGTTGTCGCGAAGGTGGGTGCGATAGCTCTTGTACGGGAACTCGGGCAATTGTTTGCCGATCGTCCGTTCGCGTTGTGGCCGAAAGCTCCTGATCTGCCATTTTCCGCCATCGGTCAGTGCGGCCGACCTGTTCTCGAGGTGGATCAGGAGCGACGTGAGGAGCACGGTCTTGCCGGAGTTCGGCAGCCCGACGATTGCGACGCGGCGCAAGTGCTTAATCAGCGCAGGAAGGGTTGCGGCCATTTCGGAATCGTTCTCTCACGTCGCGCGTGGCTTCGTCATCTCAACGACGACGACAGGCATTGGCCAGCGTGGCAAACCATAATCTAGGCGGTTCGCCGCCGGCCTGCAAATCATTCCTTGCCGATTCATAACGTGTGTTTCAACGGATCGTTGCGGCAGTCCCTGCCCACGCCGTTAGCGTTGATTCGCGCCGATTAGCGTTCTTGCTCAGGACGACAAAACCGACGGGCCGGCAAACGGATGTGTTTGGCCGCGCGGAGAGGCTAAGATGCGCTGACTGAGGAGCGAAGCATGGGATGGTCGTACCTGGGAGACGAGAGATGAGGGATGAAGGATGAGGGAAGAGGGATGTGGCTGACGCCACCGCGGCCAGCCGCCTGGAATCGGCGGTGAGCCGGACTAAGATCCGAACGCGGCCTACTCCGACGGCGAATGAACCCAGATCCTACGCGCGAGCTCAGGCGACCGCCGCAAGCCAACAAGCCGCCGCGAACCAAACGATGCCGCGTTCGCGAAAGCGGTCATGGTTGCGGCAAGCGGCTGTTCAGGTAGTCGTCGACCGAGATCGGGTTTGCCCCCTTGAGGCGGTGCCAGGCCGAGCGAAACGCGCCTGTCGTGTCGAATGCGCCCTGCCGTGCCGCCACTTCATTGGCGATGGCTTCGTGGTCGGCAGAAACGATCGTTGAATCTGGCCCGCCGCGGCCAGGCCGCGGTGCATCCGCCGGTTGGTCTCGTTGAGCTCCCGGATCAGCCGCGTAACGCGCGCGCCGGCGCGGCGGCGGACCTGCAGCTCGTCGCGGTGAAACGGCTTGGTAAGAAAGTCGTCGGGGCCGGTGCTCATGCCCGACGCACTCAAGCAGCTTGGCGATCCGCGGCAGCGAATACCGCTGGGCCGCGTGGGCGAGCACGAAGAACTGGCGAACCTGGCCGCGTATTTGCTCAGCGATTATGCCGGTTACATCAACGGTGATTGCATCCGCATCGACGGCGGCGAATGGGTCCGGGCCGCCGGCGAATTCAACTATCTCGAGGCCGTCACGAGCGAACAGTGGGACGAGCTGCAGCGGATGTTGAAGGGAACTAAATGATCCCGTGCAGCGGCTTGCCGGGTGCGGCCAGTGCGTCGACACGCCGGGAGACGGCGGCGTCGGCCAGCAGCGGCGGCGCGTGATGCGGCTTGAGACGAGCGTCGATCACCAGCGGGCCGCGACATCCCCAGTGCTTTTCATGCACGAAGCTGCCGATGCCTTCGATATCCGCGGCCGGGTTCGAGCGCGTAAACGTCACCCATAAGAAGTTGTTCAGCGTCCGGGCCGTGAAATCGCCGTCGTCGGCGAGCACGATCAACGGAAAGCGGTCGATCGGCTGCCGCTCGTCGAATGCACCGGCAAAACCCGACAAAGATTCGTTCGCGGCCGCGGGGTTGTAGGGCGGCGCGGACACGACGAGCACGCCCGGCAAGGCGATACGCGGACCGCGAAAACCGTCGGGCAGCCATAGGTCGGGCGGCAGTTCCCGCGGCAACTCGCGCCGCGCCGGCCCCACCGCCGCCATCACCAACTTCGAGCCTTCGTTCAGCTTGCCGCCGGAATAGTCGAGCGTGTCGATGGTGGTGCGGGTCTGAAAGTGCATGTCGCGCGTCCAGTCGATTCGTTCCAGCAGGTGCTCGAAGAACGCCGCCACGTCGTGAATATCAAGCGCGGGCCGGTCTTCATGGGCCACGATCAACAGGTACTTGGCCAGCGACATCTGGCCTTGCCCCAGGATG
>Ga0307372_10001777_pt1 | contig 36860 bp, 33 predicted proteins | sample OX1MG_FD_202533 | JGI IMG/M metagenome (GOLD analysis project Ga0307372, IMG submission 202533) | Soil microbial communities from Risofladan, Vaasa, Finland - OX-1 | ecosystem: Environmental > Terrestrial > Soil > Coastal area > Acid sulfate soil | place: Finland: Risofladan, Vaasa | collected...
AGTATGCCGATTTCCGAGCGCCACGATCGGATTTTCAAAAATCGGGTCGGGCCGCCTGAAAAGCGCGGGGTCACCGGATCGACGCCGGTCCCGACCACGAAGAAAGTCCTGATCAGGCGGGCTGCGCGAATTGAAAAATCGGGCTTGGCCCCCGACGTGGGAGCATGCGTACACGAGACGCTCAGGTGTTGTTGTCTAGGGGCCTCGGAGCCACTCGCTCGCCCGCTCACCTCCCACCATGGCTCAGCCACTTCAGTTCCGCTAGAGCCGGAGGTCCCCGGTCAGTGGCCACACTCGGGCGACGTCGCCTGTCTGAGCGTGGGAGCAAATCCGCCGAGGTCTCCCCCATCACGACCAGAGATGGGCGGCACCTTGGACATAAGCCGAACGCGGCCATCCCTCTACGCCGAGGCTGGCTGCTGGTCTTCGAGCACAGCGGCGTATGAGCCACAACCCAGCAGCGACCCGGCGGGGATCCGATGGTCTCCAATGATAAGGTCCTCTAACGCTCCCGTGTCGGCGTCGAAGGTCGCGTCATCGATCTTGCCGAGTTCGTTGCCCCGGTCGCTGAGGGCTTTCTTGCCGACGAGCTCGAGCTTTCCATCAACGGCGGCCCGCTCGCGGTCGTCCCGCGGCGGTCGGAGGGAGGCTCCATCTGCCACCATGACCGCGTCGGGCCCGAACCCGCTCAGTCCCTCCCAATCGACCAGCTGAGCCTTCTTGCCGGAGCCGATGACAACCGCGGCGACCTGTCGTCTCTGAGTGTCCACCAAGAGGTGGCTCACGACGCCCAGGTCAGTGGCGCTGGCTCGGCTTATGACCTTGCGGCCACGGGAAGCCCGGAATGACTCGCTCACTTGAGCCCCAGACGATCTCGGAAGTCATCGACTGAGGCGCCGAGACCAACGAGGTCGTCGGCCACGAACTCCTCGGTGACGTTGGGGACCACCAGCGCAACCCCGGAGACCGAGAGCTGCGCCGGCAGGGGAATGTAGCCCTGCCCACCCCCGGCCTTGTCGATCTGGTAGCCAACCACCTCGCCGCTGCTGCCGACCAGCAGCACCAAGTCTGAGACCGTACCGAGGCTGGCTCCACCTTCAGTGAGGACGTCGTTGCCGAGCACGTCACGCTCGGTAGCGGGATGGGCCACCTCATCCGGCGCGTCGTCCCGAGCGACGAGGCTGGACTCCTCGAGCACCATCACCGCGTGCTGGCCGATGGCGTGGATCGCCTCGGCAGGAAGAACCTCGCGGCTGCGCCCAGCCAGGAAGCCCCGCTTGTTGAGGGTCACCCCGATCAAGCGACCGGCTTCGGGGCTGTAGATCACGTCCCGCACCTCGGCAACGTCCTCCCCACCTCGGACGGTGACCACCGGAAGGCCGTGGATCTGAGAAGCCGTCATCAACAGCTTCATCGCTTGTCCTTGGTGGCGATCACGGTCCCACCCCGCCGTCGGCGCCGGAACACTACGACCGCCGCAGCCGCCAGCACAACCACGATCATGACGACTATCAGCCAGCCGATCGGGCCCATCTCCGTGCAATCTAATCGCCCCCGGCATCCGCTGCTCGCTGGAGCTTCCCTCAGTAGAAGCCCTTCTGGGGCGGTCGGCCACGCTGAAGACCAATCAGCGACTGGATTGGAGAGAGATATATAGCCGCGGGTCCGATAGGCAACCCTCTTGTCTCTCGCGAGACGCAAATCTTGCCAGGACGGCACTTTGCGAAGCCCGATTTGCAGTCCATTTACATGAGTCCGCCCTGCCAGTATCCTGTCTGTACCACGGTGCTGTGGTACACTCGCACTATGGTGAAGAACGAAGCGATAGAGCGAATCGCCGAGCTGCTCGACAGTTCGGACACCGAGACAGCCAACACGTCCATGCGGCTCCCTCGGGCACTCCGGGACGCCGCGGCCCTCGCTGTGGAGGAGCTGGGGGCGGCACCAACTGCCACCACCCTCACCGCGGTTGCGTTGCGCGGCATGCTCGAGGCTCTCCTCATGCAGGCGGCGCTCGACCAGCACTACGGCCAGCATCCCCAGGCTCGGCCCAGTTTGGGTGACCTAACCGTCGCCGCGGCCGAACTGGACGGTCACCCCCTGGCCGGTCAGTCCGAACTCCTGTACCAGTCGGCAGCCGAAATCGTCCGAACCCATCCGGGGGCCAATGCCGATGATGTGCTGTTGTGGGCTGAGGCCAGGGCAACAGCCTCCGCGTGAGCACCCTCATCCTGTTTGACAACGAGGCCGTCCAGGCCCTCGGTGATCCAAACCACCCCAAGCACAGGCGCGTCCTGAGCCACGTCGAGGTAGTGGCTCAGCGCCGCCGTCGTGCGGTGCCGGTCACCCTGGCGGTCCCGACGACAGTGCGGGTTGAGGCGGGCTGGGACGGCATGGACCGTCGGTGGGCCCTCGCCAATCACCTTCGGATCACCGATGAACCCCTCGGCCCCGCTCAAGCAAATGTGGCCGCGGGTATCCGGAGCCGAACGGGCGTATCGGTCACCGATGCTCACCTTGGTGCTGTCATCCGAGCTACCAGCGTCACCAACATCACGGTGCTGACCAGCGACACGAAGGACGTGAGGGCGGTGGCCGGGGCCAGAGCTGTCAAGGTGATCGCCGTCTGATCCGATCGCTCCGCCCGGCGTCGGTACCTGCCCAGAAGGCTCTGACGCCGTACCCGCCACTCGGGTTGGTCGTCCGTAGCGCATGCGCGGTGGTGTCGAAGTCCTGCCGAGCCAGTGCACGGACGGTGGCAAGAACTGCCGCCACTGCGAGTGACGGACCCCTGGGACGGCCTTTCGTGCCCCACCCGTGCCCCACGGGGAAGAAACCAGATGTCGCCAGTGGTCACCAGTGGTCACCGTTCCGCGGCCCAAAAGTGGCGCTCTAGCAGCGCCTATGCTGATTTCCGGGCGCCACGGTCGGGTTTTCAAAAATCGGCTCGGCCCGCCTGAAAAGCGCGGGGTCACCGGATCGACGCCGGTCCCGACCACCAATAGTGCGACAAGCGCCCATTGCGATGATGCCACCAGCGAGACGGCGACCGCCCGGGGCTGATCCGACGCCCTACTCCTCCCTAAGTGGTGCGCAGGATCATCACGTGGCACGAGCTGACGGTGGCCGATGCTCAGCGGGCTGTGTACGAGGGTCGGCCCCTGGTCAGTGCAGTGCTGGCCTCGGCCTATCCGGGACGGAGTCTGGACGGCATGACCGTGATGCCCGTTAGCCAAGTCGAGGCTATGACGTTGTCCCAGATGTCCCCGGCCCAGTCCTCGATTGGAAACTCACGGACGATGATCTGGTTCATCGCCGCCATCATCGCGGCCGCCCTCGTCTATGTGACCGCCTTGGAGCGAAACTGGGACACTGACCGGCGGCCAGATCCTGTTCCGCCATGTTGAACCTGCCCCGCACCGCCTCGGTCCGCTCCGTCGGCACCACCCGCCTGACTGCCTATCCCGTGCGTGCTCGACGCCGGGTCAATAGAGTCCGACTATGCAGGTAGGAGATGTGGTGGCCGACTTCGAACTGTCCGATCAGACCGGGACCCCCCGGAAGCTGAGCGATCTGGTGGCCAAGGGACCGATAGTGCTCTTCTTCTACCCGGCAGCCATGTCACCCGGTTGCACGGTGGAGAGCTGCCACTTCCGCGACCTGACCTCGGAGCTGGCCACCGTGGGGGCCCAGCCGGTCGGCATCAGCGGCGACACCGTGGACAAGCAGCGACAGTTCTCCGATAAGCACAGCTTCGGCTACCCGCTCCTGTCCGACGCCGACCGGCAGGTGGCCGAGATGTTCGGCGTCAAGCGTGGTTTCGCCCTGGCCCCGACCAAGCGCAAGACCTTCGTCATCGACTCCGACCGCACCGTGATCGGGGTCATCGCCAGCGAGGTACGCATGGGCGTACACGCCGATAAGGCCCTCGAGCTGCTGCGCTCGAGGGGAACCTCCCAGGCTTAGACCGGCCAGCCGTTCAGCGATCCGGAAGCGGGATGGGCGTCGAGCACGGCCCAGGCGGCCCTCAGGTCTGGATGCGCATGAAGCCTTCGGCCAGGTGGCCCTCGGGCAGACCCCCTGCCGCCGCCGTGGCCGAGGTCCAACCCCGGATCATCGGCTCCAGGTTCTCGGGCTGGGCGTGCTGGCTCACGTGACAGAGCAGTGCCTCCAGCTTGGCGTCGAAGTGCTCGGTGATGTCTACGTAGGCGTCGAAGTTGGCGGCCCCCATCATCCACACCTCGCCCACGCTGTGAGCCTCCAGGCCTTCGGCAGCCAGTTCGGGATGGGCGAAGGGGTTGCGGGAGTCCGGGTACACGGCGCAGAGGGCGGCCTCCCCGGCGGCCAGGTGGTCGGGGTGGCTGGCGAAGATGCGGCCGTAGTTCCGCTCGGGGGACTGGCAGACCACCCGGGCGGGCCTGACCTGGCGGATGACCCGGGAGATGTCCCGGCGCAGTTCGATGCTGGCCGTCAACCGGCCGTCCGGGTAGCCCAGGAACTCCAGCTGGGTGACTCCGACGGCCTTGGCGGCGGCGGTCTGCTCGGCCCGGCGGATGCCGGCGATCTCGGAGCGGGGAACGGCCGGATCGAAGCCGCCGGCATCCCCGTCGGTCACGATGCAGTAAGTGACGTCCATACCCTGGGCGACCCACGACGCCACCGTGCCGGCAGCGCCGAAATCGACGTCATCGGGATGGGCGGTGACGACCAGGACGCGTTCGGGCTCGGAAACCATCGGGCGAAGCTACCCGGGCCCGGCCCGGTGGCGGCCGGCGTTGCCGCCCGTGGCGGCCCGGCCCCCCGGCGCTCAGCCTTTGAAGAGGGCGAAGGCGGCCCCCTGGGGATCCAAGAGGACGCTGAAGCGCCCGGTCCCGGGGATGTCCATCGGCTCGGCCAGGACGGTGGCGCCCAGGGCGACGGCCTTCTGGGTATCGGCGTCCACGTCCTCGGCGCCGAAGTACACAAGCCAGTGGTCGGGAACCGCAGCCGGGATCTCGGGCCGGCGGGGCATGACCCCGGCCACCGTGCGCCCATTGACCTGGGCCTCGGCGTAGTTGTCCGATCCGCCCCATCCCCAGCCGAAGGTGGCGCTGTAGAACTCCTTGGACTTGGCCAGGTCGGAGGTGGACAGCTCGCCCCAGATGTAAGAGCCAGGCTCGTTGACCAGCTGGGCTCCGATGTGGTCCCGGGCCTGCCAGGCAGCGATCACCGCGCCCGTAGTGTCGGCGAAAATGGCCATGCGCCCCTCCGTCATCACGTCCATGGGAGCCATGATGACCGTGGCCCCGGCCGCTTCGGCTGCCTTGGCCACGGTGTCGATGTCCTCGACGTTCACGTAGGTCGTCCACCGGGGCGGGCCAGGGTCCTGGGCCGAGCTCAGCGCCGCCACCTGCTTACCGTTCTTGGAGACGAGGGTGTAGTGACCGGCCTCCTCGCCCATGTCCTGGCCTTCCCAGCCGAAAAGGGCAGAGTAGAAGGCCAAGCCCGCTTTGAGATCGGTGGTCCCCATGTCCACCCATGAAGGGACTCCGTGGTCGTAGCTGGTCATGTCGGGCATCAGGACCCTCCTCGCTCGGTGAGGTTGCCACTCTGGTCCTTCCGCCGGCGGTGATCAATGGGGATCCCATCATCTCTATGGAGCAGATGGCCGGGGCCGGGGCCGCGTTAGCGTCGGGCCTCAGCGTGCCCCCTGCCGTCATTGACCTCGCCCCGGAGCTTTCCAGTGTCCGACAGGCCCGGAACTGGGTGACCCGGGTACTGGCGGACCAGCCCGAGGACCGACGCCGCCGTCCTTTTGACCTCCGAGTTGGTCACCAACGCCCTGCTGTATGCCGGCGGACCCATCCGCGTCTCCGTTCTGGTCACCTCCCAGCACGTCCGCATCGAGGTCTGTGACTCCAGCCCGGTCGTGCCCCTGCCCAAGGCCGTATCCTGGGCCTTCCCCCGCAGGCCTACCTGGACTCCGAGCAGCACAACGACGCCATCCGGCGTGAGTTCGCTCTCATCAGCAGGGACGACCGCACCTCGAGCCTGCCCCGCCAACTACTGGAGCTGGTGGCCGAGATCGAGCTCTTCTTCGGCGCCCAGGTGTCGGCCTCCCGGGCCCAGATAGCCGCCGCCGTCGAGCGGGGGGATCGGGCCGTCGATCTGCACATCCGGATGCACCCAAGCAACCGCAGCTATGTGGAGCGGTCGGTGGCCCTGTTGAGCGAAGCTGACCGTTACTGCCGGGAGGGCGACCTGCTGACCCTGGCCGCCTCGGAGGAGATCCTCCGCTTCCGGGACTGGTATCTGGGCCAGGTCCTGGCTCAGCTGGACGGGGCGGCGCCTTCGGCCTGGCCCGACAGCTGACCGGCCGGGGCCGGTCTGGCCTCCGTAAATCTGCCGCCGTTCTCATGGCTTGCCTACCATCCGCGCTGTGACCCGGGCCCGCAGATGAGCACGACGGCCGTGGTGGTGGGCAACCCCAAGGCCGCCTCCCGGACCCTCGACGCCGCCGTGCGCGTGGCCGGCGCTCTCACCGGCCGCCCGCCCGAGGTGATCATCGACGTGGTCGAGTTGGGCCCGGGAGTACTCAGCTGGGGCGACCCGGCCGTGGCCGCGGCCGTGACCCGGGTCCGCCAGGCCTCGGTTCTGGTGGTGGCCTGTCCCACCTACAAGGCCAGCTTCACCGGGCTGCTCAAGGTCTTCCTCGACCAGTTCCCCTCCGACGGTCTGGCCGGGGTGGTGGCCTTCCCGCTCATGCTGGGCGGGGCCTGGCAGCACAGCCTGGCCCCGGACGTCTTCCTCAAGCCGGTGCTAGTGGAGCTGGGCGCCACCTGCCCGACCAAAGGCCTGTACCTGCTCGACTCCGACTACGAGGACCCTCCCGAGCTGAAGGCCTGGCTGAACCGGGCCCGCCTCGCCCTGCCGGAGGCAGGGGAGTGAATACCGACACGCCGTTGCACTTGGCCGTCGCCCTCGACGGGGCCGGCTGGCACCCGGCGGCCTGGCGGGAAGCGTCGGCTCGGCCGGCCGATCTGCTCGATCCCGCCTACTGGGTCGAACTGGTGACAACTGCTGAGGCAGGCCGGTTGGATTTCGTCACCCTGGAGGACTCCCTCGCCCTCCAATCCAGCCGCAACAACACCCACGACAGCCGGACCGACCTGGTCCGGGGCCGCTTGGATGCGGTGATGGTGGCGGCCCGGGTCGCCCCTCTCACCGGCCACATCGGCCTGATCCCATCCGTAACCGTCACCCACACCGAGCCGTTCCACACCTCCAAGGCCATCGCCACCCTCGACTACGTCAGCCTGGGGCGGGCCGGGGTCAGGGTCCAGGTATCGGGCCGGCCCCAGGAAGCGGCGCACTTCGGACGCCGCCAGTGGGAGGGCGGCGGCGCCGAAGAAATGGCGGCCGAACTCTTCTCCGAGGCAGCCGACTACGTCGAGGTGATCCGCCGGCTCTGGGACAGCTGGGAGGACGACGCCGAGATCCGGGACGTGGCCAGCGGACGGTTCGTGGACAGGGAGAAGCTTCACTACATCGAATTCCGGGGGCGATGGTTCAACGTCAAGGGACCGTCCATCACGCCCCGGCCGCCGCAGGGCCAGCCGGTGGTGACGGCCCTGGCCCATTCCAGCCTGCCCTACCTGTTTGGCGCCGAGCAGGCTGACATCGTCCTGGTGACCCCCACCGATCCGGCTGGGGCCGCCGCCATCATCCGGGAGGTAAGGGGCTACCAACACCAAGCCGGCCGGCCCGATTCCGAAGTGGTGATCATGGCCGACCTGGTGGTCTTCCTGGGCGCGACCCAAGAAGAAGCCGAGGATCGGAAGGCGAGCCTGGACGCCATGTTCGGCCACCCCTACCGCAGCGACGCAGCCATCTTCACCGGCACGGCTCCGGCTCTGGCCGAGCTCATGTCCGAGTGGAACGCCGCCGGCGTTCAGGGTTTTCGCCTGCGCCCAGCCGGCCTGCCCCTCGACCTGGAGTTCATCGTGTCCGAACTGGTGCCCGAACTCCAGCGTCGCTCACTGTTCAGGACCGCCTACCGATCCGGCACCCTCCGTGACCGGATGGGCTGGCCCCGTCCATCCAACCGCTACACAGTTGGCGCACCGGCCAAACAGGAGACAGCGTGAGGGAGGCCACCAGACAAATCCATTTAGCGGCCCATTTCCCCGGGGTCAACAACACCACGGTGTGGAGCGATCCGGCCGGTGGCAGCCACATCGAGTTCAGTTCCTTCGTGCACCTGGCCCAGACGGCCGAGCGGGCCAAGTTCGACTTCTTCTTCCTGGCCGAGGGCCTGCGTCTTCGCGAGCAGGGCGGCCAGATCTACGACCTCGACGTGGTCGGCCGGCCGGACACCTTCACCGTCCTGTCGGCCCTGGCCGCCGTCACCGAGCACCTGGGGTTGGCCGGCACCATCAACTCCACCTTCAACGAGCCCTACGAGGTGGCCCGCCAGTTCGCCACCCTCGATCACCTGTCCGGGGGCCGGGCGGCGTGGAACGTGGTCACCTCCTGGGACGCCTTCACCGGGGAGAACTTCCGCCGGGCCGGCTTCCTCGCCCAGGAAGACCGTTACCGCCGGGCCAACCAGTTCATGCTGACCACGTGGGAGCTGTTCGACTCCTGGCGAGGCGATGAGATCGAAGCCGAAGCCGGGTCGGGGGTGTTCCTGACCGACCCGGAGGCGGGAGCCTTCGCCCACAGGGACGACCAGTTCGACATCCACGGTCGCTTCAATGTGCCCCGGGGTCCCCAGGGACGGCCGGTCATCTTCCAGGCCGGTGACTCCGAGGAGGGCCGGGAGTTTGCCGCCGCTACCGCCGACGCCATCTTCACCCGCCACAGCGGATACTCGGGAGGCAAAGCCTTCTACGCCGACATCAAGGCCAGGCTGGCCAAGTACGGCCGCCGGCCCGACCAGTTGGTCGTCCTACCCGCCGCCACTTTCGTGCTGGGCGATACCGACGCCGAGGCCGAAGAGATGTCCAAGCACGTCCGGGCCCAACAGGTCAGTGGTGCCACCGCCATCAAGTTGTTGGAACAGGTCTGGAACCGGGACCTGTCCGACTACGACCCGGACGGACCTCTGCCCGATGTCGAGCCAGCGGTGGGCGAAGCCACCATCGCCCCGGGCCGGGCCTCGGTGCGTATGAACAAGGACCCTCTCGGCACCGCCCGCCAGTGGCGGGAGATGGCCGAGGCCAAAGGACTCACCATCCGTCAGCTGATGATCGAGACCAGCGCCCGTCAGTCCTTCGTCGGCTCGGCGGCCACCATGGCCGAGAAGATGGAGAGATTCGTACACGACGAGGTCTGCGACGGCTTCATCCTGGTTCCCCACATAACTCCCGGCGGCCTAGACCGCTTTGCCGATGAGGTCGTTCCCCTGCTCCAGGAGCGAGGCGCCTTCCGCACCGAGTACAACGGGGCCACCCTACGGGAGCACCTGGGCCTGGGCCCTCTCCCGGTACCGACCCGATCATGACCTCTCGAGTCCCCATCTCGGTACTCGACCTGGTGCCGGTGGCGTCGGGTACGACGCCTGCTCAAGCCGTGGCCAATTCCATCGATCTGGCCCGGCGGGCCGAGGCCCTCGGCTATGCGCGCTACTGGCTGGCCGAGCACCACCTCAATCCCGGAGTGGCCGGTACGGCGCCGGCCATCATGGTCGGCCTGGTAGCGGCGGCCACCTCGTCCATCCGGGTCGGCTCCGGCGGGGTGCAGCTCGGTCACCGCACGCCCCTGTCGGTGGTGGAGGAGTTCGGCCTGCTCGACGCCGCCTATCCGGGCCGGCTGGATCTCGGCCTGGGTCGCACCCTCGGCACGCCCCGGCGCCGGCCGGAACCGCCGGCTGATGCCGCCTCCCCGCCCATCCCCCGGCCGCGGCGGCCCAAGCGGGAAGCCCGGACCATCGACGGCGTACTGATCCCCTCCCCGCCATCGCTCGGCTACCTGCGCCACTCGCCTCTCATCGGACTGCAGCGCGGGCTGCTGCAGCAGCCGGATGCCATTACCCCGGACTACACCGAACAGATCGGAGAGATCCTCGCTCTGCTGGGCGGCACCTACCGCTCGGCCGAGGGACTGGACGCCCACGTCCTACCGGGTGAGGGCGCCGACGTCCAGGTCTGGATCCTGGGCAGCAGCGGCGGGGAGAGCGCCGACGTGGCCGGGCACAACGCCCTGCGCTTCGCGGCCAACTACCACGTCAGCCCGGCCACCGTCCTGGAGGCGGCCGAGGGCTACCGGGCCGCCTTCCGCCCCCGCCCGGGCCTGGAGAAGCCATACATCTGCGTGTCAGCTGATGCGGTAGTGGCCGAAGACGCCGATCGGGCGGCTGAGTTGGCCGAGCCCTACGCCCCCTGGGTATTGAGCATCCGATCGGGGGAGGGCGCCGTGCCGTTCCCGAGTCTGGACGAGGCCCGGGCCCACCCCTGGACCGACGCCGAGCGGGAGCTGGTCATCGACCGCACCTCGACCCAGATCATCGGGACGCCGGAGCAGGTGGTCGAACAACTCGAGCGACTGGTCCAGGTGACCGGGGCGCAGGAGCTGGCCGTAACCACCATGACCCACGACCATACCGACCGGGTGCGCTCCTACGAGCTGCTGGCCCGGGCCTGGAACGGACCAAACCGGCAGTGAAGCCGTCTTCGCTGGACAACCCGGTCTGGAGCTCGATGGCCGGGGCCCATGCCGGCCTGGCCACCTTGGCCGGACCGGATGGCGCGGTCGGGGCAGGCGCCGGAGCTGCGGCGGCCACCAGCGCCGGAGCGGGCCGCTACCGGCGGGACGTATGCCCGTTCGGGGGCCTGGCCGATGACACCGATCCGGCCTGCTGGGCCGCCTTGGATGCGCTCCTGGAGGGCCACGGAGTCGCACTGATCGCCAGCCCGGATGATGTCCCCGAGAGCTGGGAAATCACTTTCACCATCGAAGGAGTCCAGATGGTCGGCACCGGGCTCATGGACGCGGTGGATCCGGAGGCGGTGGCCCTGGGCGACTCCGACGTGGCCGACATGCTGGGCCTGATCGAGCGGGCACAGCCCGGGCCGTTCCTGGAGCGGACCATCGAGATGGGCAACTACATCGGCCTGCGCCGGGAGGGCTCCCTCATCGCCATGGCCGGTGAGCGATTGCACCCGGAGGGCTGGACCGAGATCAGCGCAGTGTGCACTGACGAGGCCTACCGCTCCACCGGCTTGGGAACCCGCCTGGTGCGGGCGGTGGCGGCCGGCATACGGGCCCGGGGTGAGGAGCCATTCCTACACGCCTCCGCCACCAACCTCAACGCCATCCGGCTGTATGAGGCCATCGGCTTCGAGCTCCGCCGCAGGGTGGACTTCACCGGCGTGCGCCGGGAGCGGCCGCCGAGTTGCGGCTCCGGCAGCGAAGGGGCAACGTCGGGCCGATGAGATGGAGCGAATGGGCCGAGGCCCGACCTGACCTGGAACCAGTCGCCCGGGGACTGCTCTACCAGCACGGCTTGGGCCTGGGGTTCCTGGCCACGGTTCGGCCCGACGGCGGACCTCGCGTCCACCCCATCTGCCCGGTCCTGGCCGGGAACTTGTATGCCTTCATCGTCCCCGGGCCCAAGCTCGCCGACCTGCGCCGGGATGGCCGCTACGCCCTGTGCTCGGAGACCTGCCCGCCGCCCCGCCACGATGACAACGTGTATCTGACGGGCGGCATCGAGGAGATCATCGACCCCGGCCTGCGGGAACGCCTCACCGCCCAGATTCTGGCCGAACGTCAGATCACTGAGCCCTGGCCCGGCTTCGATGCCGAGCCCATGCTGGAACTCCACCTGGACCGGGTCCTCATCACCCTGACCCAGCCCACCGACGGCCTGCCGGCCGGCCATTCCGTCTGGTCCGCCTAGGCCGTGGCCCGGGCGCCCGGTCTAGGACGGACCCGCCTCAGGTGAACAGGTCGGCCATGGCCTCGGCCACGGCGGCCTCGTCCATTCCCAGAAGCTCCCCGTAGACCTCGAAGTTGTGCTCGCCCACATACGACGGCGCCGGCCGGTACGGCTCCAGGTCGGTGCTCTCCCACAGGGCCGGATAGCGGTGGTGGGGCCGCTCACCGAACACGTCGTGGTCGACGGTGTGCCACATGCCCCGGGCCAGGAGCTGGGGATCCTCCATCAGCTGCTCGGCGTTCTGGATGCGCCCGGCGGGAACGCCGGCCCCCTGGAGCACTTCCTGGCCCGCCTCGGCGCTGAGGGTGGCGGCCCAGGCTGAAAGGAGAGAGTCAACCGTCTCGATGGCCGAGGCGCGTCCGGCCAGAGTCGAGAGTCGGTCGGGAGCCGTGATGCCGGTGGCCGCCACCAGACGGGCCCAGTCGGTGTCGTCCCGGCAGCTGACCGCCAGCCAGTCCCCGTCGGCACTGCGGTAGCACTCGTTGGGGACCAGGTGGCCGAAAGGATCACGGTTGCCGACCGGCTGGGCCTCCCGGCCGTTGTTGATGAAGTCGATGAGAGCCGGGCCGATCAGATAGCCCCCGGTCTCCATCTGGGAGATGTCCACGTGTTGGCCCTCGCCGGTGACGTCCCGCTCGGCCAGGGCCGAAAGGATGGAGAAGGCGGCGGCCAGTCCGGCGGCGTGATCGTTCAATGAGAATCCCGGTCCCACGTCCGTCCGCCCCGGAGGGTTGGACAGGTAGGTCAGTCCGGCCAGGGCATGGATGGTCGGGGCGTAGGTGACGAGCTTCGACCACGGGCCCTCGTGGCCACAGCCCGACATGGACACATAGACGATGCCCGGGTTCCATTTGCTCACCTGCTCATAGGACAGGCCCCAGCGGTCGAGGACGCCGGCGGAGAAGTTCTCGATCAGCACGTCGCTCTCCTCGACCAGCCGGCGCACCACTTCGGTAGCCTTCTCGTGGGCCATGTTGAGCGACACGCCCCGCTTGGAACGGTTCCATGTGTAGAAGTACGGGTGGTTGGGATCGTTGACGGTCACGGCCCGATCGGTGGTCTGCACCTTGATGACGTCAGCGCCCAGATCGCCCAACACGCGCGTGCACATGGGTCCGGCCAGCACGTGGCTGAGGTCGAGCACCCGCAGGCCGGCCAGGGGCTTGGTGGCGGACGTGGAGCGTCCGTGGGCCCAGGGCGAGCTCGCCCACTGCTCGAGGGCGGCATCGAGGGTGATCGCCTCCCCGGGCGGTGCCGGATCAGGGACGGCGGAACGCAGGAAGCGGGCCAGCGGGCCGGGGATGGTCGCGCCGGGCTGGCCGAGCGAACGTCGGAAGAAGCCCCGGAAGGCGTGCTGGGGATTGGCCGCCACCTGGGCCACCGACTGGACCTCGCCAAAGGCGATGTGCCTCTCCTGGGCCTGTTGGAACAGGGTCCCGGCGTCATCCGTCCTGGCCAGGGCGGCCATGGCCTCCAGGACCTGAGGAAGGCTGTTGGCCAGTTCGGCTAAGGGCTTGGACACCAGCTCCAGTGCTTCGGGCAACTGGAGTTCCACCATCCAGGCGAAGAGGCCGGCGGCATTGGGGGTGGGGGTCACCAACAGGTCGCCCCGCTTGGCCGGCACTACCTCATAGGCGCGGATCCAGTGCAGGGACCCCTGCCGCTCGGCGATCTTCGGGTAGGGCAGCAGATCATCGAACCAGTACTGGAAGAAGAGCTGTTCGATGCTGGTCAATACCGACTCGTGCAGGGACACGTCGACCAGCTGGCCCCGGCCGGTACGACGGGCGTGGCGCAGTGCGGCCAGGGCAGTTATGGCCGCGCTGAAGCCGCCGAAGTTGAACGCCTGTCGGCCCCAAGGATTCACCGGCTGATCAGGCAATCCGGAGAGTGAAAGAACCCCGGCCAACGCCGAGCTGACCAGGTCGGTGGTCTGCCATCCGGACCGGGGCCCGGTGCGCCCGAAGGGGGTAAGGGCGATCTGCACCAGGGCCGGATTGTCCACCACCAGATCGGAGTGGTCGATGCCGAGAGAGGCCAGGCGGCCCGGGGCCTCGGTCTCCACGATCAGGTCGGCCCGGGCGGCGAGGGCCCGGTAGGCACTCCGGCCCTCATCGGTGTCCAGGTCCAGGTCCAGGCACCGCTTGCCCCCGTCGTACCACCAGTCGAGGACCCCGCCGGCACCGCCATTGGTCATCTCTGGTCCCGGAGTGCCGGTGCCGAGGCGGACGACCGAAGCGCCGGCTTCGGTCATCAGCTTGGTCGCGAAGCGCCCGCTGTCATCGGTGAGATCGATCACCCTTAGTCCCGCCAATGGCCCTTGTGCCACGCCACCCTCCGTTCGATCGGCCGTCACCGTAGTTGCGCACCGTCCGGCCCGGCCGCCGCCCCACCCGTGTGGATGGCATCCTGGGACACCGCGGCCCCGGGGCCGGGGAGGGGGTTGGGCGTGCCTGAACACGATCTGGTCATAAGGGGCGGCACGGTGGTCGACGGTCGAGGCGGGCCGCCCCGCACCGCTGACGTGTCCGTCCGCGCCGGTCGCATAACCGGGGTGGGCCGGGTGGAAGGTTCGGCCGCCCGTACGGTGGAGGCGGACGGGGCCGTGGTGACGCCGGGATTTGTCGATATCCACGCCCACTACGACGGCCAGGCCACCTGGGACTCCCAGTTGACCCCCTCGGCCTGGCACGGCGTGACCACCGTGGTGGTAGGGAACTGCGGGGTGGGCTTCGCCCCGGTCCGGGTGGCGGACCGGGACCGGCTCATCGAGCTGATGGAGGGAGTCGAGGACATCCCGGGCACCGCCCTGCACGAGGGTCTGGCCTGGGACTGGGAGAGCTTCCCCGAGTACATGGACGCGGTGGCCCGCCGCCCCCACGACATCGACATCGGCCTGCAGGTGCCCCACGGCGCTCTGCGCCTCTATGTCATGGGCGAGCGGGGTGCCGCCCGGGAGGAGGCGACGGCCGAGGACATCGGGGCCATGGCCGAACTGGCCCGGGAGGCGGTCGAGGCCGGCGCCATCGGCTTCACCACCTCGCGTACCCGCAACCACCGCACCAGCCGGGGCGACTGGACCCCCACCCTCACCGCCGCCGCCGATGAGCTGGCCGGCATCGCCTCCGGCCTGGGGGCGGCGGGGAAGGGCGTATTGGAGGTGGTCTCGGACTTTGCCGACCTAGAGGCGGAAACCAGCGCCATCTTCGGCATGGTCAGAGCTTCGGGCCGGCCGCTGTCGGTGTCGATCACCCAGGCCGACCCGGCCCCGCAGAACTGGCGCGCACTGATGGCCGCCGTCACCGAGGCCAACCGTCAGGGGCTGCCGGTCACCGCCCAGGTGGCCGCCCGCCCCGTCGGCGTCCTCATCGGACTGCAGACCACCCGGAACCCGATCGGAGCCGCTCCGACAGTGACGGCCATGGCCGGCCTGCCCCTGGCCGAACAGGCGGCGCGGCTATCCGAGCCGGGCACTCGCCAGGTTCTCCTGGCCGAGTTGGTCGGCTCCGGGCGGTCGCTGCCATGGGAGCGCATCTATCCCCTGGGCGACCCGCCCGACTACGAGCCCCGAGCCGAGGACAGCGTCGGCGCCCGGGCGGCCCGGGGCGAGCGGGAGGCTTGGGACGTCGCCCTCGACTTCCTGCTGGCCAACGGGGGTCGGGGATTCCTCTACCTGCCCTTCCTCAACTACTCGGAGGGCAGCCTGGACCCGGCCCGGGAGATGCTGACCCACCCCCACGCCGTGCTCGGCCTGGCCGACGGCGGGGCCCACGTGGGCACTATCTGCGACGCCAGCTTTCCCACCACCATGCTCACCCACTGGGTGAGGGACCGCACCCGTGGGCCGCGCATCGGCCTGGCCGACGCCGTGGCCGTTCAGACGGCCCGGACGGCGGCGGCGGTGGGCCTGGCCGACCGGGGCATGGTGGCGGTCGGGCACCGGGCCGACCTCAACGTCATCGACCTGGACAACCTCACCCTGCACGCCCCGACCATGGCCTATGACCTGCCCGCCGGAGGCAAGCGGCTCCTGCAGCGGGCCGACGGCTACCTGCACACTTTCGTGAGCGGAGTGGAGGTCTACGCCTCGGGCGAGCACACCGGCGCCCTGCCCGGTCAGGTGATCCGGGGAGCTCAGCCGGCGCCGGCCTAGGAGCGGCTGCGGCGCTGGGTGCGCAGCGTCGGCTTGGGATCCAGGCCGGCCAGGCCGTTCCAGGCCAGGTTGACCAGGTGAGCAGCCACCACGTCCCGCTTGGGCTTACGGGCGTCCAGCCACCACTGACCCGTGAGGACGACCATCCCGGCCAGGGCATTGGCGTAGATGGGCGAAAGCTTGGGGTCGAAGCCCCGGGACTGGAGCATGCCGGCCACGATGGGCTCGAGCTTGTCCACCACGTCATGGATGAGGGACACGAAGTTGCCCGTGGTTGAGGCCACCGGGGACTCCCGGATGAGGATGGTGAATCCGTCCGAATGCTCCTCGACGTACTGCAGGAGAGCCATAGCCGCCTGTTCGAGGAGGACCCGGGGATGGCGCCCACTCAGAGAGGCCACCATGGAGTCCAGCAGCCGGGACATCTCCCGGTCCACCACCACGGCATAGAGGCCCTCCTTCCCGCCGAAGTGCTCATAGACGACCGGCTTGGAGACCCCGGCGCGGTCGGCGATCTCTTCGATGGCGGCGCCGTCGTAGCCCCGCTCGGCAAAGACGGCCCGGCCCACGTCCAGCAACTGGGCCCGGCGCTGGGTGCCGGTCATCCGCTCGTTGGGCACGCTTCCCCTCACGTTGGGCCGGCCGGTCCTGCCCCGACCCGGCTCTGAACCGCCACCGGGCCGTTCCCCTAGAGGAACCCGGCTCGCCCTCTTGGACGCCGGGGCTACGGTAGCGTAACCTACGGTTGGGTAAGTAGCTGGGGACTATCCACCAGTGCCCGGACCCCGCACCCCCAGTGCACGCCTGCCCGTCCAGCCTCTCGAATCCCCGGAGTCCATATGAACGACGCGACTGTCCTCAACGATCTGGCCCCAACCGCCGAAAAACTGCTCGAACGCCACATGGGGGTGGCCAAGGAGTGGTTCCCGCACGACATGGTCCCCTGGAGCCTCGGGCGAGACTTCGTAGAGGGCGAGGAGGTGGAGCTTCCGGCCATGGACGAGGGGGTGCGCAGCGCCCTGTTCGTCAACCTCCTCACCGAGGACAACCTGCCGTACTACTTCAACGACATCGAGCGGATGTTCGGCAACGACGGCGCCTGGGGCACCTGGGTGCGGCGCTGGACGGCCGAGGAGGGCCGCCACTCCATCGTCATCCGCGATTACCTGACCGTGACCCGCCAGGTCGATCCCATCGCCCTGGAGCGGGGCCGCATGGCCCAGGTATCAGGCGGCGTGGTCCCCCATCCGGCCACGGTGGCCGACGGCCTGGCCTACCTGGCCATGCAGGAGCTGGCCACCCGCATCGCCCACCACAACACCGCCAAGGCTCTCACCGATAAGGCCGGATACGAGATCATGAAGCGGGTGGCGGCCGATGAGAACCTTCACTACCTCTTCTACCGGGACATCGCCACGACCTGTCTGGAACTGGACCCGTCCGGCACCGTCAAGGCCATCGAGCGCCAGGTCCTCGGCTTCGACATGCCCGGTACCGGCATCCCCAACTTCACCCGCCATGCCCGGGCCATCGCCCGAGCCGGCATCTATGACATGGTCATCCACTACGAGACCATCCTGGTACCCCTCATCCGCCGCCAGTGGCGCCTGAGCGAGTTGGAAGGCCTGGATGCCGAAGCGTCGGCCGCCGTCGAGCGCCTCGAGCGTTACATGGCCCGACTGGCCAAGGTCACCGAGCGGATGAAGGACCGGGCCGCCAGCCGCGGCGCCGACGCCGAGCAGTCCTCGGCTGAGTCCGTCGGCGCCCTGGCCGGCTGAACCTCCACGCCGACCGGGGTTCCGGACCCCGGGGTTAGATCCCCGGAGTCCGGATCGGATCAGTCTCCGTCGCTGGGCAGCGTCCTCGGATAGCCGGTACCTGCCGCGCCACACCAGGCGTTGTAGGCCGGCTCGTTCGGCAGCCAGTCGGGCGCCAGGTCGTTAGGCCAGAGCAAGTAGTGGCGCTGGCAGTCGGGGTACTCGACCCAACCGGCCTTGGCCTCGGGCTGGGGTGAGGTGTAGTCCGGCCGCCACTTCCAGGCCGTGGCGTCGATGATGAACCCGTACTTACCGGGACCGGCGCCGACCAGGGCCGGTCGGGGATCGCTGGTCGGTCCGCTGGTGCCGTAGCGAGTGGGCGGGTAGTGCTGCAGGCCGGCGCTCACGTTCTGGGGAGTCAGGTTGGGCCCGGCGTAAGTAACCCCGCCGACAAAGGGGAGCATGGTGTAGTACCAGGTGTCCAAGGCGGTGGGCGCCTTGCAGTAGTTGGCAATGGATCCATTGGCCCCCTGGCCGTGGTCCATCCCCGCCTCGCTGGAGGGATCACAGGGTTTGCCATCGGGGGCGACCATGTGCTCGGAGTGGTAGAGGGCGAAGGGATCGCCGCCGCCGAAGCCGTAACCGCCCGGGACGCCGAGGTTGCTGGTCCCGATGTCCCCAATGGCCTCGGTCTGGTCCATAAGACGCTGCACGGTGCTGGAGTCGCCATAGCCGATGCTGCTCCAGATCCACTCCGGGTAGTAGGTCTGGCTCTTGGCGTCATCCACCTGGAACAGGGCCTGGACCGGGTCACCCAGCATGATCACGCTGGTCACGCCGGCCGAGTGCAGCTGGACGATGGCGTTGAGGTCGTCGCGCTGGGCGTTGGAGAAGTCCACCCCGTCATAGGAGACCTCTTTGGCGATGATGCCGGCGGCCCCCCCCTCAGACGCGCAGTAGGTGTTGAGGTAGGACTTGAAGTCGTTGATGACCGCCTGGTCCTGGGGCAGGTTGGTGTGGATCAAACCGAACTTGCGCTTGGTGTTCTGGTAGCCGCCGTTGGCTTCGGACTTGGCCGAGTTGGACGCTTTCTTCCCCACCAGCTCGGAGCAGATATAGGAGGCCAGCTGGCGCACGATGGTGGTGCCGGTGGAGAACTGGGTCCAGGCGAAGGGGGCGAACTGGTTGTAGGTGCTGTCCGAGAGCCACAACGTCCCGAAGTGCATGGGCCGGCTGGAGGCGGGCAAGGCGTTGAGGTCGGCAGCCATGTTGTACTGGGCGCCGTCATAGTTGTTGAACACGGCAAAGGCGTGGTCCTGCTCGGCCGCCTGGGTGGCGGCCGCCTTGGTCTTGTCCGGGCACTGGTTGGAACCGCCGTCGATCACGTTGTAGGTGAAGTGGCGTCCGTAGTACTGGTTGTTGGGGTCGCTGCCCATGAGGGGCCGAATGTGGGAGTCGTACTGAGCCGCCTGGAAGCCGTGGGCGTTCCAGTACGTCACCATGTCCTGGATCGATTCCTTCTGCTGGGCCACGACGTCGGACTGCTGGGTGGGAGCGGCGCGGTAGTAGCGGCTGGTAGTGGGAAGGGCGCCGCCGGCGGCGGTCAGGGCGTTGGTCACGTTCACGCCGCAGCTGGTGGCGTCGATGGAGAAATCGAGCTGGATGGTGTTGTTACCGACGCCCTGGTAGTAGGGCTTGGAACCTCGGGTGGTCGACTGGGGGTAGAGCTTGGACCCGACCGCCTCCTGCTGAGCGATGTCAGCGTTGGCCGGGCCCGTAGCGGTGGTGGGATTGGTGGTCGAAAGACCGCCGCCCGTACCCCCGCCGGTGCCGCCTCCGCCTCCGCCGCCGTTCACGGCGCCCGAGACAGCGCCGGCGGCGGCGCTGGTGGTCGAGCTGGATTGGTTGGTCCCTCCGGCCCCGACCGGTGCCGCCGCGGTGGGAGCGGTGTTGTGGCCCAGCTGCACACCGGCGCCCCGCTCGGATGGCTTCGAGCACCCGGCTGCTACCAGTCCCACGGCCACCACGGCCAGAAGGGACGCCCCACTACGCCTTAATCTCATTTCTGCCCCCATTGGATTCCCGCCCACCCCCAGGTGGACTAGAGGGACATTCAACCTCCCCGTCCCCGCTCCCGCCAGTCGCCCCCCGGGAATGTGGCCGCCCGTGCAGGAACTCGGGGCCGTCCCGCCTAATGTTCGAAGGTCCCGCCCGGGGCCGGGGAACGAGCTATGGGGGTTAGTTGAGGAAGGCAGCGACTGGGGCGGGTGTCTTCTTGGCCGGATTCGCGGCCATCCTTCTGCTCGGCAAGGGAGTCGGGGGCTACCTGCCCAACTTCATGAGCGCGGTGGTGCCCAACGGCATCTACTTCCAGGGCCTGACGCTGGGGGCCCTCAACGGCCTCCTGGCCATCGGGCTGGTGCTCGTCTATCGGACCAACCGCATCATCAACTTCGCCCAGGGGGAACTGGGCGCCTTTGCGGCCACTCTGTCGGCCGAGCTGGTCGAACGTTTCGGCGTGCCGTTCTACGCCGCGGTGGCGGTCGGACTGGTGACAGCCGTCGCCACCAGCGCCCTGATCGAGTTCGCCATCATCCGCCGTTTCACCAAGGCGCCCCGCCTGATCCTGACGGTGGTGACCATCGGCCTGACCCAGATCCTCGGCGCCATCGAACTGGCCATCCCGGCCCTGCTCAACCAGCACGCCTCCTTCAAGACCGGGTTCAAGACGCCCGTGTCCTTCCACTTCACCTTCGGCGGAGTGGTCTTCACGGGGGACTACCTGGTGATCATGATCGTCACCCCGCTGGTCATAGCCGGGCTGATCTGGTTCCTGCGGGGTACCGGGTACGGGCTGGCGGCCCGGGCCGCGGCCGAGGACCGGGACCGGGCCCGTCTGCTCGGCGTCAAGGTCAAGCGGGTGTCGCTGATCGTCTGGTCGCTGGCCGGCCTGCTCTCCGCCCTCACCGCCATCCTGACCGCCCCGGTTACCGGCTTCGAGTTCGGCGCCCTCGGCGGCTACACCCTCCTGGCCCTGGCCCTCGGGGCCGCCGTCATCGGCCGCTTCGAGTCACTACCCATCACCTTCGGCGCGGCCCTCTTGATCAGCACCGCCCAACAGGTGCTCTTCTTCGGCACCGGCCACTCCGGTCCTGACCTCGGCCTGGTCTTTGCCGTCATCCTCATCGCCCTGGTGCTGCAGCGTCAGCGCACCGGCCGGCTCGACATCGGCAGTTCCACCTGGCAGTCCGTGGCTGAGGTCCGACCGATCCCCAAGGAGCTCAAACGCCTCCCCGAGGTGCGCTGGACCCGACTGGGCCTGGGTGGTCTTGCCCTGCTGCTGGCCGTCCTGGTACCCATCAGCCTGACCGCCAGCCGCACCAGCCTGGCCACCGACATCCTCATATACGCCATGGTCGGCCTATCCCTGGTCGTTCTGACCGGATGGAGCGGGAACCTCTCCTTCGGGCAGTGGGCCCTGGCCGGGGTGGGTGGCCTGATCGGGGGCCACATAGCCGCCTGGGCCAGCCCTCCTGACTTCTTCGTAGTCGTGCTCATAGCCGGCCTGGCCGGAGCCGGCACGGCCCTGCTGATCGGCATCCCGGCCCTACGCATCCAGGGCCTGTTCCTGGGGGTCACGACCCTGGCCTTTGCCGTGGCCGCCGGTGACTGGCTGTTCAGCTTCGGCATCTTCACCGTCCCCAATGCCATCCGCCGGCCGGTCATGTTCGGCCTGTGGGACGTGAGCGGGGAGAAAGCCTTCTACATCGTGGTCCTCTGCTTCCTGCTGGCGACACTGGTGGTCGTGCGCAACCTCAGGACGGCCCGCTTCGGCCGGAGTCTGATCGCCCTGAGAGACAACGAGAAGTCGGCGCAGGCCTACGGGGTCCCCCGGGCGCGGATGAAGCTGCTGGCCTTTACCGTCTCGGGCTTCATTGCCGCCGTGGCCGGGGTGCTCTACGCCTACCACCAGCAGCAGCTCGGCCTCGACCGCTTCCCGGCTGACGAGTCCGTGTTCCTCTTCTCCATGATCGTCATCGGCGGCCTTGGCTCGCCCACCGGCGCCGTCCTGGGGGCGGTCGTGCTCAGGGGCATCCAGTACTTCCTCCCCGCCGAATTCAGCCTCCTAGGGACCGGGTTCGGAGTAGTGCTGCTGCTCCTGTTCTTCCCGGGGGGACTGGGCCAGCTCTTCTACATGGCCCGCGACGCCTACCTGAGATGGGTGGCCGAACGGAGGAACCTGGTGGTGGCCAGCATGCTGGCCGACCGGAACGTCACTTCGCCCCACCTGCCGCTTCAAGCCGGAGAGGACTTCGAGGACATGGTGATCAGACCCGATCTGGATCCGCTCTTGGCCGCCAACGAACTGTTGGCCGTAAGCAGCGCCACGGGCAGGACAGAGTCTTGAACTGGCTACGCAACCGCGCCACCACAGCCACGCTGGGGGCGGTCGCCTTCCCTTTGATGGTGCTCTTCTTCGTCTACTTCTTCGATGAGTTCGACACCGCCGCCTTCAACGTCCTGGCCCCCCAGATCAAGCGGGCTTTCCACCTCTCCAACCAGGGCTTCACCGGGGTGCTGGCCGTCAACCTGGCCGTGGTGCTGGCTGCGGCAGTGCCCATCGGCTACTACGGGGACCGCCTCCCCCGCCGGACGATGGTGGTGGTGGGCGCCGTCGTGGCCGGCGTCTTCTCGCTCTGCACCGGCGTGGCCTTCGGGCTGCTGCTCCTGGTGCTGTTCCGGATCGGCAATGGAGTTGGCGTCACCGTCAACTCCTCTGTTCACCCTTCGCTGCTGGCCGACTACTACACGCCCGAGGCCCGACCGACCACCTACGCCTTCTGGAACAACGCCACCCGCTGGGGAGCCGTGTTCGGACCCGCCCTGGCCGGGATCATCGCCTTCCTCTCCACCTGGCGAGTGGCTTTCATGGTCCTCATCGTCCCCGTGGTGGTGATGGCCATAGTCGCCTTGCGCCTCCCCGACGTCATCCGGGGCCAGAGTGATGACCCGGGAGCGGCAGAGATCGCGTCCCAGGAGCGACCCCTTCCCTTCGCCCGGGCCATCCGGATCGTGACCAGCGTCCGGACCCTGCGCTGGCAGTTTGCCGCCTGGATCGCCATCGGGGCCGCCTACCTCCCTCTGGCCGCCTACAGCTCGATCTATCTGGACAACATCTTCCACGTCAACAGCCTCGGCATCGGCTTCATCAGCGCCGCCGATGCCCTAGTGGCGCTGGTGGGCGTCGAGCTGTCCGGCCGGGTCACCGCCCGCTGGCTGGGCCGGGGACTGGGGGAGCCGCTCAAGCTGTCCGGTTACGCCCTGGTGGCGGTGGCCCCGTTCATCCTCATCGATGCCGTGGCGCCCAACTTGTGGGTGGCGGTGGCGTCCTTCCTCGGGGGCAGCTTCGTGGGCGGATGGTTCTGGCCTCCGTTCCTCACCACCCAGTCGATCGTGTCCCCCGCCCGCGTGAGGACGCTGTCCTTCAGCCTGGGTTCGATCTTCCTGGTGGCCGGCTTCATCACCTTCGTGATCGTCTTCGGCCAGGTGGCCAACAACAACGTGCGCGACGGCTTCGGCGCCTTGGTCCCGTTCTGGATCTTGGGCGGTCTCATCCTGCGGGGGGGCAACCGCTATGTGGCCGATGACGCCCACCGGGCCGTGGCCATCCTGGAGACCACCGCCCGCCTCCGTCAGGAGCGCATGACCGCCACCCGCCACTCGATCCTCTCGGTGCGGGGCATTGACGTCAGCTACGGACCGGTGCAGGTTCTCTTCGGCGTCGACCTGGACCTGGCCGAAGGGGAGATAGTCGCCCTGCTCGGCACCAACGGGGCCGGTAAGTCGACCCTCCTGCGGGCGATCTCCGGAATCGTGCCGATACATGCCGGGGCCATCTTCTTCGACGGTGAGGACATCACCGGCCTGGAGCCGGAGGAGAGCTTCGGCCTCGGGCTGGTCCAGGTGCCCGGAGGCAAGGGCGTCTTCCCCGGCCTGACCGTGGCCGAGAACCTGGAGGTGGCCGTGTGGGCCAGCGGCCGGATCCGCGCCGAGGCAACGGCGTCCCGGGACGAGGCCCTGGAGATCTTCCCTTCCCTCCCCCGCCGCTACAGCCAACCGGCCGCCGTCCTCTCCGGGGGCGAACAGCAGATGCTGACCCTGGCCCAGGCCTTCATCAGCCGGCCCAAGCTGCTCATGATCGACGAGCTCTCCCTCGGCCTGGCCCCGGTGGTGGTCGAGGAGCTGCTCAAGATCGTGCGGCGGATCCACTCCGAGGGCACCTCGGTGGTCCTGGTGGAACAGTCGGTGAACGTCGCCCTCACGGTGGCTGATCGGGCCGTGTTCATGGAGAAGGGTGAAGTCCGCTTCCAAGGACCCACCGCCGACCTGCTGGCCCGGGACGACATCCTGCGGGCGGTGTTCCTGGCCGGCGCCCAGAGCCTCCAAGGGGCGGGCCAGTGAGCGCGGCCCTGACCAAATTGGAGGCCCCGGCCACCATCAGGCCCGCCCTTCAGGTCAGTGATCTGCGGGTCCGCTTCGGCGGCGTGCTGGCCGTGGACGGGGTCAGCCTGGAGGTGGCGTCGGGCGCCATCCTGGGCCTGATCGGACCCAACGGAGCGGGCAAGACCACCATCTTCGACGCCATATCGGGGCTGGTGAAGGCCGACGGCAAGGTGCTACTGGCCGGAGTCGACATCAGTTCGGCCAGTCCCGAGCGTCGGGCCCGGGCCCGCCTCGGTCGGTCCTTCCAGGACGCCCGCCTGTTTCCATCCCTCACCGTGGCCGAGACACTGGCCGTCGCCTTCGAGCGCCACATCCGGGCCACCGACGTCATCTCCACCGCGCTGCGCGCCCCCTGGGTGGTGCGGACCGAGCGGAGGGTCCGGGCCCGGGTCGATGAGCTCATCGACCTCATGGGGCTGGGGGCCTTCCGGGACAAGTTCATCTCCGAACTGTCCACCGGCAGCCGGCGGGTGGTGGACCTGGCCGGCACGCTGGCCCACGATCCGCTGGTGCTCCTCCTCGATGAACCTTCCTCGGGCATCGCCCAACGCGAGGCTGAGGCACTGGCTCCCCTGCTCCTCCGCATCCGTGACCAGACGGGGGCCAGCCTTCTGGTGGTCGAGCACGACATGCCGCTCATCACCTCGGTCTCCGATGAGATCGTCGCCCTTGAGACAGGAAGGGTGATCACCCGAGGCCGGCCCGAAGACGTCCTGTCCGATCCCCACGTGATCGCCTCCTACCTCGGCACCGACGCCGCGGCCGTCGCCCGTTCCGGGGCCCTGATCGAGAAGACGCCGGTGAAGAAGGCCGCGGTGAAGAAGGCCGCGGTGAAGAAGGCCGCGGTGAAGAAGGCCCCCGCCAAAAAGGCCCCCGCCAAGAAGGCGCCGGTGAAGAAGGCGCCGGCCAAGAAGGCGCCGGCCAACAAAACTGTCCGCGGCCGATCCCGGCCGGCTGGGAGCGGCGCCTGAGCGGCGCCCGCTCCGCTCAGCTCTGGAGCAACAGGCGGCGGAGGGTGTCGAGCGTCTCGGCCGTGACACCCGAGTCCAGGCAGTAACCCTCCACCGAGCCGTGCCGGTGCCGGAGGCCCTCGAGAGTTCGGCGCATGGCCCCGGCCGGAGCGGACAGGAGCCATTCGGGGATGACCGGGACCTCAGCGCCATTGCCGGCGCCGGCTATCAGGCGGCGCACCATGCGTTCCACGGCCGGAGCGCTGAGGGCGTAGTCCTCCACCACTGTGGCGTCGTCCACACCGAGGATCGAGAGGAGTACGGCGGCAAGTACCCCGGTGCGGTCTTTACCGGCGGCGCAGTGGAACACGACCGGGTGGGATGACGGATCGGCCATAACCCGGAGGGCCAGAGCGAGGGCCAGCGAACCCTCCTCCAGCATCTTGCGGTAGGTCTCGGCCAGGGTCTGCTCGGAGTCGGTGACGGCGGCCGGCCCGAGCGTGGCGTCGAGTGAGTGCAGCACAGGCAGGTGGTGGAACCGTTCGGCGCCGATGGCCACCACCGAGACGTGGCCGGCCGCCACCTCGTCCCAGCTGCGCAGGTCGATGACGGTCCGGATGCCGAGAGCTCGGATGCAGGCCCTATCGGCTTCGCTGGCCCGTTGCAATCCGTCGGCCCGGAAGACCTGGCCCCACCGGACGCTGCGGCCGTCCCGGGCCGGGTAGCCCCCGATGTCACGGAGGTTGTAGACCTCGGCCAAGGAGATACAGCGCTGCGCTATCGGGCTCCGCCGCACGACCTTGGTCGTCATTGCTGGTAACGGTAAGCCCTCGCCCTTGCATCCAGGTTACGTCCCGGGACGCGGCGGATGAACGTCGGGTGGATTCTGCCCATGTCCAGCCCAGAGGTCCCGTCAACTAGACGGAGTTCACCCAAACGTCAGCCGTGCGGCACCAATCCGTCGCCTGGCGCTCACCGCACGGCCACCTGCCCCTCATACCTTCCCCTGTCGATGGCCGCGCCCGGACACGACGTATTCACGCGGAGGCTCGCCTTCCTGACCCGTCCCTCCCGGAGCCGGGTGGCGCTGCGCCAGTTCCTCTCCGAGGAACTCGGGGAGGTGGCTGTGGTGGCCAACGACTCCGGCCTGGAGACGCTGATGGCCGGCGGTTCGGAGGCCTACGACGCCGTGGTAGTCGACGTCCCCTCCGGGGAACGCCTGTATCTCTGCGCCCGCCTCCGGGCCATCATCACTGCGCCCGTGGTGGTGCTCGGGGACGCCGACGGCGCCGATGCGCCCGCCTGCCTCGACGCCGGGGCCGATGACTACCTGGCCAACCCGGAGCGCATCCACGAGGTGGCGGCCCGACTGAGGGCCCTGTGGCGCCGCGCACCCCACCCGGAACAGCCCGCGCGGGTGATCGAGGCCGGCGGGGTCCGGGTCGACTTGGACCGATACGAGGTGGCCATAGGCGGAAGACCGGTGGCCATGCCTCTCAAACAGTTCCGGCTACTCGAGTTGCTGGTGGCCAACGCCGGGCGGGTGGTGAGCAGCCGGGCCATAGTCGAACACGTCTGGGGTCCCCTGGAACGGGTCGATCGCAACACCGTTCAAGCCCACGTGGCCCGCCTCCGCCAGACCTTGGGATCCGAAGATCTAGGCCAGCGGATACGCGCCCTGCCCGGAATCGGCTACACCTTCCCCCGTTGACAGTTGCACGGAACGAGACCAGGGCCACTATTGGGATCGACCTGGGCGGGACCAAGATCTACGCCTTGGCCGTGGTGGATGGCCGCATCGTGGGCGAGGCCAAGGAGAAGACGCCCGTCCGCGGGGGACCCCTGGCCGTGGTGGACGCCCTGGCCGCCGTCGTCCGCCAGCTCACCCCGGAAACCCCGGCTGGGGTCGGGGTGGGCGCACCGGGCGCCATCGACCACCAGTCCGGGGTGATTCGCTGGGCGCCCAACCTGCCCGGCTGGATCGAACCGTTCAACCTGGCTTCGGCTCTCTCGGCGGCGGTGGGCGACTGCCCTGTCCTCATCGACAACGACGTGAACGTGGGCACGCTGGCCGAGCACCGACTGGGCGCTGGGCAGGGCCATGACGATCTGGTCGGCATCTTCGTGGGCACGGGGGTGGGCGGTGGCCTGATCCTCGATGGAAGGCTGCGGCGCGGTCCGAGCGGCTTTGCGGGGGAGATCGGGCACATGGTCGTGCGCCCCGGGGGCCGGCGGTGTGGGTGCGGAGGACGAGGCCACGTGGAGGCCTATGCCGGCCGGGCGGGCATGGAGCGCCGGGCCCGGCAACTGGCCGAGCGGGGTTCGGACACCGTCCTGGTCAGCATGGCCAAAGCTCGGCGCATGACCTCCAGCGTCTTCGCCCGGGCCCTGGCCGCCAAGGACAGCGTCGCCCTCAACCTGGTGGAGGGGGCGGTGGAGGCTCTGGCTCAAGCCCTGGCGGCCACCGTGACCGTGCTCGATGTCCCCCTGGTGGTCATCGGAGGCGGTCTGGCCGATCGCCTGGGCCCGAGCTTCGTGGCCCGGATCGAAGCGGCCACAGCCGAACTGGTCCCCGGCGTACAGACCGGCGCCCTGCGGATCATCCCCTGTGACCTGGGCGACCGCGGCGGGGCCCTGGGAGCCGCCCTGATGGCCGGAACGGACATATCGTTACCCGTATCGGTGTAGTTCAACTTTCGTTCGCTTGCCCATCACGGACCGGGGGCGTTGGCGGGGCGCGGGTGAAGGATTACGTGGGCATACTGGTCGAACGGATGAGCGTCGACCGATCGAACTCGATAGTGGTCTCGGCCTGAGCCCTCCCGTCGCCGCCCGGAGGGCTCGACCGCTGGTGGCGGCGCCCGGCGTCGAGGCGCCCCACGCGGCGTTGCTCAACCGCGAGTTGTCCTGGCTCGACTTCAACCACCGGGTGTTGGCCCTGGTAGAGAACACCGACACCCCTCTGCTGGAGCGGGTCAAGTTCCTGGCCGTATTCAGCACCAACCTGGACGAGTTCTTCGGGGTCCGGGTGGCCGGCCTCAAGTCCCGCCAGGAAGCCGGCCTCGGCCCCGGACCGGACACGGGCACCCCGACCGAACAGCTGGCCGCCATCCGGGCTCGAGCCGAGGAGCTGGTGGGGCGCCAGTCGGCTCTGTACCTGAAGGAGGTCAAGCCCCGGCTGGAGGAGGCCGGCATCCAAATCCTCGACGGGATGCCGGACGATCCTGCCGACCGTAAGTACCTCGACCGGCTCTTCGAGGACAACATCTTCCCGGTCCTGACCCCGCTGGCCGTGGACCCGGGACACCCGTTCCCCTACATCTCCAACCTCTCGCTCAACCTGGCCATCTTCGTGGTCAACCCCGAAAACGGTGAGCGGCGCTTCGCCCGGCTCAAGGTCCCCCCGGTCCTGCCCCGTTTCCTGGCCCTCCCCGACCAGATCCGCTTCGTCCCCCTGGAGGCGGTCATAGCCGCTCACCTCGACCGGCTCTTCGCCGGCCTGGAGATCGAATACACCGTCGCCTTCCGGGTCACCCGGAACATGGACCTGGCCGCCAGCTCAGATGAGGAAGCCGAGGATCTCCTCGAGGCGGTGGAGATGGAGTTGCGTCAACTGCGCTTCGGTGACGCCGTGCGCCTGGAAGTCCCCTCCGACGTTCGGGACGACGTCCTGGATCTGCTGCTGAGGGAACTCGCCCTCACCGCCGAAGACGTATACCGCATCGATGCCCCCCTTGATCTTGGTGGACTCTGGGAGGTATACGGACTGGACCGCCCGGATCTCAAGTACGAGGCCCTTCCGCCGGTTACGCCGAGCGCCTTCGAGGGAGTGGATGGCGAGCCGGCGGACGTCTTTGCCGCCATGCGCGAGGGCGACATCCTCGTCCATCACCCTTACGAGTCCTTCGCCATGACGGTGCAGGAGCTGTTCCGCCAGGCCTCCACCGATCCCGCCGTGATGGCCATCAAACTGACGCTCTACCGCACCTCGGGCGACAGTCCGATCGTCAAGTCGCTGATCCGGGCGGCCGAGCGGGGCAAGCAGGTGGCGGTGCTGGTAGAGCTCAAGGCCCGCGGCGACGAGCAGGCCAACGTGGCCTTCGCCCGGGCCATGGAGGAAGCCGGCATCCACGTGGTCTATGGCCTCATGGGCCTCAAGACCCACAGCAAGGTGGCCATGATCGTGCGCCAGGAGGAGACGGGCATCCGTCGCTACTGCCACGTGGGCACGGGCAACTACAACCCCAGCACAGCCCAGATTTACGAGGACCTCGGTCTGTTGACCGTCGACCCCGGCCTGGGCGCCGATCTGACCGACCTGTTCAACTTCCTGACCGGATACAGCCGCCAGTCCCAATACCGGAAGTTGCTGGTGGCGCCGGTCACGCTGCGCCGCCGCCTGATCGAACTCATCAACGAACAGGCGGACAAGGGCCTGGACGGCCGCATCGCCATGAAGCTCAACCACCTGGTCGACCCGGAGCTGATCGAGGCGTTCTACCGGGCCTCGGGTCAGGGGACCCGCATCGAGATCGTGGCCCGGACCCGCTGCTCGTTGCGCCCGGGAGTGCCCGGCCTGTCCGACCACATCAGCGTGCGATCCATAGTCGGGCGCTTCCTCGAGCACTCCCGCCTCTTCGTCTTCGGGGACCGGGGTTCACCGGACTCCCACTGGTTCATGGGCTCGGCCGATCTCATGGAGCGCAATCTCGACGGACGCGTCGAGGTGCTCCTCAAGGTCGAGACTCCCGCCGAACAGGCCCGCCTCCGCAGGATCATCGAGGTCGAGTTGTCCGACCGGACCATCGCCTGGCACCTCGGCCCCGACGGGTCCTGGACCTATCGGGGAGGACCCGAGCGGGTGTCGGCCCAGGACGTCCTGGCCGTGGACGCCTGGCGGCGCAGCCACCCGGGCCGACCCGACCCGGTACGACTGCACGGGCTGGCACCGACCCCCGAAGCTGCCGACCGGGCCGCGTCGTGAACGACCCGCCCGGACCGGTGGGCTGGAGCCACCGAGACCACCAACGGCCCGGCTGGTGATGGCCCCCCTCGAGAGGGAGCTCAAACTCAACGTCAGCCGGGACTTCCATCTCCCCGACGTGACCACCGTGCCCGGCCTGTCCATGGTGACCAAGCCGGAGAAGATCCTGGTGGCCAGCTATTACGACACCAGCGGCCTGGACCTGGCCCGATGGGGGGCGACCCTGCGCTATCGGGCCACAACAGGGGGGTCAGGCGAATGGACGGTCAAGCTGGAACCACCTGGCTCGGCCAGATCGAAGGAACCAGAAGACCCGGCCGACGAGGCAGCCACCACCGACCGGTACGAGATCGAGTTCGAAGCGGGCCCGGGCCGGGTGCCGCGCCGGGCGTTGGAGCTCACCAGCGGCCTGCGCCGGGGTCGCCCTCTGGCGGTGGTGGCCGAACTCACCACCGTGCGCCGAGCCCATCTCATCCTCGACCCTGACGGCCACCAGCTGGCCGAGATGGACGACGACACCGTCGAGTTCGTAACCATGACCGACCCGGCCCGCCGGGGCGCCTTCCGGGAGATCGAGGTCGAACTCCTCACCGCCCCACCCGGCGCCGGCGCCTCGACTGGGGTGGATGACGGACACGACCGAGCTGACGGGGTAGCTGAGTCGGGCTGGACCCGCGCGCTGTACTCCTTGCTGTCGGCCTCGGGGGCCAGGCGCAACGACGGCACCCCCAAGCTGATGCGGGCCCTAGGGGTGGTTCCACCTCCCCTGCTCGGGTCGCCCCCGATCTCCGACTCGGCCCCGTTGTCCGAGTTGGTCTCGGCCACGGTGGAGGCCGGCCTGCATCGTTTGCTGCGTCACGAGGTCGGAGTCCGCCTAGGCGGGGACATCGAGGATGTCCACCAGTGCCGGGTGGCGACTCGGAGGCTGCGGGCCGACCTGCGCAGCCTCGAAGCCGTCCTCGACCCGGAACCGGTGACAGCGGTGGTGGAGCGCCTTCAGGTCCTGGGGGCCGCCCTGGGCGAGGTGCGCGACGCCGACGTGCTCGGACTCCGCCTGCGCTCGCTGGTCGGCCGGCTCGACCCGGCCGACCGGGACGATCTGGAGAGCCTGATCGGCCTTCTCCACCGGGAACGCATGACCGCTCATCAGCGTCTGATCCGCCGGCTCGGGAGCGCCGAGCACGGCCGGCTCATCGACAGCCTCTTTGACCTCTGGGAAAACCCGGCCCTCCGCGTCCCGGACAAGGAAGCCGCCGATACCGCCCGCAGCGTGGTGTCGGACCGCTGGGCCACCCTGGCCGAGGCGGTGGCCGGCCTGCCCGATCAACCCGCCGACGAGGCGCTGCACGGCATCCGCAGGAAGGCCAAACGGTGCCGTTACGCTGCGGATATGGTCACCGCGCTCCTGGGTAAGAGGGCGTCGAGGTTGAGCAGGGCGGTAGCCGAGGTGCAGGACATCCTGGGCGAGGTGCAGGATGCATCCGTCGCCACCGAGTGGCTCCGACGGTCGGCCCGGTCGGGTGGCCAGGGCCGGGCCCTGGTAGCCGGACAGCTGATCGGCATGGAGGCCTCTCGAGCCGAAGCGGCCCGCCAAGACTGGAGCCGGGCATGGAAGAAGACATCCCGCAAGGGGAGGGTGAAGTGGCCGGCCCCAAGTTCGTAAGGGCAGCCGGGGGCGTGGTGTGGCGCCGATCCGCCGATGGCGCCATCGAGATCCTCCTCGTCCACCGGCCCCGGTATGACGACTGGTCGCTGCCCAAGGGCAAGGTGGACGCCTCCGACGGGACCGAAGAGGACACCGCCCTGCGGGAGGTGGCGGAGGAGACCGGGCTGCGTTGCCGCCTCGGGGTGGAGCTCTCCTCCACCAGCTACGTGGACCGGCGCGGCCGTCCCAAGACGGTCCGTTATTGGGCCATGAAGCCCATCGGCGGCGCCTTCGAAGCCAACGATGAGGTCGACACCGTCCGCTGGGTCGGTCCGGCTGCCGCCCAGGCCTGCCTCAGCTACCCCCGGGAGGCCCACGTGCTGGACAGCTTCATCACCTCCGTCGTCCCCCTGGTCCAAGCCGGCTGATCGCCCTCCGGGCCCTGGGTGCCCTCGATGACGATCTCTCCGTGAGCAGACCATGACCGTCATCCTCCTCCGTCACGCCAGCGCCGGGGACAGAGATCAATGGGAGGGCGACGACCGGAGGAGGCCGCTCGATCCCAAGGGCCAGCGCCAGGCCGAGGCGGTGGTGGCCGGGCTGGACCAGTTCGAGGTGGCAGCCATCATCTCCAGTCCGGCCCGGCGCTGCGTTCAGACGGTCGAACCCCTGGCCGAAGCCCGGGATCTTGCGGTAGTCATCGACGATGCCCTCTGGGAGGACCGGGCGGCCGACTCCATCGCTCTGGTGATGTCCCTGGTCGGGACGGACACGGTGATCTCCACCCACGGGGACAACATCCCTTCCATCCTCCAGCACCTGGCCGTCACCGAAGACGTCGAGCTCGGGCCCCACCCGGACTGGAAGAAGGCGTCGGCCTGGATACTGGAAGCGACCGGTGGCCGGTACCGCTCAGCCCACTATCTTCCGCCTCCCCTGGTCTGAGTCCCCTCCGCCCCCGCCTATTTCACGACCGCCTCCACCCCCGTGGCCAAGGCCAGGGCCAGGAACACCACCGCCCCCACCATTCGGGCCTGTCGGGCCGACAGCAGACCCAGCAGGCGGGGGCCGAGGATGACGGCCAGGGCCGCCACCGCCCACATGGCGCCCAGGGCGCCGAGGCCGACGTTGAGAGGGGAGTGGTAGCGCAGCGCCAGGTTGGCCGTTATGACCTGGGTCAGGTCCCCCCACTCGGCCACGAAGATGACCGTGGCGGCGGTGAGGACGGTGCGGCCCCGGGAGATGGCCGCGACCACGGCCATCTCCTCCTCCTCGTCCTCTCGGGAGCGCCACGCATAGACGGCGCCGCCAAAGAAGAGAAGGGAGGTGAGGGCGTCAACCGCTTTGGCCGGGAGGATTTGGAACACGGCCACTCCCACCGAGACGGCTATGACCACGTGGACCAGGAAGGCCAGGGCTGCCCCGACCCACACCGAACCGGGGCGGCCCCGGGCCGAGAGCACCAGCGAGGCGAACATGGTCTTATCCGGCAGCTCCCCCAGGAACACCAGGCCGAAGACCGAGGCGATGACGGCCGGGTGCAGTCCCACCCCCGGAAGCTAAGCGACCGGCGCCTAACCTCGGAACCCGATGACCACCGCCGCCGCTTCCGCCACCGGGGCCCAGGACCCGAGCCCCGCCACCGGCTTTCCCCAACGGTTCAGGGCGGCCCGCGCCACCCACGGGCCGCTGGTCCTCGGGTTGGATCCATCGGGTGAGTTGCTCCGGTCCTGGGGCCTCAGCGATGACGCCGAGGGCCTGGAGGCATTCGTGGACATCAGCGTGGCCGCGGCGGTGGGCACGGTGGCCGTCACCAAGCCCCAGTCGGCGTTCTATGAACGCCACGGCTGGGCCGGCATCCGGGCCCTGACCCGCCTGGTGGCCGAGCTGCGCCAGGCCGGCGTGCTGGTCCTGCTCGACGCCAAGCGAGGTGATGTCGGTTCCACCAACCAGGCCTATGCCGACGCCTACCTGGGTGCGGACGCCCCCATCCCGGTGGATGCCATGACCCTGACCGCCTATCTCGGCCTCGAGGCCATGGGGCCCTTCTTCGACCGGGCCCGGGCGGCCGGATCGGGACTGTTCATCGTCACCCGCTCCTCCAATCCGGAGGGGCGGGCCATCCAGACGGCCGTGGGGACCGACGGGCGCAGCGTCGAGGCCGGGATGGTGGCGGCCCTGGGTCGGCTCAACCGGGACGCCGAGGGTGCGGGAGCCGACGGGTTGGGACCGTTCGGGGCCGTCTTTGCCGCCTCCCACGATTATCCGGCCGACATCGACCTGGTCGCCATGAACGGGCTGTTCCTGGTTCCCGGCCTGGGAGCCCAGGGGACGACGCCGGCCGACGTGGGCCAGTGCTTTGCGGCCTGCCCGGAACGGGTGTTGCCCTCCGCCTCCCGCTCCCTGCTGGGCGCCGGGCCCGATGTGGCCCGGCTGCGCGACACGGTCCTGGCCCTGGGGGCCGAGGTGGGCGCCGCCCTGGGCTGACTCGACTGCTCCCGCCGCCTCCGGCCGGCCGGCCCCGGGCGTCTCTAGGTCAGGGGCTCGGGCACCAGCGAGAAGGTCGGGGACAGGTGGGCGGTGTCGTTGAAGCGCCGGATGATCCAGCGGTCCTTCATCACCACTATCTGGGAGATGGAGCCGTTATCGGCCCCGATGAAGGCGAAAGCCCGGCTGTTGGCCACCTGGCGGATGATCTCCCCGACCACCCCGCCATGGGTGAATACCGCCACCCGCTGATCGGGATGGGCGGCGGCCACCCGCTCGATGCCGGCGCGGACCCGGGTCTCGAAATCCTCGGCTTTCTCCCCACCCGGGATGGCGTCCCAGCGTTCCTCCCGCATCATGCGCATGGCGTCGGGATGGCCCTCCACCACCCGCTTGCGGTAGATGCCGCCCTCCCAGTCGCCCAGATGAACCTCCCGCAGGTCGGGCTCCACCGTGGGCACCAGGCCGGTCATTCGGGCCAGGGGGGCGGCCGTCTCCGCCGTCCGGCGCAGGGTGGTCACGTAGATGGCGTCGATCCGCTCCAGAGCCAGCCTGGCACCGACCCGCTCGGCCTCCTCCCGCCCCTCGGGGGCCAGAGGGGGGTCGCCCTGCCCGCCCACCAGGGGAAAGTCCTCGCCCTCCCGGTGGGGAGCGGATTCCCCGTGGCGGACCAGCAGAATCTCGGTCGCTCCGGGCGGGGCCTGGAACTTGTGCTGGCGGTATTCGGTCTGATCACTCAAGACGGCGAAGTTACCCCTCCCCGCCCACCCCCCTCTCCCCCCGTCGGGCCCGGTGCAGGTGATTGTCGACCACTGTTGGAACCGTGATGCGAGCCATTCGGCCCAGGGGGGTGTCAGGGGGTTCATCGCGAACCGCAAGAATGCTGGTCAAGGCTGTTTCCGGGTTGCCGGCGTTCAGTCCGGTACCGGGGGCGGGTCTGCGGCCGCCGCCGGCCGGGGGCAGGCACTGGGAAGCCGGGCCCGCGAGGCCCGCAGCGCCAGCGTGGCGAGGACGGCGGTTATGTCACTGACTCGTAGACGCCATGCCCACGATGTCGGACACGTGGACGCCAGAGCCAGGCAGGGAGCCGAGATAGCCGGCGTCACCGAAGGAGAACACCCCTCCGTCGGCGCCCACCAGCCAGTAGCCCTTACCGTCCGGGGTGGCCGCCATCCCCACCATGGGGCCGGCGAGGTGGGCGGCGCCGTCAGAGCCGTAGAAGCCGGCGTCACCGAAGGAGAAGACCCCACCGTCGGCGCCCACCAACCAGTAGCCCTTACCGTCCGGGGTGGCCGCCATTCCCACGATGGGGCCGGCAAGGTGGGCGGCGCCGTCAGAGCCGTAGAAGCCGGCGTCACCGAAGGAGAAGACCCCACCGTCGGCGCCCACCAACCAGTAGCCCTTACCGTCCGGGGTGGCCGCCATCCCCACGATGGGGGCGGCAAGGTGCAGAGTGGAGGCGGACCCGAACGATCCGGCGTCACCGAAGGGATAGACGGAGCCATCTCGCCCAACCAGCCAGTAGCCGGCGCCATCGGGAGTGGAAACGGTGCCAACCACCGGGGCCGGGATCCCTCGCCCACCCAGTGAACCCTCGAATGGCGCCGCTCCGAAGTCGGACATCCCGCCGTCGGCCCCGACGATGCGGTAGCCGGGGAGGGGTGGTGGAGTGGTGGATGCAGGAGTTGCCACCAGGAAGGCCGGGTCAGAGGTGAAGGTAAGGGTCAGCTGCCCGCTGACGCTGGCGACCCCCACCTCCACCAAGGAGCCATTGGCACCCACCTCGTAGATCACGTCCCCAGGGGGGAGGCCGGTGATGGTCATGGTGATCGGGGAGGAGGCCGTCGGCGTGGTCCCATCCGGCGCCTGCCACGACAAACCAAAGCCGAGGATGAAGCTGGAGCCCGGAGGCGGGGTGAAGCCCGAGGTGTCGAGCGCGTACTCAGTCACTGTGGTACCGGCAGGCAAGGCGCCGGCCGGGACGGTCACAGTTGCCGTCGCCCCACCTGAGCTACCCGACAGGGTCGTAGGTAACGAGGACGAAGTCAACGCCGAGTTCAGCGCCGTGGTGTCGCTGGTCGATGTGCCCGGGGGCGGAGGGGCAGGAGAGGGAGGCGGAGAGAAAAAGGGAGGCAGAGTAGGAGCCGTCGGAGAAGAGCTGAAAGTGAAGGAACCGGTGTAGTTCTGGATGTCGGCAAAGGTGTCGGTGGTCGACCCGCCCATACCTGGGGACAGGTTCTCCACCTGGCCGGGACTGGCGGTGGAGTCCCCGTTCACGATGACCGTCGTGGCGGAGGGGGCCATGCTCAGGTCCAAGGTGTTGCCCGATCCTTGGCCCGCAAAAGCCAACCCGCCATCCCCGCCCGGCTCGAAACTGGTCCCGTCGGGTGAGCCGATGAAAGTGCTGATGCCGGAGAAGATGTCGCTCCCGGGGAGGCCCCCGCTGAACGACAGCGAACC
>Ga0307372_10001779_pt1 | contig 36839 bp, 45 predicted proteins | sample OX1MG_FD_202533 | JGI IMG/M metagenome (GOLD analysis project Ga0307372, IMG submission 202533) | Soil microbial communities from Risofladan, Vaasa, Finland - OX-1 | ecosystem: Environmental > Terrestrial > Soil > Coastal area > Acid sulfate soil | place: Finland: Risofladan, Vaasa | collected...
TCTCTAACATAATAGTCACAAACGCGATCAACGGAAACGTTATCGCAAACATAATCAACTCAGGTATATCCGCGACCTCGAATGTTCTCACATTCACCGTCCCTTCGACAAACGATGCGCAGGGAACTCTGAATGTGGTCGGAAACGTGATCGACTCTGCATCGACCCATGCGCTTGCGACAATCTCAAACACAATCACCGCGACAAGGTCGGTAACCGCGACGGTGGTGACCACCTCGAATTCGGTAGTGGAGCAGGGACAGACTGAGCTGCTAACATTCTCCTGGGCAGGAGGGCAGGCAAACTACGTCGCAAACATAATAGTCACAAATGCGGTCAACGGAAACGTTATCGCAAACATAATCAATAGCGGCCTTGCGACAACATCCAACTCATTCGCATTCATTGTCCCGTCCACAAATGACGCGCAGGGCACCCTGAATGTCGTAGGAAACGTGGTGGACTCGCTGCACACCTTCTCGTCGGTCTCAAACACGATCACAGCCTCCAAGGCTCTGAGCACAGTCTCGATAGTCGCATCAAACACGGTCGTTGAGCAGGGACAGACTGAGTCGATCACCTTCTCGTACCAGAACGGCGTTCCAAACTACGTCGCAAACATCATCGTAACAAATGCGGTGAACGGCAATGTGATCGCAAATGTAATCAACTCCGGAATCTCCGCGACCTCAAACGTGCTCACATTCACGGTGCCTTCCACAAATGACGCGCAGGGAACTCTGAATGTGGTCGGAAACGTGATTGACTCTGCATCAACGCATGCAAACGCGCTGATCTCAACCACGATAACCGCCTCAAAGGCGCTCAGCGCCGTCTCGATAGTCTCCTCCAACAGCGTTGTCGCGCAGGGGCAGACTGAGTCGATAACATTCACGTACCAGAACGGAGTTCCAAACTACGTCTCTAACATAATAGTCACAAACGCGATCAACGGAAACGTTATCGCAAACATAATCAACTCAGGTATATCCGCGACCTCGAATGTTCTCACATTCACCGTCCCTTCGACAAACGATGCGCAGGGAACGCTCAACGTCGTCGGAAACGTGATTGACAGCGCATCGACGCACGCTCTTGCGACAATCTCAAACACAATCACCGCGACAAGGTCGGTAACCGCGACTATAGCCCCTGTTACCTCAACAATTCTGGATGCAGGACAGTCAATTATATTTAGTTCAATTGCTTCGGGAGGAACTTCTCCGTATACCTACAATTTCATTGTCTTTAATTCGATAACAAGACAAATAATAGCGACCCAGTCTAGTTCTTCCAATGCATTTACATTCACAACTAATTCTGCCGTTGCAGGCAACACACTCAGAGCAAATGTTTTAGTTATTGATTCCTCTCCAATACCATTAATTGCAAATTCGGTTGACTCAGGACTTGTAACAGTCAATTCTGCACTAAGCGCCACAATTGCACCATCAACAAACACTGTACTTACCAGCGGGCAATCAATCACCTTTAGCTCCCTAGCATCTGGAGGTACTGGCCCATACACATACAACTTCATTGTATTCAATTCAGTAACAAATACAATTGTTGCGACTCAAGTTAGCTCCTCAAATGCATTTGTTTTTGGAACCAATTCAAATCTTATTGGCCAAACATTCAAGTCAAACGTAATCGTAATTGACTCTGCAACGACCCCTACTTCTGCAAATTCAATAAATTCGGGTCTAGTCACAGTAAGTTCTTCATTGAGCGCAATAATTGCACCATCCACTGTGACAAACCTTGATTCGGGACAGTCAGTGACCTTCAGTTCCGTCGCATCCGGAGGCACCGCTCCTTACACCTACAACTTCATAGTATTCAACAGCATAACACATTCCATAATAGCAAACCAGCTCGGATCCACGAACACATTTGCATTCACCTCCAATTCCAACCTTGCCGGCAGCACCCTGAAGGCGAATGTGATAGTCCTTGATAGTGCATCTGGAATTACCAACACTGTCGATTCAGGACTGGTGACTGTCAACTCTGCACCACTTCTTTCAATATCACCTTCAAACACAATACTCGATTCAGGCCAGTCAACAACCTGGACAATCACTGCTAGCGGCGGAACAGGGGCTCACTTCGATACCCAGCTGCTGAACCAGACTGGCTCGCAGTCACAGGTGCAAGGGAATGTCCTTATACTAAGCATTGGGGGATCCAACACAATCAGCTTCGTTGTTAACTCCCCGACGCAGGGCAACATTTTCACCTACAATGCGCTCTCAACAGACCTGGGAACCACTGTTCCATTTGTATTCAACTCAATAACAAATTCCATAACTGTCAACGCCGTTCCTACAGTCTCTTCGTTCACCCAGTCCAACTCAGCTATGGCTGTTAATGACTTTGATACCTACACGCTTACTTTGACGGGCTCCACAGGAACCGGTCCTTTCACGGTCAACTTCGTTTACACAAACAATGGTGTTGTAGCAAACACAGTTGCTGGGGTAGCTATGGGAGCTACCGTATCAAACACAATCCAGTTTGGCTCAAGCAATACATTCACGATCAATGCGATGATAACCGACGTAGGGACGACCACAAGCTACCTGTTCAACTCAATTTCGCTTACGGCGACGGTCGGGAATGCGCTTTCGATAGGGCAGCCTACGCCTGCCTCTCAGACGGTCACACAGGGAGATACGGCAACCCTCTCAGACTCAGCACCGACTACCGGAACCCCTCCTTATTCCTACCAGTGGCTTGAAGAGGCTCCTGGCGCAGGCTCATACACCAACGCCGCAGACTGCGCTTCCCCAACGACGCTGACCTGCTCCTTTGTTACCACGACTAGCACGGTCACAGGGACATACTCCTTTGAGCTGCAGGTTACCGACAGTGCCTCTTCTCCTGCCACCGCCACCTCAAGCGCGGCCACAGTGACGGTAAACTCCGCAGGCGGCGCACTTTCAGCATCCGCTTCGGCTCTAAACCAGTCAATCTTTGCGGGTCAGCTTATCTCCCTCAACTCCTCTGCAACTGGAGGAACCCCTCCATACACCTACCAGTGGTTCAACATGAGCGGCAACAGCCCTGTGCAGATGAATGGGCCTGGATCTGACACCTCTGCATTTGCGTTCAACTCATTCCCAGACAGCCTTGGGACATTCGAATATGCAATCACGGTTACTGACAGTCTCTCCGCAACCGCAACCTCAAGCAACGTCCTTGTTACTGTCAATGCGCTGCCTAGCGTATCATCCAACTTCGTGCTCTCTCAATCTGTGCCTCTTGTCGTGAGCTTCACGAATGCGAACTCAGTGTTCACCATAACCACAAACGCGGTGAGCTCCTCAGGAAACGTGGTTGTGCAAAATGCAACTGTGCTAGACTACGGCGCCCCTCCTGTATCATCCGGCTCCTACCAGAAGCTCGCACAGCTTAACATAAGCCTAAACAAGACAGCGGGCACCACGATAACCATAAACGCCTCCATTGCCTATGCGTGCGATATCGATCCAAGCAGCATAACGATGCAGCAGTTCGAAAGCGGCTCATGGTCGCCCATCTCATTTGTCGTCAACTCGACTTCCTGCACTGTCAACTACACGATCTACAAGGATCCTCTGGTAGGGCTGTTCTTTAAGAAATCCAGCGGATCCTCAGGCGGCTCAAGCGGAGGTGGAGGGCCACCAGTAATCTTCCCAGACTGCAGCACCTGCCCTTACGGCGCATTCACATCCAGCAACTCGCCGACATTCTGGAACTGCTACAACCTCGGAATTCTGTGCACAAACACTGGTGGAACAACGACCCCTGTCGCGCATGTCACCCCAATACCTTCGCTGCAGTTCCTCAACTCGCCGTTCTACACCTCGGTTGGTCTTGGAACCTCGGCGCTTCTAACTGTCATACTGCAAAACACCGGAACCTCGCCAGAGAATGTGACACTCAGCATACCTCCAGCATACCAGGACCTGCTTGCTCTCTCCACAAACTCGCTCTATCTGCTTCAGGGCCAGCAGGGAAGCGTGCACTTCACCTTCTTCCCTAACGCGACGCTTCCTTCTGGAGTGTACATACTTCCGCTCAAGCTGGGCCTGAGCACGGGAGGGCCGATACTCAACCAGACGGAGTACTTTGCATTCAACCTCTACAGCACATCAAATAGCAGCGCCCAGATCGCAAGCCAGCTCACGCTGCAAAACGACAGCGACACCGCCCAGGGAACGATCCAGATAAGCAACCCAACAACCGGGCTAATAACAAACCTGACCCTGCAGACCTTCATACCTAAGGCGCTCGTCTCAAACATCTCGGACATAAAGACGCTCGGGCTGCAGGCGAGCATTGTGGACATACCTGGATTCTATATGGTGATTTGGCAGATACCACAGATTAGCCCGCTAACATCGGTCTACGGATACTACACGATCGGCCAGCCGCAGAGCCAGAGGCTGCTGCAGTCAATCAAGAACGTTTTGGCCACGCAGGCATCAAGCCTGCCGCCTGGCATACTCAAGGTGGTGAACATCGCCTTCCCGACCTTCTACACTAACTCTAGCGGGACGATAAGCATGTTTGCTGTATACACAGCTGCCGAGTCGGAGCCGATATCATTCATACTCACAGGACCTCCTGGAATAACGATCAGCAACCCGTCGCAGATAATCAACAGCACTCCAAACCAGCTGCTAAACCCGAGCTTTGATGTAAAGCCGGGCCCGATTGCGGGCACCTACAACCTCACGCTCTTCGTCTCCACCAAGGGCTTCAACGCGACATACTCGCTGCCGATACTTGTGCTGCCTAGCTCTCAGGCGCCAACTTCCTCTTTGAGCTCGCTGGTAAGCTTTGTCCTTGGAGCGGTGCAGGGCAATCTGCAGCTGCTTGAAGAGGCCGCAGCGGTAGTGGCCGGAATTGTGGTGATATACATAGTCGTGAGGTTCGTAAGACTGCCATTCTACAGGCGCGGCACCACTGAGCAGCTCGCGCGGCTAAGGGACCAGATAAAGGGCGGCGCAGATTCGCCGCGCACCGAAAAGGCTCCAAAGTCCAAAAAGAACTTAAGGGGAAAGAGAGGAAAGTAGTCTTAATGTGATCTAAATGGCAAAAAAACCCTACGTATCGGTTGTGATACCGACATGGAACGAGCAGGGCAACATCGGCAAGGTGATCCCGGCAGTCAAGCGAGTCCTCTCTGGCTACTCCTATGAGATAATAGTAGTTGACCGCCACTCAGAGGACCGCACCGTTGCAATCGCAAGCAGACTGGGCGCCAAGATAATGTATGATGACATCGGCAAGGGCTCTGCCCTTATGGAGGGGCTCGCGGCCGCAAGTGGCAACATACTAATCTCGATGGATGCGGACCTATCAAACGAGCCAAAGGAGCTCAAGCTGCTCATCGCCGGAATCGAGACCGGATACGACATCTGCATGGGTTCGCGGTTCATAATCGGCGGAGGAAGCGACGACATGCCCGCACTGAGGAGGTTTGGGAATAAGGTGTTCATACTGCTTGTCAACATCATCTTCGGCGCGAACTACACAGACCTCTGCTATGGCTACCGCGGCTTTAGACGGGGTGCCATGCAAAAGCTCGGACTAAGCGAGCGCGGATTCGGCATCGAGACCGAGATAAACATAAAGGCGATAAAGAGGGGACTGCGGGTCCTTGAGGTTCCGAGCATGGAGAAGAGGCGGGCTGCGGGCGAGGGAAAGCTCAACACATTCAGGGACGGCTACGTGATACTCTCAACGATATTTAGAAACATCAGATAGCAACAGCTTAATAAATCTTAATTGGGGAATGATTTTCATGTCAGAGGAGGACGAGATAGGCGCAGACCTTGGCAAGGGCGCAAAGAAGGCTTCGGGCCACGTCAGCATAGCGATACCCATGGCAATCTGGATTGCGCTTCTTGCAATCGGGCTGCTCTTCAAGGCAATACTCACGCTTACCGCAACAACCTCGGGGCTTACCTTCACGATACTCGGCGGAATCTCGGGTTTCATACTAAACCAGCCGGGAATACTGATACTGCCGATAATAATGGGAGCGATAATCGGGACCCTTGTGGGAAAGAGCGCAAACGGCGCAAAGAAGGCGGCGCGCGCGGGGCTATTAAACGGGATCTACTGCTGCTTTGTCTACCTCGTTGTAATAGCCGTGATATACCTGGTGATGTTCTACAGCCTCGCGGGTTCGCAGCCTGACAACAACTTTTTGCTCCAGTTCTGGATAGCAATTCCAGCGGGACTCTTGATTGCGACATCGATAATATTCGCTTCGCTATCATACCTTAGAAAGATAATCTGAGAATCACTTTACTGCGCTGACGATTTTTATAACGTCCCCATCCTTTAGTTCGTGCTCCTTGTTTATCCTCATCTTCTTTCTTGCGTCAATCCCATACAGTAGGTTCTTTGCAAGATCTGTGTGTATCTTCGCCGCAAGATCGTGGATGTTCTTCCCACGCTCAATCAGAAGTGCATCGGGAAGTACCTCACCGAAGTGGTTTGTGTACTTGTTTTCGTCCTCGACAGGATAAACAACAATCATCTTGAGGACTTCGAATACCACGCCATTTAGCAGCTGCTGCACTCCAGTCCCGCTTTTCTTGATGAATGTTCTCATGAACTCAAGCGCCTTTGTCTGATCAGGGCTCAGATTTCCTATTATCTTGAAATCCTTCTCCCCGGGATTGTAATCAATCGCTCCTGCCTTTGCGGCCTTCTTCAGCGCAAGTTCAATTGCCGCAGAGCATTCAATAACCGTGTAACCGGCAAGTTCATTTCTCAATTTATCAAGTGCGCCTGGCGGGGCAACATCTACTTTGTTCGCCGCGACGACAAGCGGTTTGCTTATCTTAAGAAGCGACCTTGAAAATGACTCGATGTCCGAATCTGCCCATCCGATATTTGAAGAGGTTAAGCCTGACTCATTTATTGCACGCTCTATTTGCGCCTCACTGACCCTCATTCCCGCAAGAATCTCGTGGAGAGCCTTTGCGCCGTCCTTGCGCTTTGCGATTCCAGATATGTGCTTCTTGACTATCCCCGATATCCAGTGCGAAAGCTCCTCTGCAATCATCTTCACTTCTTCTGCGGGGTTGGAGTCATCCGAACTGTTGCCGCTAAGGTCCGTCTTTCCCGATAGGTCAACTACTTGAATCAGCACGTCTGCGCATATTGCATCCGTTAGAAACTGGTTTCCCATACCCTTTCCAAGGTGGGCCCCAGGAACAAGCCCTGCTACATCAACTATCTGTATCGGGATATATCTTGTCCCGTTCTTGCATATCCCGTTCTTCGGGTTGCACTTGACCCTGAGCTCCTTCTCCGCGCATTCCCTTGCGACGTATGCGACTCCCTGGTTTGGCTTGATTGTGGTGAACGGATAGTCTGCAATCTCTGCAGTTGTCATCGTCAGCGCCGAGAAGAGTGTGCTCTTCCCCTTGTTCGGCGCGCCTATTATCCCGATGAGCATCAAATCACTTGTCGAAGAACCTTACCTTTATTACTGGCCTGTCCTTTATCTCCCTTAGGACGTAGTAGACGATCATAGCCGCAAGCGTGAGTGCAAGGCCTGTGCTGATTACGCCGTTTGGGAAGGCGTAGAAGAAAATCAAAATCGCCACTATCGAGATTATGGGAAGGTAAGGGTAGAGTGGCATCTGGAAGACGTTCTTGAACTTGACGGTGCTCCCGTCGCCGAGGATTCCGCGCTTTTCCTTGTAGTGATTTCTTATCCTCCTTATCTTTATGAGCGCGAGCCCTGTTAGCAGGAAGCTGAAAAGTATCCCGAAGTTGCTGATTGCGGCTATTATGTAGATGTTGCCGGCAAAGAGGAATGCAATCCCAAGAATCGTTGTAAGCAAAAGCGCATTTGCCGGTGCCTTGCGCGAATTGAGCCTGTCAAAGCTCTTTGGGAGAAGCCCGTCCACCGACATTTGATAGAGAGTTCTTGATCCCCCCACCATCATCGAGAGGGTTGCAGAGGTAGTAGCCACAAGAGCGCCGATTGTTATCAGCACAAAGAGCCACGAAGGCGCGTGCACGGTGCTAAGCGCATAGCTGAGAGGGTTTGCGACCAGTCCGAACTGGTTTCCCGGAATCAGCGCAAGAAGCGAGACCGTGACCCCTACGTAGAGAATCATGCTTACCACAACCGAGATTATTATCGCCTTTGCTGCAGTCCTCCCGCCTCCCTCTATGTCCGGAGTCAGCGAGGCGATCGACTGGAATCCGGCGTAGGCGAAGAGGGCAATCACGCTTGCTGCGAATATTCCTCCCATCCCACCGTTGAAGAATCCCGTTATCTGATGTTCAGTCCATGTGCCGAAGAAGACCGCAAAGAGGATGAAGAGCACCAGCACCAAGATCTTGAACACCACAAGCACAAGGTCCGTGTTTGCCGTGTTCCTTATCCCCCTGTAGTTTATGAGCATGAGCGCAATCATCAGCAAAATCGCAAAACCGTATGTGTATAGCGGGCTCGACTCGCCCAGCGCCGATGAGAGGTATGTGCCGAATCCAAGGGCGATCGTCGCGACAGCGGCGACGTAGCCAAGGTAGAGCAGTATTCCGCCTATGAAACCGAGCTCGCTGCCAAAGGCGTTGTATGTGAAGGAGTACGTCGCCCCCCTCTCATTTGGCATCTCGCTTGATAGCTCGCCAAGCTCAAGCGCAAGTATGACCGCTACGAATCCGGTTATGACGAACGCAATCAGGGCACCCGACCCTGCCAGGTTGATCGTTGTGCCGCTGAGCACGAATATCCCTGCCCCTATTATCGCGCCTAGCCCTATTGCTGTTGCTCCCGCGAGTCCGATTTTTGCCATGCTCTTATCATTGAGGTAAAAACGATATAAATCTTCTTCTCGCGAGGCCCGATGGGAAAGCCTAATTATTTAAAGGCGAAAGTGCAATTAGCTTAGCGCGGAGGTGGCAGAGCTTGGCCAAATGCGACGGGTTCAGGGCCCGTTTTCTTTAGTGAATGCTAGGGTTCAAATCCCTACCTCCGCATGCTAGTGAATCAATGCTCTATTTTGCATACGGAAGCAACATGAACCTCTCCCAGCTGCGCAGAAGGCTCAAGCGGGACTCAATCGATCCGCTCTTTAGGGCATACCTTGCGGACACAAGGTTGATTTTCCCAAGAACCTCGCATGGCGACTGGAGGGGAGGGGTCGCGGGGTTTGAGGAGGCAAAGGGCGAGAGGCTCTGGGGCGCGGTCTTCGAGCTGCACGAGAGGGAGTTTCTGCTGCTTGATGAGTACGAGGGATACTACGGAAAGGGAAAGGAGAACGATTATGAACGAGTGGAAGCACTTGCAATTAAAGAAAGCGGTGAAAAAGTCAAGGTCACGACCTACAGGGCAAACAAGGTCGGCGAATTTGACCCATCAGACTACTATCTTGCTGCAATAGTCAAGGGCGCCGAATTGTGCGGGCTTCCAGATGAGTACATAAAATGGCTCAAATCAATAAGGACAAACGGCATAAAGAAGCCCGACTGAGAGGGCATTTGCACCCATTTAAATACTTTTTCGCCCCTTATTAATTGCTAATTACTCACGGCTGATTCCAGTGTTTACGATACCTAATATATACACTAACAAGAACATGAAGTTCTACATCGCGATCCCAGTGATCCTGATGATAATAGGTGCGATACTAGCTACCCACATAACCCTTGACACCTCGCTTAGCGGGGGAGTCAGCGTCATACTTCAGACGAATGCGACAATCAGCGCATCCCAGGTCTCCTCCCAGCTCGGATCCGCCCTTCAGGTCGCAAATCCGACCGTCTTCACAAGCCCGGGACAGGTCCAGATAACAATCGCAAACAACCAGAGCCTTGTGAACGCGGAGAACTACCAGCTTAACTTCTACTCTTACCTCTCAAACTACACTGCCTTCAACTTCAACTACACAACGCTGCAGAACGCTCTTCGAACAAACCCTGGAAACCAGACGCTTCTAAGCCAGCTTGCAATCGCAAATTCCGGAATCAATTCCTCATTCTCGGGAATGACAAACCAGCTCAACCTTGAGCTTTCATCCCTGAAGCCTTTTGTTGGAACGATCGCATACAATCCGGCTGACATCAACAACATGTCAAACACCGCGCAGAACGCATACGTGAACGCGAGCTTTGTCTACAAGCAGAAGATAATCACTGCCCTCCACTCGCAGATTCCATTTAGCTCATTCACATACCAGCAGGTCACCCCGACACTCAGCAGGTTCTTCCTTAGCCAGGTCTGGGGAATAATCATAGCGGCATTCGTTCTCATCTCGATTGCAGTGCTGATAATCTTCAGGGCATGGGCCCCATCGCTTGCGATAATCTTCGGCGCAGGAAACGACATGATAATCGCGCTCGGCGCAATGGTTCTGCTCAACATCCCGCTCGGCCTTGCAAGCCTCGGCGGACTTCTGATGCTCATCGGGTACGCAATCGACACCGAGATCATAACCGCGGTCAGGATACTAAAGAGAAGGGAGGGAACACCTGAGGAGAGGGCGTACGGGGCGATGAAGACCGGAATGACAATGACCGCCGCTGCAATCGCATCGTTTGCGGTGCTCTTTGCGGTCTCGCTTGTAGCATACGTTCCGACCTACTACGAGATATCAGGAGTGGTGCTCTTTGGGCTCATCGGGGATTTGATAACGACATGGCTCGGCAACGCGCCGATGATTCTGCTTTACAAGAAAAGACACGAGCGTAATTAGATGGCAACAATAGACTATGCAAAGGACAGAAGGATCCTCTTCTTGCTACTCATAGTGCTGGCGCTCGGCGCACTTGACGTCACATACGGCGGCCCGCACATACTTCACTTCGGAATAGAGTTCATCGGAGGAACGCAGATCCCAATAACGCTCGGAAGCGCGGTGACCCCCGACCAGATGAGCAACCTAATATCGATACTCCAGCAGAGAGTCTCAACTTTCGGCCTCAAGCAGGTGACCGTTGAGGGAATCGGAAACACCGGGCTCTATGTTACCATACCTAGCGTTTCGGCAAGCGAGATAAATGCGACGATTGCAATAATCGACAGCCAGGGGGTCTTCCAGGGAATTGTCAGCGGAAGGGAGGCGCTCAACGGTTCCTCAATCCTCTCGGGCAGCATCGGAAGCGCACCTCCAAGCACAATTGGCAGCAATGTCTCCTGGTCGGTTAACTTCTACCTCACGCCTAAGGGCGCGGCAAAGTTCGCAAAGATAGTGTTCGGGCAGGCGTACCAGCCGCTATACCTCTTCCTTGACAGGCCGGTCAAGACAATCGTGCTTCTAAACTCGTCATATCTTAACAGCGCAGCTTCAACGGGCCTCACCCAAAGCCAGGCGATAACCACGATACAGACGGCTGCGACATTCGGCAACAGCTCAATACCAATCGAGATACTTAACGCAAATGCGACTAACTGGAATCTGCTAAGGCCATACTTCGCATCGCACAACAAGACCTACACAAGGGTCATACTCTCATCAAGCACCCCTGCGCCCGTTGTCAATGCGCTTGAGAACCTAAACTACACGCTCACATACCTCACTGTTCAGAACATGACCCCACAGTTCGAGACAATCCCGACCGGCACAACGGCAATGATAAATGCGGTGCAGACCTGGCCTGCAATAGGCCTGCTCTCCGCACCAAGGCTTGACCCAGGGGTCACAAACGGAACATCCGGAGTCTCATACGTAATCTCCGGCGCATCCCCGGCAAACCTCTCGCTCAACGCAAAGGTGAACTTTGCGACTCAGGAGTCAAAGACAATCGCAAGCATCCTCTCCGGAGGATCGCTTCCTGTGAAGGTGATTGTCGGAACGCCGACAACAATCCCTGCGACTCTTGGGACAAAGTTCCTTGGAATCAGCGGCATCGCTGCGATACTTGCGGTGATTGCGGTGGTTGCAACAATAGTGATCAGGTACAGAAAGCTCTTCTTGATACTGCCGATTGTCCTCACTGTTCTAGCTGAACTCTTCATAATCGTCTCAGTCATAGGTCTGCTAGGGACAATCGACCTTGCCGCCGTTGCGGGAATGATCGCAGTGGTCGGAACCGGGGTCGATGCGCAGATCATCATCACAGACGAGGTCCTCTCAAGGTCCCAGGGCTCGGAGGTCAAGTCAAGGCTAAAGAGCGCCTTCTACATCGTCTGGGTCGATGCGGCGCTCATCATAATCGCAATGCTTCCGCTCCTCTTCTCAACATCGCTTGTCTCGATCATCGGGTTTTCCGAATCGACGATAATGGGTGCCCTCTTGGGAATACTTATAACAAGGCCGGCATACGGAGCAATTGTCAGCATACACTACCAAAAAGGTGAATCAAGTGGCGCGCCACTGTCCAACGTGCAATAGGTCCAGCGCCGATGTCCATTTCTACGGAGACTTCTGCGAGACTTGCACACTTGAGAGGCTATCCCACAAGCTGCACGATGAGGTCCAGGTGATGGTCTGCAAGAGATGCGGGCGAATCAAGCTAAACAACCAGGCGGTGGAGAAGGACGATGCTGCGCTTGAGGAGCTGCTCGCAAAGTCATTCAAGGACTTTGAGATCAAGCTGCTGAGCACAACTCAGGACTCAGCGCTAATCGAGCTAAACAAGTACGATGAGGACATACGCGGCATACGAAAGGAGGTCCTGCTCAGATACAAGAAGTTCATGTGCCAAAAGTGCAACAGGCAGTCCGCTGGATACTACGAGGGCGTGATACAGCTAAGAGGCAACCCCGAGAAGTGCGCAAGGATGCTGCACCGACTTGAGAAGTACTATTTCGAAAGGGACGAGTTCATCAGCAAGATCGAGAAGGTCAACAACGGTGTCGACCTATACGTCAGCAGCAAGAAGCTTGCATCCGGCTTCATGGCCGAGAGGGGGCTCAAGCCGACGATGTCCTACGAGCTATACGGGCTTAGAAAGGGTCAGCGTCTTTACCGAAATACCTACGCGCTTCACTTCGACTAACTAAATTAACCCTCTGATTTGATGGAATCAACCTACAAGAAGGCGATACTCATACACTTCGGTGAGCTCTGGCTGCGCGGCGACAACCGCAGGACATATATCGACCTCACAAAGAGAAATCTGATGATGCAGCTTGGCCTAAAGCCCAAGCAGATAAAGTTCCAGTACGACAAGCTGCTGATCCCGATCGAGAAGGGGATGGATCTGCAGAAGTTGCTCGACAAGCTTCAGTACATCATAGGGATCAGCAACTACGCAATCTCATACTCTACAAAGGCGGATTTGAAATCAATCGAAAAACTCGCCGAGTCCATACTAAAGGAGATAAAGAAGGGGAAGAACAAGGCCCAGCCGATAAGGATTGAGTCAAGCCGCGCGTACAAGGGCCACAAGTTCACCTCAAAGCAAATCGTCGACAAGCTGGTGAAACTCGTCATCAAGATGGGGCTCGAGCCAGACATCGAGGCAAAGGATTCGAGGATTTTCGTGAAGGTCTACAAGGACATCGCATTCATCTCATTTGGGAGGGCAAACGGCGTTCTCGGGCTTCCGGTAGGGAGCAGCGGAAAGGCGGTGGTTATGCTCTCAGGAGGAATTGATTCGCCGGTCGCATCCTGGTATGCGATGAGAAGGGGCGCCGCACCAATCTATGTCCACCTTCACGGATACCAGACAAACGAGATGGCAGAGAAGTCAAAGATACCGAAGATCCTTTCAATTCTCTCAAGGTACTATCCAAGATACAAGGTGTACTACGTTCCGGCGCACATCTTCCAGCTCGCCCTCTCAAAGATTGACAATAAGTACGAGCCGATACTTCTCAAGGCGCTCATGTTTAGGATCAGTGAACAGATTGCAAAAGGGGAGGGCGCAGGTGCCATAATAACGGGCGAGAGCCTCGGGCAGGTCGCATCGCAGACCATGGCAAACATCTCCGCATCGCAGCAATCGATCGAGCTCCCGATACTCAGGCCGCTCATCGGCCTTGACAAGCAGGAGATAATTGCGGTTGCAAGGAAGATCGGGACATACGACCTCTCAATAATGGAGTACAAGGACGTCTGCTCGATCAACGCCACAAACACGGTGACAAACTCAAACCGCGAAAAGATTGGAAAGCTGCTAAAGGAGATGAAAATCGACAAAGTTGTCGAGAGATCGCTAAAGGCTTCCAAAGTAGTTTCCGTCTGAAATCGAGTATAATCTTTTAAATCTTTATCTCGTAACTTATGTGTATTAAATGGATTTGCTTCAAAAGGTGATTTTGGCAGGCGTAGCGGTAGTAATACTGCTGGTCATCGGGTACTTCGGCGTGCAGAGCCTGCACCTTGGGCAGCAGGTGACAAAGCAGCAGGCGGTCTCGCTGGTGACAAACTACCTCAAGAACCAAAACCAGAACACTGTCGTGAACGTCACAAACGTCACCCCGTCAACCTACCCTGGAAGCTGGCACATACTGACATCGGTAGATTTCAACGCGACAAGCCCATGCCCTTCCTATGTCTCATACTCATTTGATTACCCTCAGTACGGATTCGTATACAGGGTGCAAAACAACTACACAAGCAACTGCATAATCTACGGTCTAGAGCAGAACAAGAGCTACATACTCGCCTCAGCGCCCCTTGCAATCGCAAGGTCATACAACCTCTCGATCCCATCAGTCAGGAACTTTGTTAACACATACGGATACGGCAAGGTGAATGTGCAGGCCGTATTCTACAATGCGACAATACTCAACTCGGTGACATACAACGACACCTGGATAGTCACCTACTCTGCCCCAAGCTCAACCTCATCGGTAGTTGTTGCGCTCACGCAGGCTGGAGGAAATTTGATAACAAACTACACGATCTCTAACGGATAATCTTCTCCATCAAGATTACCTCGTGCTTATTTCCTTCTCTGACAAATTCCCTGTCGCTTATTCCCTTTGCCTCAAAGCCATGCTTCTCAAAGAACTTTTTTCCTCCAAGGTTCTCCTCCGCAACCTCTGCGATTATCCGCGATACGCCAAGGCTGATTGCCCTTTGAGTCCCTGCATCTAATAGCCCGCCCCCAATTCCCTTTCCTCTATGCCCTGCCTCAACTATTATTCCGACGCTTCCCAAGCCCCCGCTGATCACTATCTCGCACTCCCCGACAATCCTTCCCTCATCAACGGCCACAAGGCCGATTGCAGTCTTGTCAGCAATCGAGTCAATCTTAGATTCGAAAAGTGCGTCAAGTGAGTCGTGGCTTGGCTCGGAGCCAAACCACATAGCAAGCGGGGAGTCCTTGTACACGCCTATAATAAGTTCCTTTAGCTGCGCCTTGTCCTCCCTTCGCAGCTCTCTGATCTCCATCTAAACGCTCTTTAAACCTTTCTTTATTAATAACTAGTGTTGGCATGAGAATCACCAAGATGACGATAAAGAAGATCCTAAAGGAGGAGGGCGCCGAGCGCGTCAGCGAATCCGCGGCAAACGAGCTGGCAAGGATCGTCAACAGATACACTTATTCTATCGCAAAGAAGGCAATCAAGCTTGCCGCTCACGCAAAGAGAAAGACTGTCGAGAAGGCGGACATTGACCTTGCGAAGTGAGCTTCAGAACCCTATTCCTAAAAGCTTTAGCAAGACCATCACTGCGACTGCCGGAAGCCCGAACAGCGCTGTTGCGATGATTGTTACCCAGCTGATCGGAATTCCGATTCCGAAGACCGTGTTGATTACAAATATGGAGATCAGCCCCAGCACGCTGTTTGTAAGCAGCCCGAAGATGGACCTGCCGAGCTTGAAGATTATGAATAAAACAAGGAAGATGGCAACGACAAGCACAATCTCCGATATTGCAGAGCCAAGTATGCCAAGCGCGATCGGAAACATTCTACCAATAAGTAATATAAAGCTCCAAATCTAATAACCTTTCAGTGGTGTGCGGGTGGCTTACCGTCTTTACGATGGAGGAAGCTCTTCCCATGCAGAGCGCATGTGGCCCAAGGCCTTGCCCCGGAGCAGAAACGAGACTGCTATGCCCTACAAGCGATGAGAATACGAGCTGGGCAGTGCAGGTGAAACGGCCGGGGAAATGCGCAGTGAGCATGCAAGGCAAAACGCCGCTTAGTCGAATGTCACCTAAAACAGAAGGAGGGCTACGGCACACCACTATTATTTTTGCCTGATTTTTGGAAGGAACCTATCAAGGCTGCTTGCCCTTGTGACCTCAAGTCCCCTTGAATATTCCTCCAGCGTCTTTATGTCCTGGTCCACCCAGCCAAGCATGCTAGCATAACCCTCTTCAAGCTCCCACTTCTTGCGCGTGCGCCTGAATGCTTTTTTGGCCGCAGACAGTATCTGTCCATATGCGGCAATTAGCGAGGGCGCTTTGAGTGCCTTCTCTGATTCTTTATCCGGAATCCTAATCTTCCCGTAGGAAGTCGATTTGAATCCGTACAGGTTCAGCGCGCTATCGGAGACTATAAGGTGTGTCTCGGTAAATTTCTTCTTGTCCCGTAGTACGAATTTGAGCGCCTCTGCGGTCTTGTATTCCCTTACCCACTCTCCGAAACCTAGCGATTCTGTCTTTTCCCTTCGTCTTTCCACAGTTACAACTATACCCTCAATCTTCAGTTTGCCCTGCGGCTCCCATCCCTCCCGATTCACCTTCCTTTTTCTCGCCATCTCACTCCCTAGCGCAGAGAATGAACTCCTCAATTCTTCTAATGTCGTTTCTGATTGCAAACATCGCGATCGCCTCGCTCTCGCTTATCCCCGCAGCTGAGTCAAATCCCCTGTGGTAATCCTTCAAAAATCCCTTTATCATAATAAGCACTCTTATCAGGGCCTCCCTTGGCTCAGTTGTCCTCACGATGTAGTTGTAGTCCTTTTCTTCCAGCTGTATCTCACCGACAAGAACATTCTCCTTCTGAGTGCTGCCCCCAACAAGCCTGACTGTAGCCTCATTTGAGAGCGCAATCTTGTAGTATCCCTCCGAGTGGTCAGTGTATATCATGAACTCTATGTTGCCCTGCCTAACAGTCATCGCTACCTGCTTATCCGCAATGTCAAATCCCCTGTCCTTTAGATCCTTTAAGCCCGTTTTGATTGCCATGCAGTAGCATCAGCTAAGGACTTTAAATAATTAACTAAGGATTTGTATGGTGCAAGGCAAAGAGGTCGCTTTTTAGAGAACCTGCCTTAGCAGGCTCCAGAAAGTATCGGCTCCCGCCTTTTCCACTATTATGCACATCGCCTGCGTGCTGCGCTCCATCGCATCCAGCTGCCTTTGTATTGGTCCCTGCGGAGAGAAGAAGCTGGCCCACCTCACGCTTATCACCCCTCCCCTGTATATCGGGAAGTTGCTGCACTGATCTGCCCTGACAAACGTAAGCTTGTCCTGGTTGCAGTCGACAAAGTTGCGCATCTCCATTATCAGCCATGGCATTATGACTCCCTCCATTGCCGGAACGTAGATTGTTATTCCCTTGCCAACCTGCTCGTTTGCCGGATTGGTGAGTCGCCCGAGCTTCTCGAACGTGCCTACCTTGAATAGCACCCTGTTGCTGTAGTTCTGTATTACATCTGAGAATTCGTGCAGTCCCTCTATGGTCGCCTGCTTTGTGGTCGGCCTTTCAAATCCGAGCCCTATGTGGATCTTCCAACCCCCCACATACGGCCTGTCAAGTAGCATTGGCCCTGTGACAAACCTGTCCCCCTCCTCCATCCTGTCCCTTAGGCTCGCCTTGAATTCGCTGTAAATCTTCTCGGTCTCAAGGCTTTTTGATTTAGCACCAAAGTTTATCCATGGCATAATAGCAATGAAAATTGTGGGTGTATATTCCTTTCTAATTGGGCGTTTCTTGCAAAACCCAACGTCTCGCTGGCGTTTTATAGTTTTGCTGAGTTAACTCTTCATGGAGGGCTTAGCAAGACACAAGGTACCGGGAGGCAAGCTTGTCACGGTCAAGATTAAGTTCGGTGAGCGAATAGACTCCATTCAGATACTTGGTGATTTTTTTCTGCATCCAGAGGATTCCCTTGAGAAGATAGAGAAATCCCTCTTGGGAATGGAAATTGCCTCATCCGAGTCACAGCTCTCAAAAAAGATTAAAGCGATTGTAGAGTCCGAGAAAATCGAGATGATAGGAGTGACTCCGGAATCGATTGCACAGACGATAGTTCTGGCGGTGAAGAAATGAAGTGGAGAATACTGCCTCTTGCGACTCATGATGCTTTCTACAACATGGCTACCGACGAGGCGATAAGCGATGCGATTGCAGAGGAGAAGGCTCCTCCGACAATTAGGTTCTACCAATGGAAACCTGGAGCGGTTTCAATCGGCCACTTCCAGTCCATGAATGACGAGGTCAATGTTGGGAGGTGCAAGTCGTTTGGGATTGACTACGTCCGAAGGAAGACGGGGGGAGGAGCCGTCTACCATGCGGAAAACGGCGAGATAACATACAGCGTAATCGCACCTGAGGAACTTTTCCCAAAGGGAATAATCGAGAGCTACAAGGTGATCTGCGGATGGGTCGTGGATGGCCTTTCAAATGTCGGGATAAGTGCCCAGTTCGCTCCGATTAACGATATCGTTGTCTCTGGCAAAAAGATATCAGGCAATGCTCAGACAAGAAGGAGGGGGACGCTCTTGCAGCACGGGACGATTCTCTACGACCTAAATGTAGAGAGGATGTTCTCGATACTAAAGATAACAAATGAGAAGATATCCGACAAGATGATAAAGAGCGTGGAGGAGAGGGTGACAAGCGTGCTGGGCCACAAAAAGATGTCGGAGGAGAAGCTCTACGAGGCGCTTCTAAAGGGATTCACCAAGGACAAGGAGTTCGAGTTTGGGAAGCTCTCCGCTGAGGAGATTGAGAAGACAAACATGCTTGTCAAGACGGTGTACAAGACGCAGGAATGGAACTTTATGCGCTGATTATTTCCTGTTGACTATTGCCGCTATAAAATGCTCTCCCGCCTTGTAGGAGCTGCGGACAAACGGGCCTGCAGCAACATAAAGGAACCCCATTTCCAGCGCCTTCTGCTTGAAGTATTCGAACTTTGTTGGCGTTACATATTCTTTGAGTTCAAGATGATGCCCCTTTGGCTTTAGATACTGTCCCATCGCAAGGAAATCCACGTTTGCGGACCTTAGGTCCCGCATTGCCTGAAGAACTTCCTCATCACTCTCTCCGATTCCAAGCATCATCGCAGACTTTGTGTATCTGGTTGGATCAATCTGCTTCACATTTGCAAGAACCTGCAACGATTGTCTATATTGCGCCCTTCTGTCTCTTGCATCCGAAGTAAGCCGCTCAACAGTTTCTATATTGTGTCCTATTACATCTGGCTTTGCCAAGATAACTTTTGCAAGGCAGCTCGAATCTCCTGTAAAATCAGGTATCAAAACTTCCACCAAAGTATTTGGCGTGAGCTTCTTGATCTCCTCAACGCACTTTGCAAAGTGTCCGGATCCCTGGTCTTCCATGTCGTCCCTGCACACCGAAGTTATAACAACGTAAGAGAGGCCCCACTTCTTGACAACCTCGGCAAGCTTGTAAGGTTCGAGAATATCAACGCTTGATCCCTTTGCGCTCTTTGAGACTGCGCAAAACGTGCAGCCCCTTGTGCATGTCTCTCCGAGCACCATGAATGTTGCAGTGCCAGAGCTCCAGCATTCGGTGATGTTTGGGCATTGCGCCTCTGTGCAAACCGTGTGGAGATTTAGGGAGGCGACGGTCCGCTTTATCTCGGCATACTTCTCTGTCGAGGCAGGTTTAATCGTAAGCCACTCAGGTTTCATCTGGTCACGATGTTCTTGCTACGTTTAGCCTTTTAATTCTTCTCTGCGCTCTTTAGCATCTTTCGGATCTCCTTTAGGATTGGCGGTGAGGTCGTCTGGTTTATGTGGCCCTTGTTGTGGAGCACTACAACCTTTGCATTAAGCTTCCTTTTTATCGTCTGTGCGGCGCTCATCGGCACATACGCGTCATTGTCGGAATATACTGCGGTGAACTGATTCGAATGCCTCTTTATCGACTTCCAGTCAATAGGGGTGTCCAGCCACGGCGCCATCATCTGCGCATTCGACTTGAGCTTGAACGGCTTAACCCTCTTGTCAAGCCAGCTCGCCACTATTATCACCCCGCCAATCTTTGCGTCAATTCCCTCCAGGTACCTAAGAAGAAGCCTTCCACCGATACTATGCCCTATGAGAAAAAGATTTTCATCAGGCTTGCCCACAACTTTTGCCAGATAGCTGTTCCACTCCTCAATCTTTGGCCTGTTTGTGTTTGGCATTTTTGGAATCTTGACGCTTACCTCATCATCGCGAAGCTCTTTCTTGAGCCATGAAAGCCAGTTTTGCGTCGGGGTTCCCTGCCATCCATGTACAATCACAACTCTGTTTGCTTTATGCATAGTCACTTTGCTCACCGAAATTTATTAAATGCCTCAGTCTTTTCTAATCTCAAAATTAACAGTGCTTGGCGGAGGCGGGATTCGGACCCGCGACCTCTAGATTTCTTAGCAGTCATCGCAATAATGCTCATCACTCATAGTGCTTTGCATATGAGTCTAGCGCTCTAACCAGGCTGAGCTACCCCGCCACTGAGGTATATCTGTATTCACAGTCAACGATTATATATGTTTTAGCCCTCCTTTCGAACCTGGCTTATTTCATGGAAAGTCGCGCTGTCAGGGTTTTCCGAAAACTTCTTGCAGTACTTCCTCAACTCGTCCACTTTTTTCATCATCTCTTTTTGCCTCTCTGAAATAAGAGGGTTCTTGGTGTGGAATGGATGTGTCGCCTTGTATGCCTCCCAAATCCGCTCGTGATCCCCAGGGACCACATTCCAGTCCTTCCATATGTCCAGCACCAGCTCAAGGGAGAGCCTCTCCGCCTGCATGGAGTAGATCATCTCGTCCCCCCAGATCGGATCAGGTGAGGAGATCCAGCTTATTTTGTACTCTGGCCCAAAGACCACTTCGGCAACAACTCTGGTCCTGTACATGTGCTGCCATGAGGCGACGAGCTTTATTTCATTCACCTCAGGGAACTCTTGAATCATCAGCTTCTTTGCATAATATAGATTGCTTGTGGTATCGACAGAGTCCGATTCGATTCTTATTTTTGAGATATCAACTCCTTGCGAGATCAGCCTGTCTCTCATGGATTCCGCCTCGCTTTTTGGCGGCCTGGTCCTGAATCGGTACCCGTATCCCCCTGCAAAGATCACTTTGTCAGCATCCCCTCTCTTAAGCAAAAAAAGAGCAGTGTCTGCAGCAGCGATTGTGAGCTTGGAAGCGACTCCCTCCCTGCTAAGCCCCTCTCCTACCGCCACTATTGCCTTATTCTTCATTCAAGCGCCTCTTTACAGATCCTCATTTATGATCTTTGCGTATTCCCAATAGACTGCACCAAGCATGCACGCATTATCCCCCAGTGTCGTGACCTCTATCTTTGGCATCCTATTGATTGCATACATTGCTGTGTGCCTTTTTATCCCATCCATGAGGATTTTCTGGTTGTTTAGCATTATGGACCCCCCGATTCTTACAAGTTCAGGATCGTAGGCGTTTATGATGTTTGCTACCATGATTGCATTTATCTTCGATATTCTCTCCACTATCTCGGCCGCGACCTTATCTGTTTTGTAATTATCGAAGAGAACCTTCGCAGTAATCTTCCCTTTCCAGAGCATCGAATCGGAATTTTTGTACTCCGTGCTTAGCAGTTGGCTAACGTATCTTGGGATCCCATTGCCTCCAGAGTATGCCTCCCAATGTCCGTATCCCCCGCAGTTGCACCTAAGGCTGCTATCAAAGTTCACTGTCATGTGCCCGACCTCGTGAGCGTTTCCGTCCTTTCCCCAGACCAGTTTGTCGTCAAGTATCACTCCCGCCCCGATTCCTGTGCTTAAAGTGGCGTATACGATGTTCTTGAATTTCTGCTTGTTGTCCAAAAATCTCTCAGCCACAACAGCAGCCGAGCAGTCGTTTATAAGACTGGCCTTCACCCCGAACTTTTTCTCGACCTCCTTCACTATCTTGAAATCCTTGACGCTAAGGTTAGGTGGGTTTAACAGGATCCCGGCTTTTGCATCCATAGGTCCTGGAGCCGAAATCCCGATATTCTCTATCCCATTCTCCCCATTAATCGTCCTTTTTATCTGCTTTGCAAGCTTTGTGAGGTCTGTTTTCTCCACTGTTTTCCTAATGATTTTGTATTCCGTGCTGTCCACCGCCACAACTGCGACCCTAGTCTTTGTGCCACCGATATCAATCCCGACTATTTTTTCCATCATTATAACAATCCTGATGAGGTCTGGCTCTTTAAAAGCCTGAGCTAGTAATCGTTTACTTTGAAGGGGAAAGATTCCCTTCTATGCTGCTTTTGCCCATCTCAATTACCCTCCTTGCTGCAACATCTATCACGGTAATCGATGAGTTCGGTATCGGAGCATCCGAGTTTGGCATCAGGTCATCGTCATATCCGGCATCGATCACAGCCACTGCCGCGCGTATGGGATCGTAGTGAGATACCGCAAGGGAAATCGTGCCCTTTGGTAGTTCCTCCATGAAATTGCCCATTCTTCTTTTCACCGAATCCCAGCTTTCCATGCCCTTGCTGTAGTTTGATTTTATCTCCTGGATTGTGTACGCCCTCATTATCTCCTTCGACTCAAATTTTTTCCCATCGAAACTGCCGAAGCCCCTTTCAATTAATCTATCCTCGATCTTTGGCCTTGAACCGATTACCTTTGATATTACCTCGGCAGTCTGCCTCGCTCTTAGAATTGGGCTCACAAAGAAATGGTCCGGGGTGGGGATTCTTTTTAGCTCGGATGCAACCGCCTCGGCCTGGGAGATCCCAAGCGCGGTGAGCGGGTAGCCGCTTGCGCTGCTGCTGAGCACCTTGTTTAGGTTCGTCTCGCTCTGCCCGTGCCTTACGAAGATCACAATCGACATGCCATCATTTTGCGCGCAGAGCAATTAGTAGAAAGTGCGAGCACGGGGATTTGAACCCCGGCTATTGGGTTGGAAACCCAAAGTCCTACCAGGCTAGACTATACTCGCACAGAATGTTATTGGCTCAAATGTTATTTAAAATGCGAGGATTTCGGCTCGTGGGCGAGCACGGTTATCGCAAGTATCATCCGAATCGCCTTCTCGATTGTCTTCTCGTCCATGCTCGGCAGATTCGGGTTCTTCATCGAGATTGCCTGCTGGTGCGAGAGCGGGATGTGGACAAATCCCGCCTTGCGGATCTTTAGCTCCTGCGCGAGCTTCATTATCTCGTAGAACGCCTCGTTGCACATGTAAGTTCCCGCAAAGAAGGAGTACTCGGCAGGGATTCCCCCCTTTTGCAGGGCGTTTCGAATCTTCTTGAGCGGAAGCTTTGAGTGGTAGGCCATCTTGCCTTCCGCTTCTAGCGTCTCATCGCTCTCTCCCTCCTTCCCTATCGTGTAGAAGTTGTTGATTGCGACCCTCTCAAGCGAGACATGCCCCTTCACCGCAAGCCCTGTGCCGATTATTATGTCAGGGTTCTCCTTCATCACGGCCTCTCGGAGCATCTTTGCCGCGAGCCTATGCTTTGTAGGAAGCTCGATGCCGATGATCCTCGCGTTTCTTATCCTCTTTCCGTTGAGCTCCCTTGCGAGCTTGCCGCTCAGGTTGGTCTCATATTCAAGATAAGGTCCGAATCCCGCCAAAAGTATAGTGTGTGTCATAGAAATCGAATACTAAATGCAGAAAAGGCTTATATTCCCATCATTCCGTCTTCATTATTATCGGGCCCTTTTGTATCTCCTTGCCGTTGTAGGCGTATCTTCCTTCTCTTCTAGAGTCGTAGCAGATGAGCTTGAAGCCCAGCTCTGCGGACTTGTCGCGCAGCAGCTCCTTGTCCTTTAGGATCAGGTTGTTCCCCTTCTCGCAGTACTCGTTCTTCTCGAGCTTGGAGTCGTGTATCGCCTTGTACTGCTCGAGCGAAAGCTTCTCCCCATATTTAAAGGAGGCAACCTCGATTAGCGCAAGCTGTTCCTTTTTGTCGAGCCCCGTAATCATCTCCCCCTTGAAGATTGTCGAGGCAGAGCCGCTGCCGTATGAGCCGAAGTAAATGTCCTTTGCCTTTGCTTTCTCCTGTATTATCTCGCGGATCAGGCTTCCTGCGGCAACCCACATCGAGCCGTTGTACCAGTTGCCCGCGTATCCGGAAATCTTGAGCGCCTGGTCGAGCCCAAACCCCTCCTTGAATCTCCTGAACTCCTCTGTCTTTCTCATCTTTTGGTGGTACGCCCAAAGTTCCTTGACCCCCGCGTGCTGGTTGAGGAACTCCATCAGCGTGATCTCCCCGTTCTTGCTTGCCTGATAATGGCTCTTTATTACCTCAAGCAGATACGCGATTGCCCCTGGCGAGGTGCCGATAGGCTCGCTCATTCCTATCTTCTGCTCTATCTTCCTGAGCTTCTCCGGATTGTACTTCTTTAGCCAGTGGACGTAGATGAAGGATGCGTTGTACTCCGCTTCCATGCGGTAGGGAACATGGCTCACAAAGTAGCTGTCCTTGCTCATGCCGAACTTCTGCTCGTACTTCTTGAATGCGGTCCCAAGCGTCACGACGTAGTTGACCTTGGAGCCAAAGCCGCTGCTCACGGTCGGTATGTGGTCGTCCTGCTTGTAGAAATCGTATGTTGAGAGATTGAAGTGCGCGGCCCTGTTGTCAAGTTTTACTAGCAGGGGGTCCTTTGTGAGGTAGAGGAGCGCAGATCCCCCGCCCTGGGTTGCCTCTGCGTTCGGGGCCTTCTTGTGGTCGTAGATTGCGATGTCGGTTCCAAGTATTATCGCGCCGGCCATCGAGCCGCTTATCAGCCCCTGGTTTAGCGTGAAGATAGTCTTTGAGAGGGCGGTGCAGGCGAACTTGGTCTCAAGGGTGTCCGCGCCCCGCATCTCGGTTATGAACCTCTTTATGACCTCCTTCTTGTCGCTGTTAAGGCTCTTCGACTTATGGATCAGCACCGGTTCCACTATCTCAAGGATTGCCGCGGTTAGTGAGCGGCTGCTCTCCGTGCTGCTCTCGGTCGCAACGTAAAATGCGCCTATGCCGTACTCTTCGAAGTGGTCAAGTAGAAGTTTTTGTTTGAACAGATTGCCAACAAACCTAAGCAGGTTGTTTGCGCCTATCGTGACATGCGTGTCTGAGAACCCCGGGAACCTGAACATGTTTATGCCGAGCCCCGCCTTTATCCTGCCAACCTCGATGCCAAGGTGCTCCGAGATCGTCTCTGCAGATACAAGATAAGGGGTTGTCTCAAGGCCGATGTAGCTTATTCCGCTCGCCTCCCTGTTCTCGACTGTGCCGTGAACGCTAGTCATGGGGATTACTTAGAAAGCAACCTTTTTAAATGACGTTGACCTGTTCGTCATTCCACACGTACGGCTTCTTTTGCAGAATCAGCGCCCTTTTTCTTCGGGAACATCGCAATCCCGAAAACATCGGAAGGCCCCATCTCCTCCGTCTTGCTCTTCTTGAGGACCTTCTCCATTATCTCCACCGTCTCCCTCTCGTTCTTTCGGCTCCTGCGGTTTTGGACTGATGTGAGGCTGACTCCAGTTAGCACTGCAATTGCCTTGTCTCCTTTCTTTCCCTCCTCTATTAGCCTGTCGATCTCAAGGTTTATAGATTCGGGAATGGGAGCGAACATATTTGGCCTAACATCCTCCCTGCCTCTCATCAGCTTCTTCTTGCTTGCGATTTCACTGTCCCACTTGGATGTGGCGGTGTACGATTTCTGGTCGCTTAGGTTTAGCATCCTTGAGATCTGGTTTGAGGAGAAGTTTCTTTTCCCATGAAGGAACCTTATCATGAGGTCCACAACTTCGTGGTTGATCTGCTTTATCGTGTAGGTTATCCCCTGGTCAGTGTCAAACTTCTCGTCCCTTAGGCACTGCACTATGAAAAGCCTCTTTGAGACCGCCTTGATAAGTTCAGTGTCTCGGACCTTTTCATCGGCCAAGAATTTCTTGAGCCCAGAAACCGAGAAGTCCATCTCGAATTTCCTCTCCTCCATGAACTTGCATATGCCCTCCACCGTGAGTTCGTCTGAGGTTTCCACCTTGCGCTCATGCCTTAGCTCATTTTGCTTTCTGATTGCAAGGTAACTGCTGATGACCATTCTTGAGGATTTGGAATTTGCGTAGACCGTTACCATCTTATCAAACCAAGTTCATTTTCCGACTATAAATAGCTGCCCCAGTTTTTGTATGCAACGGGTTTGTCATCCCCTTTTTTCTTTGCTGAGGTTCTCAAGCTGCAGGTTAAGCCTATTGAGCTCCTTTTGAAGCTCCCTGCTTTTTTCTGAGCCATTCTCCAGCCTTATTTCTTCCGCGGTAGACTTTATTTTTTCTTTTAGGCGCTTCTCCCACTTGATCGCGTCAAGCTTTACCTGCTGCGCATCAAAGAGCTCATCGATTCTCCGGTATGGGATGCTCAGCAGATTGCCGACGCGGTTTGAGCCCATCGTCGCCTGAAGCTTGAGCGCAATCTGTTTTGAAACCTCATCAAGCTCCTGGTTGATCGTCTGTGACGGCTCCACTCCCGCATCCGAGAGAATCTTCATTATTTTTATCTTCGCCTTCACCTCCGGAAGTGTCCCGATCTTTCCCCCTTCCAGTAGCGAAGTGTAAATCTGCTTTACCGTGTGCTTATCCTCTTTAGTCAGCTTCCAGTAGGCGTCTATGACATCCTTTACTCCCAGAGCGCTTGCCTGAAGAGTTTTGTTCCCCATATTCAGTTCTAATCGATTTTCCTGATATAAATAGGTTGTCAGGTTCTTTGTAGCGAAAGAATAAAGTGCGAGCGCCGGGATTTGAACCCGGCTTGCTGCCTTGGCAAGGCAGCGTCCTACCAGGCTAGACTACACTCGCATATGCCGCAAGCAGGATTTGAACATGCGACCTCCCCGTCTTCAGCGGGACGCTCTCCCAGGCTGAGCTATTGCGGCATAATGACGTTATAGAATAGCTACAAACTAATTTATTAATATGTCCCCCACTCGTAAAACCCCTCTTGAAGGCTTAATAATTTACTCTGGGAATTATGACTTATGCAGCAGAGCATCGACACCAGATGGTACGGCCTTGAGGGAATAACCGAGTTTGTCAACCTGCAGTCCGCGGGCTTTAGGGAGTACCAGTTCAACATCGCGCGCAAAATATTCTACGGCAAAAACACACTTGTCATACTCCCGACCGGGCTTGGAAAGACGCTGATCGGCGTGCTTGCGATGGGCAAGGCGATCCAAAACGGAAAGAAGGCGCTCTTCCTCTCCCCGACAAAGCCTCTTAGCGAGCAGCACTACTCAACGCTCAAGGAATATCTGAACATCGATGAGGAGCGGGTCCTGCTTCTAACCGGCGCTCTTGAGCGCGCAAAGAGAAAGCAGATGGTCGAGTTTGCAAAGGTGATAGTCGCAACCCCGCAGACTGTTGCAAACGAGATGAAGAAGGGGGACATAGACATCGCCGATTTCGGGATTGTCGTTTTTGACGAGTGCCACAAGGCGGTCGGAAAGTACGCATACACATACATCGCCGATGAGTGCGACCTCAAGGGCGTTCAGATGCTTGGACTCACAGCTTCTCCGGGCAGCAGCAAGGAGAAGGTCAAGGCACTCACAAGCGCGCTGAAGATCAAGGAGATAGAGATTCGAATCAGCACCGATTCCGATGTCGCTCCTTACGTGATGCCAAAGTACATGCACGTTGTGGAGGTTGACAAGTCGCCGCTGATGGTAAAGATAACCGGCCTGCTCAGGCCGCTTGCGGAGGACAGCTTGAGAAAGCTAAAGAACATGGGGCTCACGCAGTTTGGAAACTTCGAGGTGATGCCAAAGGGGAGGCTGATCGAACTCGGCAACATGATAGGCAAAATTCAGGCGCAGAACTTCAAGTTCGGCGCGCTATATCAGTACGTGAGGCTCCTCAACATGATTCATGCATACGACCTTCTTGAGACCGAGGGACTCTATTCGTTCTCAAGCTACATCGAGACCCTCAAGGCAAAGGAGAGGATAGGGAAGGCAGTCCAATCGATAATCGACGACAAGAATGTGATTGTCGCAAAGCGCCTTGCGGACGAAGGGATGAAGGACGGCGATGAGCACCCAAAGGCGTTCACGCTGATCGGCATACTAAAGGAGAGCCCCGCAAAGAGCGCGATAGTCTTTGCGCAGTATCGATCAAGCATCAAGATGATAACTGACTTGCTCAACGCAAACGGCATTTCCGCAAGGGCATTCGTTGGCAAGAAGGAGGGAATCACCCAGGCGCAGCAGCAGATGACAATCTCTGATTTTAGAAACGGCAAGTTCAGGGTTCTTGTCTCAAGCTCGATCGGGGAGGAAGGGCTTGACATACCAAACGTCGATGTTGTCGTGTTCTATGAGCCGATTGCAAGCGAGATAAGAAACATCCAGAGAAGGGGGAGGACAGGCAGGCTCTACAGCGGGGATGTCTACCTTCTTGTGACGCGCGGCACAAAGGACCAGATATACCTTCTTGTCTCAAGGCAGAGGGAGAAGAAGATGTTTGAGGTTGTCAGCAAGCTAAAGGGAGACCTCAAGGCAAAGCAAGATGATACCGCCTCCCAGAAAAAGCTGTTGTAAACAAAGCTCCAGTGAATCTATTTAAACGCCCAATCCAGATTTCTTTTGTGGTATAAATGCCAGTGAAAAATAAAACAAGTGCTCAGAAGGGAACGATTAATTCAGATCCAAACACAATTATACAAAATAACCTCGAGCAGCTTATCAAGCTCACAAACTCCTCTGGAGAGGGCATGGGGAAATGCGGCGAGCTGATAAGAAAGATCGCAGAACTGGATATACTGCCATTAGATCAGAAAGCAAAAGGAAGCAAGGCAGCGCTCAGCGATTGGGAGAATAAAGTTTACAAGCTGATAGTGAAAAGGATGATTGATGAGACGGGAAGCGTTAAGAAAGGAAAGCTCCTTTCCCTTGGCTCTGCGACAAGAGATGCTGACAACACATACGGAATCGGTTTTAGCGCCGCCAGCCTAGTGGTTGATCTGCTTGAGAAGAGAGGACTCGTAAAGGGAATGACTAACGCCCAGATCGCAAAGAATGCGGGAATGGACGGCATATTCAATTATGACCAAAAGCCCTCCGGCTTTTTGGAGATAACAAATCTCGGCGTTGTCTACGCCGCATTTTTCATAGAAAAGAGGCACTAACAGCCTATTTTTATGGAAAGAGAAGCAGCTTTATATATCAGAAAAATCACAAAGCTATTCACAGGGAAGTGGGGAGTTAAATGGGGAGTTCAAAAAAATACACTAGCGTAAGCTCTGGGGAAATCGAGACAAGGCTCTTTGGGGAGGGCCTTGAGAGATCCTTCACAAGCGATGAGCTGGCAAGTGCGATAAAGCAGAACAAGTCTACATCCTTAGTCGAGCAGCTAAAGGAGTACGCGGGCGAGTTCCCGCAGAGCAGGGAGACGATCATAGGCGCATTTGACGAGTGCCTAAGGGAGAGCGGGTGCGCAAAGCTCGCAAGGGCCGTGCAAAAGGGGCTCTCCGAGATAGTCGCGATCAACATGGTGGAGGCGCTGAGCGTAGAGTAGATGGGAAACATGGAAGTGATGAACTCCAAGGCAAACTCAATCTACGTTGCATTCTCTGCAACGGTGGGGATGGTGAACAAGATAACGACAGCCCTGCTTCTAGGCGAGCTCAAAAGAACGCTTTCAGATCCAAGGATGGCCGAGCATCTTGACAAGATCAGCCCATATCTCTACACTGCCGGATTCCTGAGTCTCGCAGGGAGGGAGATAACCTCCGAGAGCCTATCGAAGCTGGTGAAGATGCTGGGAATAGCCCCTGATGAGTCGATAATTGCCTCAATATTAAACGCGAACGTCAGGAGCCACTTGGTATACGTCTACGCCTACTACTTCCTTCTCTCAATGGGAAAGGAGGTTGACATAGACAAGCTTGTCGCGGTTCTAGGCGCAATCGGGGTCAATCCCGACAGGGAGATAGCCGCGGAGTCCATAGCATTTCTAAACAGGCAGCTTGGGATATAGGGGGCAAGTGTTATATTGCTTAATTGGAGATAACACTCGTTGAGCGATATGGCCAAGAGAAGCACACTGCTCTCATCATTTCTGCTGACCATCGCATTTTTTTCCATTTCATCCGCACAATCCTTCACAGTCACATCTGATCTTAGCGCAAGCTCCTCGCCTCATGTCGCGCTGCAGGTCGCCGAATCAAACGGGTACACCTCATCAATAAACGCTCAGGTGCACCTTGCCGCAGGCGCCTCGATCAACTACCAGTTCTCTGAGATAGACTGGGGAGACGGCTCGTTCACAAGGGGATCGTCAATCTCGACGGCCGCAGGAGAAACCCACACCTATCCGCAGACCTCGACTAGGTGCAGCAGCACGGGCAGCCAGTGCTCATACACCGTGGTGCTCCTGATAACCGACAGCAATGCGGCAACCTCCTCTGGAACCACATACATCTCGACCCCAATCTCATCATCTTACCCTTCCGGAGGCACCTCGGGAACAACAAGCTCGACATCGATAAGCACAGCCTCAACAACGACAACAAACTCCCAAAGCGGTGGGCCCGGGAGCGGCACAAGCGGGCCACTGCAGAGCACCCTGTGCGGCATTGTCGCGCTGCTTAACACCGTTCTCTACACGCTCGCGCTCGCGCTTTTCGTGATCGGGGGATCTCTCTACACCCTTGCCCACACCCTGCCGGCGCAATCAAGGGGAATGATGCAGGGATACGGCGCGGGAATAATGATGGGCGGAATAACAGTTGCCGTAATCGCGCTGATCGCCCCATACATCTTGGCGCTCTTTCTGGGAGGCGGTCTCGGCTCGGCATCGCTGTGCTGATTGCTTTTACGTCGATTTGTAAAGTTGCAGAGCAGCTATATATACAAAAACAGGCCAATGCGTTAGTGATTTATTTGATATCCGAAAGATTTTCAAGGGGCCAAAGGCGGGAGGAAGCTGCGAACCAGGAGGTCCTCTCGAAGATTTTCCGCTTCAGCGAGTACAAGCTTGATGCGGATGTCAAGGTCAGAGGCAGTGAGATAACGATGGAGGGGGAGTACGCGGGAAGCAATTTCAAAATGAGCCTAAAGCCAAACGGTTACATCCACTTTGTCTCAAACCACGGGAAGTTCAGCTCGGCAGCCGAATCGTCCAGCTCCTCGGAGTTCAAGGAGGTGCTCAGGACGCTAAGGGCCGAGGATGTGGATGTCAAGAGGATGATATTTAAGGTGTGGGCAGCCTATCGGGAGAGCATCTCAAGGCGTGCGCTCATCCACAAGTATGAGATGCCGCTTGACAGGGTTAGCCAGTTTGAGCTGTTTTTGAGGAGCACAGAGGATCTGGGCGCGAGCATAATCGATTCTAGGGTGACAATTAGAGAGGCGGCAAAGAGCCAGGGCGTAGGTGCCCTGAGCGCGCCGCTCATCAAGGTATACCGCAGGATGTTTTCGTGACTTTGCTAAAAACTCTCCCTGCCTAAAGAATGCATTTAAGGCTTGGCAGGGCATAATAGTGGAATGGTGAAAAGTATGGCAGAAAAAACATGGAGAGAAAAATATGTGTGGGGCCGGGTGGACGTTGCCCTTGTATTACTTGAAATAGTTCTGAGCGCGATATTTGTTGCAATAGGGTATTTTACTGGAAATCCGTACTTTAGAGGGGTTGGAATCGGGCTCACAATCGCCTGGGTAACAGGGGCCCTGGCCCATTTCATCGTTGGGAAGAGGGGCTGAGCGGGGAAATGTGCTGAAAAGAGAAGATGGTCAAAAGAGCAATGTGATTTTATGCCAAACCAGGGAGGAGGAAGCGGATGCGAGTGCGGGGGAGCGTGCATGTGCGGATGCGTCGGGGGATGCAGCTGCAAGAAGGAGTGCGAGTGCGGCTGCAGCTGCGCCGAGCGAAGGGAGAAAAAAGAAGAAAGCTAAACGAATCCTTAAACAAGCTATTTAAAGTTTGCAACAGGACTTGTAAGCGGGGATGAAATGAGCTTGAAAACACTAAGGGCGGACACGACAATCGTCTTGAGCCCTGTGACCAGGGAGGCTGTTGAATTGAAGGTTTGCGACATAATCGCATCAAAGCATTTCAAGGGCATAGTGCCAAACCAGAACGAGAATGAGAACAAAAACAGCAAGGTCCTAATCACCGAGTCAAAAATCATATATTCTAACGGGAGTGAATCCGAGAGGACGTACATAATCGGCTCGATCGAACTAAACAGACTCATTAGCAACAACGTGGGCCCAAAGACGATGAAGCACGTGATCAAGGCCTATGATTCCGCAAACGTGCAAAGGCTCGAGGAGATAAGGTCGGAGCTCGCATGGAAGTTCAACAGCAAGTTCGAGATAAAGATCGCAGGAGAGTTTGCAAGGGAGATAAAGAGGCTCAGGATCTACCACGGAGAGACACTGAGGCACTAAAGAGCGTGCCTTTGCTGATAGAATGGATAAGTACCACAACGAAAAGCTGCTCGTAAACCAGATTGCCCTGGACCTAATTACAGATGCGATAACTCACAACGATTCAGTCATTCCTCTATTAAAAACCTACAGGTCTGACCTGAGGGAATCAGATCTTAGGAGCGCGATGAGGCCGTTTGCCGAGCCGATTTATCTCGAGGCGCTGCGTGATGGCACCGTTCAAAAAAGAGTCGCAGCGGTGGAGAAGGAGATGGGGCAGATCGAGACTATTTGTTGGGAGGTTGTAGATAAGCTCTGGCCTCCGCGTCTGGTTCTGCAGCTAAGCAGGGAGCTAAATGAGATCGAGGCAAAGCTCAACAGGGCCTGGATTGACGACGTAGTACATTCCTGATTCCAAACCAAATGCAAGATGGGAATGGCGACTCTCGAGAAAACAAATTCTACGCTATGATATATAAACAACAAAGCGCCTGATGAAAGTGGTAGGACGCATGAACAACTCCAGGAAGGGGCGCTTTGATGAGTAGGCTCAGGGACGCAGTGGCTACTGGAAGCGCAATTACCTCAGGTGCCCTCTTTGCAACGGGCATTCCACTGGTGCTAAGCGGAAGGGGGACAGAGACCAACTTCCTTGCCACTCTGCTAAGGGATGGAAATTCAAGTGTCTGGTCAGCCGCCTCGCAAATTGGCCTTAAGGCAAGCGAGGGTGCAGGGCAGATCGCAAGCAAGCTGATGGATTACTTTACCACGCACTGCGACTATTATATTGCAAAAGTTCCCGTCTCGGTGCACACTGCATTGTGTGATTCTCTGCGCGACACGATCAACAGTGCTCCAAATGATACGCTAATACTTGGAATGGGACTGGGGGTTCTCGGGGCGCTTTTTGGCTTGGCAGCGGCGGTCGCAAAGAAGGACAAGAAATAAATCCCTTTTGCCTGAGGAACATATGAGGAGTTGTCAAAAATGCACAAACAAAGAAAAAAGATTGTTGTCGATGGGATACCGATAGACGAGGTCACAAATCACGAGGTGCAGAACTACAAGTACGCGGCGAAGGTGCTTCGCTCAATAAAGGACGGCTCTCTCCCTGTCGCACTGATGACAGACAATTTGGGAGGGCTTACAAACGATAAGACAATGCGATTTCTAAAGACACTTCTTCAAAATGAGATGATTGTCTCCACCTCGCGCTGGTCTCTTGTAGCCGGCGAGATTTCCTCCGGGATCACGCAGCTGGCGGTGACGGATAATGGCGAGAAGCTGCTTGCGATAGGCGAGCTAAACGATGACAAGGAGATAAAGAGGCAGATTGAGACCGTCAACATGATCGTGAGCCTCCTCGATAGCTACATACCAAAGTAGCAAATAACGTATAATATAACAACATATAAATACCTATATGTACCTATATATTATTATGGAAACTACTACTGTGCTTTTGAGGAAAAGTACAAAAAAGAGGCTTGATGAGCTCAAAACAAACCCTAGAGAGTCGATGGATTCTGTCATAGAAAGACTTGCGAAAATAGCGGTCGACAGCGAGCCACTATCAAAAGAGGAAATAGCAGGGATTCGAAAAAGCCTCAAGGACATAGAAGCAGGGCGAGTGCACAAGATGAAGGATGTCGCAAAGGGTATGGGGCTTAAGTGATGATCCAATGTCATATGATATTGAGATAACTGACGATGCCAGGCAATCATTCAAAAAACTAGATAAGCAAGTCGCACAAAGGATGTATACGAAGTTAAAAGAGGTTGCGAACTCCTCGGATCCCTTTCAGCACGTAAAAAGGCTTACAGGCGTTACATTTTTCAGCCTAAGGGTGGGAGACTATAGAGTAATACTTGACATAAAGAGAGATAAGCTAATTATCTTCGTCATTAAGATAGGACACAGATCCGATGTTTATTAATGTTCTAGTTTTTCTAATAAATATTTAGTATCTCTAATTTTTAATCTGACTGAAAGCAATAGGTGAAAACAAACAATAGACAAGAATTATAAAAGGGAAAAACAGGTAATCATCAATGCACAGGGAGAAAACAAGCGATAACAAGGATGAGCTTTGGCTAAGCCTGCGAAGGGAGGATGCAACTCCAGAGTTTCTCAGGGAGAACGCGAAGAGCGAGATCTGGTTTATCAGATCCGCAATTGCAAGAAACAGAAACACTCCAAAAGATATACTGGAGATACTCTCCTTTGATTTAAATGCAACCGTCAGATGGCAGGCTGCAGGAAACACCTCATCACCAAAGGAGGTACTGGCAAGGCTCGCATCAGATCAGGATTGGGACGTGAGGTACTCTTCGGCCGGAAACACGAGTACGCCGGGCGAGATGCTCATGGCCCTTGCAAAGGATGAGAAGATACTTGTGCAGTTTGCGGTCGTGGGCAACCCTGCAGCGCCAAAGGAGGTACTCGAGCTGCTAAAGGGCAGCACAAACACGAACCTAAGCAAGCTCGCAGAGGCAAGACTTGCGGAAATCAACAAGAAGTAATCAGGAATGTCATAGTTTTTCTAGGAAATAGTTGGTATTTCAAATTCCTTCTTTAAATGCGCCTACAGCGCACATCTCTCAAACCATAGTTTCTCATTCACGAAAAATTATGCGTGCCAAGCAGCTTATTTTAGGGGCTAATTTTGTCGTCGTAGAGTTGTTTTGGGTGCGCTTCCACTATTTCAAAAAAGAGTTCCATCTTTGTGGGGTAAAACTGGCAAATTTTGCGCATTCTAAAACAATGGAATGAAAATCCAATCTTCAAAAAGCTTAGCCACCGGATTTTTGGAAAAAAGGCGCTAATAGCCATCCCACCAGTATTCCGTGAAAAGTAGATCCTAAAAGAATCGATTTGAACGTGAGGCATATTTTTGGTGCAGAACAATGGAATGAAAATGTAGATTTAGGCAGGTTTCATCCTTTTGGGAGAACTGCTTACTTTGGGCCTTTTCGCAGGCTCTTTCTTATCTCCTCTAGCTTGTCCCGGAAAACCCCTTCCATGATCAATTTGAGCTCTTCTGGAATATCTAGTTTTCTCACAACCTCTATGCTATGCTTTTCAAGGCTTGTGATTCCATCATCCACCGTGTTCACAAGCTCCATTATGTACAGCTTGGTCACATCAGGCTGCGTGTAGAACATTCGAACAACCGCGTACTTCCTCTCAACCCCATTGCTTGCTCTGCAAAGTGTGACCGCACCCCTGGATATCCGCTCAGCCACCGCCGAAGTGTTGTACAGGTATCCCCCACCGAGCAAAGAGTCTATCTTCCAGTTGTCATTGCCAAATTGAAGGACCTTGTCCTTGTGCATGACTCTTAGCTCAGCACCTATTTTCTCATGGTTAAATCTCGAGTTTTTTTCATTAAAGGCCATATTCCCACCGCATACTAATACTATTCAAGAAATTCCAGCTCTTACTAGGAAATGTATTGCGCCGAGTTTTAAATACTGTAATATGTGATTTGTTTGGCTTTCATAATTGAAAAATAAATATTTTTTCGAAAGATTTAAGAATAAGAACGATGAACATTATTTGTAGGTGTATACTATGGCCAAAATGTCATTACAAATTCAGATGCACAAGAAGCTAGTTGAGCTTGAGAAGCAGGTGCAAGATCTTGAATCACTTAAAGTTGACATTCTTGAGCTGCTCAAAGAGATAAAGAATGAGGATAGCTATCCCCCTCAGAGCAGATTCAGGAAGGATTACCTAAAAAGGCTCGACAAGGCGCTCGCCAATGTCAAGAAGGGAAAAGTAAGGCACTTTACTAATTTTGAGCAGTTTGCCAAGGCCGTAAGTTGATGTGGTTAAATGGCATATGCCGTGGATGTTGAGGATAAGCTAAAAGTGAAGTTGCAAAAACTCTCAAAAAGCAATCATTCAGTCCATGAACAAGTTCTTAAAAAGGTAAATCAGCTTTGTATAAATCCGCGCATCGGAAAACCTCTCAAGGGTAAGTATAATGGTGTAAGGCGCGTGCATATAGGCAACATGGTTCTAACCTACAAGATTAATGACATCTTTAGGCGCATAGTTTTGATCGACTTTGTTCATCACGATGTTGCCTATAGATAGCCGGTTCTTTAGCGAATGTCTGGTATTTCCAATTCCTTCTTTAAATAAGCCTAGAGCAGCTATCATCACAGCCACACTTTATCATGGCTGAAAATTTATGTGCGAATCTAGACCCATTTAGGTGGTTATTTTGTCGTCGAAAGACTGTTTCTCTCAAATTTTCACAATCATTTCAAAATGCCCAATATTTTGAATGTGTTGCCCTGTTTTTTCATAGCACTGCACCAAAATAATGCCTCACGATGAAATGCAATCATTCCGGATCTATTTTTCACACAAGCGGGCCCCCTTG